>Ga0209946_1000042_pt1 | contig 47350 bp, 47 predicted proteins | sample SalPon2_A_H2O_MG_FD_185704 | JGI IMG/M metagenome (GOLD analysis project Ga0209946, IMG submission 185704) | Salt pond water microbial communities from South San Francisco under conditions of wetland restoration - Salt Pond MetaG R2_A_H2O_MG... | ecosystem: Environmental > Aquatic > Non-marine... | reverse complement strand
AAAGAAGATGGTGAACGAATTTTTTGATCACTTGAAATCAGAGGACGGTAAATCAGAGTACGGAGTCGAACAGGTAAAACAGGCCCTCGACATGGGTGCTGTGGAAACATTGCTTGTATCAGAAGATCTGAAGATGTACGAAGCAAAATATGAATGTCCACAAGGCCATGAAAAAACAGTATACGAAAGAGAGGCCCACATAGATGATTCGATAGAATGCGATGAATGCAATGAAGAAATGCATTTAGAGGAAATGAGTCACGTAATCGATGCTTTTGGCGACAAAGCAGAAGAAATGAGCAGTGAACTTGAAATAATCTCGACAGATCACGAAGAAGGACAAAGACTGATGAACATGAGCGGAATCGCAGCCATCCTTCGTTACAGGATTAGATAAGCTAGAATTTTTGCTACTAAATTTATAGAGGCCTCTACAAATTTTTCTTATTGTAAAGTGCTTTCTCTTGGGATTCTGTAAGCTCCTTTGTTGTAGAGTTTTTCGACTTGGAGAGGAGTTAAGGCCTTGTCGTAGATTCTGACGTCGTCTATTTTTCCTTCGTAGTATCGGTTGTCGTTTGACTTTGAGCCTATCTTGGTCTTATCTGGTTTTGATGTTAATTCTTTTCCCACTGTCTTGTCTTTCTTAATCAGTTCCCCATTTCTGTAAATTGCCATATACGGCTTTGTTGAGTCTACTGTGAACACCCAGTGATTCCACGTTTGCCAGTCAAATCCTGTCAAATCTACTGACATACGTTCTTCAGGGCTATCGCCGAAATCCCAATAAACTTTTCCATCATCCCAAGGAACATGTATAGTTAATACTCTATCCCCACTTAAGTCTTGAGCATGCATAATAAAGTCTTCCTTAGGTTGAGTGGATGCTCCTTTTGTCCAGAATGATATAGTTATTTTGTCTGTAGCAGGTATAGGAGAATTAGAGAATGATACATTCTCACTCCCATTGAAATTTGCTGCTTGTCCGTATACTCCTGTTGCTGTTAAATCAGCGCCGTTGTTTGTTCCATTGTTGTCGCCCCAGGCATCGTCTGCGTTACCATCAAGTTTGTATCGGCTAACTCCTCCTTCACTTTGGCCAGGAACGTCTTTCTCCTTCTTCAGTATTCCGGAGGGAGTACCGGTATTAGCTAAAGCCATTATTTCTGGGTGAGAAAGTGCTCTGTTGTAAATCCGCATATCGGCTAATTTTCCATCATAGTTTCTGTCCGAGTATCTTTCAGATATTCTTGTTTTAGTTGGATTTTGGAATGGAGGAGAAGACTCATTTACCTCTTTCTCTTTATTTGCGTCTATGAACAACTTAATTCTATCGCCATCAAAAACTGCAGTAACTCTGTACAATGTTTCCTTATTGAGCGTTGAACCAGAACTTGCTGATGTAAAGTTGCCGTCTACATCATTGAAACCTAATCTAAGCTTATCATCAACTATGTCAAAAAGGAAATTCTCCTGCTTATTATCAGGATCTCCTGAAACTATTAATGTCTCAAAATTTGAACCTGTGGTATCACGGTATAGCCAACAGGATAAAGTAAATGTTGATGAACTAATACTATCACTTAATTCTACATTGTCGCTTGTACCATCAAAGTCCAGAGAGTAGTTGCCTTTGTTCATAGATTCGTTCCATGTTGCTCCGTTAATCTGCCCTAAATTATTGAATGCACCGTCGTGTAGTATTTCGCCTTCACCTTTTTCCATTGGATAATAAGCCACGAGGCCTTCTGTTAAACTTCCGTGTTTGTATCCTTGTTGTAAATTCCCGCCGTGAGAAATATTGTCAGATGTCGTCCCAGAACTACTCTGCGAATCCTGAAAATCATTTGCATCCCAGTTCAGCTTCGGCATAGAATACTATTTATAGAGGCCTTTTATAGGATTTTTCGATTAACATGGAAGATGATTTAGTTCTTTAGATCTATTTTTCTTTTTATGTATATATCGAATCTGGCTTCTGATTCTGAAGAATTTACAGGAAACGTGTGGCTTTTAGAGGCCTCTGATGAGAAAGTTTTGATCGATGTCGGAGAGGGAGATTGCTGGGAGAGTATCAAAGAAGTTGAGGAAGTGGATAAAGTAGTGATAACTCATTCCCATCACGATCACGTCGATAATCTTGAAAAAGTCATGGAAAAGTTTGTGCCTGACTTCTATGCTTTTGAGCCGTCTAATCTACAAGTTGAGGCCTTTCAACTGTCTGAAGGAGAAAAGATCGAGTTGTGTGGTGAGATGTTTGAGGTGTTTCATACTCCGGGACATAAGGATGATTCGATCTGTCTTTACTCGGAGTCAGGTATCCTTTTCACAGGTGATCTTGTTTTCCCTAGCGGGGCTTTTGGACGCACAGATCTTGACGAAGGGGATAGAGATAAACTGATCAACTCTATAGAGAAAATCGTTGAGTTGGATGCGGATTCGTTTTACTCCGGACACGGGGAAGCAGTGACCAAAAACGCTAATGAACATATCGAACTATCCCTGAAAAACGCTAGGAAGAAACAGCCAAAGTACTGAAGAACTGATTCCTCATATCGAGTCAGTCTTTAAATCGATTAAAAGTATAATTCCAGCTCCTAGAAGAGCGAAAAAGACAAATTGAGGCCAGATATTGATCCAGAAGGCCTCCACGGCAGATAGATACTGATTAACTTCCGATATAGGTGCTCTCAAGGCCCCGACTATCATACTGACGAGGAAGATCATCGTCAGTTCTCTGTAATTTTCGAAGGCTTTTTTGACAAGCGTTACTGTTGTGAAAAGGCCTGTAAAAGCTCCTGTAAGGAAGAAAAGTATCGGGACTGCTTCTTGCAACATATTATCTAACTGGCCTGTCGAAATGAAATTAAATACAGATGAGATGAATTCGGAGAGTCTTTCGGAGATGAAAGCGTACTGTCCAAGCATAACAAGGATAAGAGATCCAGATACTCCTGGAAGGAACATTGCACTTACTGCGAACAATCCTGATAAAACAAGTATTAATGGATAATGTCCTAGAGATGTCGTGGCGTATCCTGAAAGAGTAAAGGCAAATAAAAATCCTATTAGTGCTGTAAAGATTTTCTCTTTATTATCTATCTTTATTTCTCTAGCCAGTATAACTGCAGATAGTGCTATAAGACCTGTGAAAAAGCCATATGTTTCCACAGGGAAGTTCTCTAAAGCAGAGGCCATGAATGAGAGTACAGCGATCAGTGCTGCGAATACTCCTGTTCCTAGAGCCATGAGGAAGACAGGATCAGTGTTTTTCACGGAGTCTATCATCATTTTTCTGTCTTTTCTGTAAAAACCTTTGAAGAAGTTCAGCGTCTCCTGCGGAATTGATGCTACAGCATTGACAAGTCTTTCATATATACCTGTGATAAGCGCTATAGTGCCTCCTGAGACGCCGGGAACTGCATCTGCAGATCCCATGAAGAGACCTTTGAGGAATATCACTGCGTTTTCCTTCAGTTTGTCTTTCACAAACATAGTTATCTTCCGGAGTTATTTAATTTGAAAGGAAAAGGACGAGTCTGTTCAAGAGATTATTCAGCCAGGTGTAGAAACTATTCGTTCCTCCTTGATAGGAATCTGTCTGATTTCCGATTAGATGTCCAGATGATTTATTATTCTGATAGATCTCTAAAGGAATATCTTTTATGTTTAAACTGTTTTCGTTTCTGTTGATGTCTGTGGCCTGATACAACTTGTAATCATAGTTGTTGATTTCTTCAAGACACTGATTGAATCTTTCTCTGGAAGAATAATCACAGGGCCTCAGATCCATGTTTTCTGAATAGAGGCTCCATTTCTCCTCATTTGAATCAACAGTCCTCCCGGGATCAACTCTGTAGACGTCTTTCATTGATCCGTTCGAATTCACGACGTGATTTCTTATTATCAGTTCGGAGTAAGCATATCCGAAAGTCCTCTCATCCGGGAAATCAAGAGGACTCCACTCTTTCATGAAATCCTCATTTTTTGTGTAATATCTCCAAAGCCTTCCTCTGTCTCCCTGTGAAGGAACTGTGACACGGTACCTCTGGCCTTCTCTTTCCGTCGTGTAAGTTACTTCGGATCCGAACAACTCTCTAACTCTTTCAGAGCCTTCAGCTCTTCTCTTGAGAAGATACTCGACATATTTTCCTGTTCCTTCATCCATGTAACTGCTGGATGTCTGATCCCAGTTAAGCACCCTGTCATTCAATCCATGGACTACTTCATGAGCAAGAATCGGAGTAAAGTCTTCTTCAAGATCATATCTTATTTTTATACTGCCTCCTACGTACTCTCCTGCGCTCCAGAGGCCTACAGATTCATTGAAAGTTTTGGAATCCATAACTGCTACAGGAAAACGCCTGAAATTCTGCACCTGACCGGTCATAGCCACAGGAACCTCATAGGCAAGTGATTGATTGTCTTCAGGCGCCTGGCCGAAGAACTCGAAGTACTCTGTCTCATTTCCCTGTCCTGACTTCAGTCTGATCTGTACAGGGCCTGTGCCGGAGAAGTTCAATCTATTACTGCTGTAAGCTGTGTTAAAGCCGTAGCTAGTTCTCCCAGATATTAAATCATCCATTTTCACCGTTCCTGTAGTAGCTTTACCGTTGAATCCTGGTAGAGAGAACTCTCTCTTCTTGAGGCCTCTGTAAACTTCTTCAGCAGGCTTATCTATCCTGAATTCTATCTTTACTGTCTCCGTCCTTCTTCGTTCGCCTTCATTTGTTTCAAGTGAAAGAATATTATTCGATACTGTGTAATCGTCTATCTCTCCTCTCGTATCCCTGATGCTTTCCACAGTCGTGTCGTCCGGGAGAGGCCAGTTAGGTACTTGCCAGCTGTTTACAGGACAGTTCCGGGAGTTTTCATCGCACTGAAGTTTGAGAGTTGCATTTATATGAACTTGATCTTGACCGGATTCTATACTGTACTGTGTCTGGGCAAAGGCCTCTGGAACAGTGAAACTTATTGCGAGAACAAAAATCGAGACATACAGAAGTCTCCTCATAATGGTATTTTTTCGGGAAGGAATAAAAATTTTGGAGGCTTGAACTATTTATTAATGGCTATACTTTCCGACAAGGATTTAAAAGAGATAATTGAAAAGGAAAACGCAGTCTATACATCTAGAGGCCCGGAAGTTAACATGGATCTACAGTTAGGGCCTTCATCTCTGGATTTGAGACTCGGCTACGAGTTCGGTTTTCTTGATACAAGAAGCGTAAAAGCACTGGATACACGGAAGATGGACGATTACGATAAAATAAAGAACACTCGTGAAACTACTCCAGAAGAAGGTATGGTCATTCATCCTGGAGAGTTTGTTCTTGGTTCAACACTTGAATCATTGAAGGTGCCCGATAATCTTGTCGCAAGGATTGAAGGACGTTCAAGTTACGCAAGGCTTGGATTGATTCCACACGCTGCAGCAGGTTTTGTCGATCCAGGTTTTGAAGGCCAGATAACACTTGAAATCCAGAATCTGGGGAACGTGCCGATCACTATTTATCCCGAGGACAGGATCTGTCAGGTAGTCTTCGAGACCATGACTTCAAAGGCTGATAATCCTTACGGAGATAAAACAGATTCAAAATATATGAACCAAGAAGGCGCAACGGGTTCAAGACTGGACAGAGAGCACAGAGACTGAGACAAAAGTATGAATGAATTATTCACCTGATTCAATTACATACTTTGTTCCCAGTATTATTGCCGTCCCTATTGCAAATCCGGCCAGATAGTATATTATTTCATTCTCGATGGCTCAATCACTTTATTTTTGAATTATAACCAATCTAATCGCTGAATTTGAAGTAATTAAATGCTGATCCGAATCCTGCTCCGACTGCGACACCTATACTCTCATATGTTTCATATCCTACAAATCCTGAAACTTCGTATCCAAGTAATACTCCAAATATTAGACCGATGATCGAATATAGGGCCTATTGTCTGTTCACAGATAAAGCTCTTAAATTCTCTATTTAAAAAATTGTGCTGGCAATTCTGCTCGTTAACATGGCAAAAAGAAAAAATCAGGTATGTGACCCGGAATCCCTTGATTACTTTCTAATCTACACAGTTCGCGTGCGCTACACCTTCATCTGAACTGTAGTAGAGCTGATCCGAGTGTACACTATTCCCACATACCAGACAGAATCCTACCTGCCTGACAAGAGTGGGAGTACTTGCATCTCCCCTCAAAATCTTATCCCCCAACTTCGATATAGTAACTAAGTAATATATAATTAACTGAAGGAGTCAGATCAACTGACTTATCGATTTAGGCCTCTCTTTAATACATTTAACGGAGAAACAGATATTTATGAGGCCTGTAGATTCACATTGTCATCTTGATTTTGAAGCATTCGACGAAGATAGAGAAGAAGTAATCGAAAAGTCAAGGCAAAAACTGGAGTTCATCGTTAACGCCGGAAGTAATCTAGAGCACAATAGAAAAGCGAAAGCACTTCAAGACAAGACAGATGGATTCATAAAGGCAAATATGGGTCTCCATCCGACTTATACAGATGATTTTGATCAGCTTGAGGAAATAAAATCGCAGATAGAAAAGCATGATCCTGTCGCTATAGGGGAGATAGGGCTTGACTTTCATCATGTAAAAGACGAAGAGATGCGTGAGAAGCAAAAGGAAGTGTTCAGAGAGCTTCTATCACTGGCGGAGTCTTTTGATAAGCCTGTAGTAGTCCACAGCAGGGATGCAGAGGAGGCCTGTTTGGAGATATTAGAGGATTTCGATCTGGAAGGTGTTTTCTTGCACTGTTTCAATGGAAGGTCAGAGCTTGCTGAAGAGGCCTCTCAAAGAGGCTATATCATAGGTATTACAACACAGGTGCTTTATTCTTCCCGCGTACAGAGTATCGTGGAAACTCTAGATCTTGAAAGTATTGTTCTGGAAACTGATTCTCCTTTTCTTTACAGAGGGGAGAGAAACGAGCCAGTGAACGTCATTGAAAGTGCTGAGAAGATCTCAGAAATCAAAGGCTTGAAAAATGAAGATGTGATTAGGAAGACAACTGAGAATTCTCGGGAACTTTTGACAGAGTAGTGAGATAAAAAAGGCTGTGGGAGAATGTTGATACGTGGTACTATCTAAACTAAAGAATTCTGTCAGTAAGGGCGACAACGTGGGCATCTTCGTTGACGGGCCTAACGTTGTAAGGAAAGAGTTTGATCTTGATCTAGACGCTTTAAGAGAAAAGACTTCAGAGTTCGGAAACATCAAAATAGGGAAAGTTTTTCTCAATCAGTACGCATCTGATAAACTCATAGAAGCTATAATTTCACAGGGATTCGAAGCAGAGCTAGGTCTTGGTGGAGAAAAAGCCAAAGAAAGTGATGTCGATGTTTACATGGCTGTAAACGCGGTTGAAGCTGTTTTCAACGACGATATTGATGTCATAGTGCTTGTAACACGTGACACTGATTTTCTGCCTGTTATCCAGAAAGCCAAAGAATATGGAAAGGAAACCGTTGTTATGGGAATGGACCCAGGATTTTCAACAGCTCTGAAAAACGCCGCTGATCATGTAGTGGAACTGGAATAAAAATCTTGACTGATGTAATCATTTCCACATGGGAAAAATATTCAGGCCCGACCTTCTGGGAATAATTGATATAACGTCAGGGATACTGGTATACCTTACACAATCATTTGTCCCAGAGCCAGTCGCTCTAATCCATGCCACGATACTTATTGGAAAAGGCATAGGAACAATGGTAAAGCCTGTCAGATTCCCATTCGCAGTATTCGTTATAGGGAACATGGCCGACGTATTATCCGCAGCGATACTTTTCACAGGCACACCGCCGATACTAGCAGACTACAAACAATTCATATCCGGGATACTATTCTTGAAAGGAATGTGGGGGCTCTTCGGAATGAACCTAAAGAAATTCTAAAAATTGATCGGACTTGTACTACAGGCCTCTTGACTGGCTTGAACTGCCTTCAATCGATTCCACAAGATCATTCAAAAGACCGATAATCTTCTTATTTTGATCAACTAACTCATTGAAATCCTCTCTGGAAACAGGCTCTCCGCCGCTTTTTTTCTGTTGAGGGCTGATTCCAGCATTCTCCATCTTTCTCTTAGTCTTATCACTCAACTGCGGGGAATCAGAACCACCTGAAGGCCTTCCCGCCGATGGATCAGGACCTTCATATCCACCGGAACCTCCAGAGCTATCATCTGCTCCTGGAAGAAGATCTCCTCTACTAGTATTATTTCTGGATTGTCCATTAGAGCTTGTTGATTGATTCTGCTGTCTTCCAGAATTATTTCCTCCAAAGCTCTGAGATCTTGATGACTGATTATTCATACCCGGATTATTTGCTTCTCTTGGACCAGAACTGTCCTGATGAGTATTAGAAGAATTTTGTGGATTACCTTGTGACTGTCCTGGAGTATCCGGAGCCATTCCAGGATTACTTGCAGACTGTCCAGGCCTATTTATGTTATTCTGTTTATTTCCTGAGTTGTTAAATCCGTTCTGTTGGCCTCTAGAGGCCTGCGAGTTTTGACTTGGGCTGGAATTCTGTGTTCCAGGGCCATTGTTTCCAAAAGAGTCTCCATTACCGCCGAAGGAGTTATTATCATTGTTTCCGAAGTCATTGCCTCCGCTGAAATCTCCTCCTGAACTGTCCGATGAGAAAGAGCTGTCGAAGTCACTGGATCCAAAAGATGATCCGGAACCACTGGAGTTGCCGGATGAACCGATTTTGTCCTTCAAAGAGTCAAGAACTCCCATATAGGAAACTGTTTTTTCTACGTAATTAAAGCTTTGGCAAGTTGAAGATTACATCCAACCTTTTGATTTCCTATACCCGACCTGAGCAAGGAATATCAATAAAGCCAATAAAATCAGATAAGGTGTTAAAGATACAGTTGTAGCGGATTCAACCTGTCTAGATTTAACATCATCTTCTATACCTTCTATCGATCCTTCATATACTTGTCCGCCTGTAGCAGAAGACAACCTATCCATAACGTCTTCCCTGTAACCCAGTGACTGTATCTCGGACCTGTAGTTATACGCAAAGACATTGCCAAAGTAGTCATGGAAACCAGGGCCAGATGGCTGAGTAGAGGCCCTGTAAAGATTCTCGCCAACCCTTACAAATCCATCAGCGTTGTAGGAGGCCTCTAAAGTCACTTCTTCTCCCATCCTAGCTGATTCAATATTTACTGTTCTATTATTTTTCCTTTCAGGATTTCCGACCGCCCAGTTCAAAGTCCTGGAGAAAAGTATCGGCTCCTGCCCCATAACATTCTCAAGATTACTGCCGTCACCGGAGAAAGAAGCCACTCTTCCAAGTCCGTAACGCCACACACTCAAAAACGCTCTATCGTCCGAAGTCTGGACAAGAGTTCTCGCCCCAGGCCTCGCCTTCATATCCTCTATATCAGTAACAGTTGAACTCAAAGATCCCAGCCCATCAGTAATGAAATGATTAGCATCAACAATACCGATTCCTTTCCTGTCCGAACCACCTCCGCCTTGAAAACGATTCTCCAAGGCGTAGAACTCTTCAGACCCCTCATAGAAGACGCCATTACCAGAACTAGCTAAATCTTTCAGGAAACCTATCTCGGGATTCTCGCCTACAGCCACAGTGTGAAGACTTACGTTCTCATTCAGTGATGAGGCCTCTTCAATAGCTCTTTGCTGATATTCCTCCCTTGATACATCAAGAGATTCATCGTCCGCAAGATCAAAACGGAATATCCCTCCATCTGGAGGCATCTCTCCATCCGTGATCAAAATTATATTCCCTGGAGAATCACCTATCATGTCTTTAGAGGCCTGAATAGCCTGTATCTGGTAAGCAGTCCCACAGACAGGAATACTCGGAATCCCTCCCTGAGAACTTGTTCCAAGCAAACTGTCGAGATAGTTCTGATTCGACAACGGCTGAGGACCACCTAACTCCCATACAGTATTATTGTATGCGAAAACACCTACAATCGATTCGGGCCTCTGAGTAGACAAACTTGATATCAGCGAACTCCCAAGCTCTTTAGATTCTTTGATCGATTCACCGATAGTACAGCTACTCCCATCTTGCCTGAACCCCTGCGAATTATCTATACCTATAATTATCCTTGGATTCTCCGTTGACTGGCTGTAATCGTATTCTCTTGTAGGAAGAATATCCATAGTGCCTTCCCCAGTATAAACAAGACCATTCCCGTCGTAGATGTAATCCTCCAAGTTCTGGCCGTAATCAATCTTCTGCTTCAATACAACAGAGTAGTATTGACTCAAATCATTAGGAATATTATCACTGTATTCAATATCGAAGTAATCTCCTATTTCGTTTCCTAGAGAGCCTTCCTGTCCAACGAAAAGTACTTCAGGCCTTTCAATCACTTTCACAGTCTTATAAAAATCATTGTTACTGCCGTAAACATCTTCATCTACCAGAGAGGCCTTTATCCTGTGTGTGCCTGTATCCGAGAACTCGTAATTGAATTCATATACACCTTCTTTTTCCTTACTTTCTAAGTCCACTTCCTGTCCGTCGACAGTTATCTGGGGCCTCTGATTATCGTCTACAGTACTCTCAAGCCTTACTGTATAGGTGTTTTCAGAGTTAGGGACAGCTGTAGAAGGTCCTTCCACGAAGACGGACGATTCCCTCTTCATAGATTCCTTATAGAAATTAAGTTGTGAATCAGCCTGTCTGAACGTCTCCTCTACTCCAGAAAAATCAGTATCATCCTGCATATCAGAGTGGACGAGATAAGTGGTATTCGATTCCACTAAAGCATTGAGTGACTGTTCAAGTCGTGAAGAGTTTCCTGAAGCGATAGTTCTCTCCTCTACATTGACTCCTTCCAAGTCAAGCTCCGGCTTCTCGGAAAGCAAAGACGCAGATTTGTCGTTCAAAAATACAAGTCTTTCCTCCTCTACAGTCGCGTTTTCTTGCTGTATTTGCGGGCCTGAAGCCGCTACTACAAGAGTCAAAAATATCAAAGCATAAGACAAACTTGTAAAACGGCCTCGGAAAGTTTCAGCGATGTAAGCATTGTAAATAAGAGGAACAACAAAAATAATACCTGCCAGGAAGATAGGATTCTGTATTATCATCTTACTTCACCTATTTTGTAGAGATAAATCAACTCTATAGCCATCAAAAGCAGTATAATAAAGACAGAGATATTCTGCAGATTTTTCTGTGTTGTTTCAAGCACTTGCTCTGTAGACAGATCCGGTGATATGGAAGAAGGAGATGACTCTGCTTCAGAAACTAGATTAGATGCATAAGTTTGATCTCCCAGTTCATGGAAACCTGAGTTTGTGAATACTTGTGTCCTATCTTCTTGTGTCACTGTATCACCGTTTTTTACGTTGAGCTGATTTTCTGTAGAGGCCTCTGTAAGTCTCAAAAGCGTATGCCTCCAAAAGATCGGATAAAGAAGATTAGTCCTGAATCTGTTCATATCTGCGTTAAAGACCAATATTTCGCCTTCGCCATACTCTATTATCTGTACTGCTTCTCTAGGATTTGATAGTGATTCGCCCGAAAAGTTCGTCTTCCTGTACTCTGTCTCCCCCAAGAATATCCTCTGAGGGAACTCTACAGTGATGTCAGACGTCCTAGTTTTACCGGAGATATCTAATTCAAAAATTTCATTCAATGCATCAGAGTCTTTTGTCACAACTGCAGAGGCCCCGGATCTTACTCTTTCAGCTAACTCTTCTTGACCTGTATCAGAGTTCAAGTAAAGAACGTCTGCGTTCGTCTGAGAGTTAGTAACTGAAGTTTCTGATATTAATTCTACGGCACGAGCAAAGTATCGATCGTCTGATTCAAGATAAACTGATATATCAGAGGCCTCTGGGATGTAAAAGTATCCAGTGTTATCTGTTTCCAATCCATCATTCTGTACAGTAAAAGTGTTCCTTCCTGTTTCAGGCGTTACAGAATGAATGTTCAGGCCTTCATCAAGACCGATAGTCTGTATCTGTCCATTAAATCGTGCATCTACTTCTCCAGCCTGGCCGTAGTTCATTATAGATATATCAGTGGATTCTCTGCCCACATCGATATTTGTTATAGCATATATGTTCTGTGGTTCTGTATTCATAATTTCTAAAGGTTTTGAACTGGATTCAAGGTTTTCAACAGGATTCCTGTTATCTATAGTCTGATCTAGATCACTGGCCACAACTAATCTTCCCGGATAGCTTTGAGCTGTTTGAATCCCTGAAATAATATCCGTTTCAGTGTCAAGGTACTCTATATTCCTTATAATTGAGAGGGCTTGTCCGGACGGTATATCTTCTCCGAGGACCTCAGTACTGTATCCTGATACAATTACAGTGTTTTCCTCTCCTAGATTCTCCTGAACAAACGGAACAACGTTCTGGCCCTGCATACTGGCCGATCTATCAACGACTACAACAGCGTCTTGAGGCCTCTCAGGGACTTCAGCGAAAGGCTCAGCCAATACAAACGCAAAAGCAAGAATAATCAATATATGTAAAATTAACATAAAATTCTTCATCAAACGCCGGAAAGCACTCCTTAACGCACTATCAGATTCATTTTTCCTAAAAAACATGATCGAAGGCATCAATCGTTCCTCAGGCTGAGGCCTCGCCAAGTAAAATATTATCAAAGGTATTAGAGCAAGTAACGCGAGTAATCCATAAGGCTCTAGAAAATGCTGTTCAAGCACCGGAATCAATGACTGAAGCTGTTCCAGCATAATTACTGTAACATAATTAAGTAGCGAGTGTTTTTAGTTAATCGGTTATTCATTGATCCTATCCAGCACTTGTTGGTGCAGTTCCTGTAATCTTTTCTTCTTATCCTCCATCTTCAACACATCGCTTGACTCCTGCAAAATCAAGTTGTGACTGAAAGGAGAAGGAATATCAGCATTTCTCTGATTTAGAGCTATATCTCCAGACTCAAAGCCTTTTACTACCTCTTTAGTATGCTTGATATCCATCGCATCTTCCATAATCTCTCTATACGTCTCCTTTATCATGGAGAAATCGTCACCGTACTTGTTTCGTATTGCCGAGATCAGGAAGTGGCCTTTCATCTGTTGTTGCCCGACTGTCTTTGAATTACCCTGATAATTTCTCAGAATCATCAAACTTCGTCCGGCTACGTGTCTAAACCTTCTCTTCATAAGCTCTGTCTTCGCTACAGCATCTTTCAATTCTTTTTCAAGATCACATTCAACGAGATCTTCGATTAAAGAGTCAATATCCACAGGCCTTCTAGGAGTTACAAGTATAAAGCCATTATCGTCGATCACCATCCCGATATTCTTGCTGATCTTTTCCTGAAGCAGATGAGCCATTATACGTGCCAGTGCGTCATGAGTTCTTCTTCCGAAAGTAGACTGAAATATAAAGTTCTGACGATTCTCGTCGTCGATATATTTCTCAACAGTTATCTCTTCATCATTAGAGGCCTCTCCTGCAAAACGGTACTGCTCCGCTACATAATTATAGATTGCTTCTGCAGTGTTCTCGTCAAGGTAGTAGTTATGCATTATCCACTGTATGATATCATCATCGCCTGCTCCAAGTTCTATCTGTTCAGCCACTTCTCTCCTGAACTTTCCGATTTTAACACCGAGATCATAGCTTAAAGGCAATCTCTCCGAGTACCAGGAAGGTACCGTTGGCTGTTTCTGAGGCTTCGGATCAACATAAACCTTCATACCCCGTGCATAACTGAACTGATAAGTTGATCCTCCAAGAGTGAAGATGTCTCCTTTAGTCAAACGATCTAAAAATTCCTCGTCAAGTGTCCCGACATAGTTTTTGTCTCCTCTCGTTACGACGTCGTATCCTGACTCATCTGGGATCGTCCCGATGTTAGTCATGTAAATAACACGAGTCATCTTACCTGATTTTCCGAAGAGGCCTGATTTATCGTTCCTCCAGATCTTTCTGTAAACGTTCTGATCCTCTAATTCATATTCCCCGGCCAAGTACTTCATGACTTTTTCAAAATCGTCTCTAGACAGTTCTTTGTAACAGTAACTTTTTCTGATGGTGTTGAATGCGTGATCTATATCCCATCGATGATTACACGCCATCCCGACGATGTGTTGGGCCAGTACATCTAGGCATCTTGTAGGGATCTGTATCTTGTCCAGTTCGTCTTCTTTGGCGCACTTTGTCAGTACAGAACACTCCACGGCGTCGTCTCTATCCGTTACAATCATCTTTCCTTTAGCTTTCTCTCCGATTTGATGGCCTGAACGTCCAATACGCTGGATTCCTCGAGCTACACCTTTTGGAGATCCGAGCTGTAATACGAGATCAACACTTCCGATATCTACACCCAGTTCCAGTGAAGTAGATGTTACACCGACTTTCATCTCTCCTTTTTTCAGGGCCTCTTCAACGTTTAATCTTTCCTCTCTAGACATCGAGGAGTGATGGGCGCCGATATTTTCATCATATTCATCAGGCCAGCGTTCCTTCAAGTTATTGACAACTCTTTCTGTAGCGGAACGCGTATTAGTAAATATTATAGTAGAATCATGGTCCTGAATCAAGTTATGCATCTGATCATACATGGCCTCGTGAATCTCTTCTGGAGGTGTATGAATAAGATCTTTAACGGGCGATATAGTCTCTAGATCGATTTCTTTTGAAGCCGCAACATCTACGATAGTACATCCTCTTGTCTCATACTCATTTTCAGAGGCCTCTGGTGCTGATTTTACATCGTCGTACTCTGTCTCCTTCATCTCGATTTCTTCTTCAACGTCATAGCCGACTAGATACTTCGCTATCTCATCTATAGGAGCCTGTGTGGCGGAGAGGCCTATACGCGTCGGTGAATTGTTCGCCATGTGTTCAAGCCTTTCCATTGAAAGCGATAGATGGACTCCTCTCTTGTTTTCACTGAGGGAGTGGATCTCATCTGTTATAGTGTATTTGATATTTCTGAGGTTCTCTTTGAACTTCGGTGAGTTGAGAAGAATACCGAGTGATTCTGGAGTCGTTATCATGATGTGTGGAGGATTTTCACGCATCTCTCGTTTCTCCTTATCTGTTGTGTCGCCGGTCCGGACCATGCTTCTAACGTCGGGGACATCGTAGCCCATCTCCTCGGCCTTTTTCTGTATCCCTTCTAGAGGATCTTCCAGATTTCTCTCGATATCATTGGAAAGAGCTCTCAAAGGAGAAACATACAGAACATAGATCTCATCATCTAATTCTCCGTTTTCTCCCATCCTGAAAAGCTCGTTCAAAGCACTCATGAAGGCGGAAAGCGTCTTCCCCGAACCTGTAGGCGCACATATCAAAGAGTTTTCTTCATTGTGGATAAGATCAAAAGCATATTTCTGAGGTGCACTTAGTCCCGGAAACTGATCATTGAACCACTCTTTGACGTACGGCTCGAAGTCTTCAGGAAGTTCTTCAGAGGCCTCTGATTCTTCTGCAAATTTTATTTCAGACATGCTTCAGTTATACGTGGACAATTCTTTAAACGTAATCATGAAGTTTCAAACATGTAACCATCGACTTTTCTGATAAGGACTCCTATAACCCCCATTGTGATACCAAGCACCGGATTTAAGGCATATATCAGGCCTGCTATCAAAGGAATCAATATCAATGTCATAGGTCCGTTAAAAATATTTGAGAGCACGCCAGACAGTACTTCTTGAATATCAGGCGTCTGTTTAGAGGTCTGTTCAACTATCCTTGAAGGAACTTCTGTTTTTGCTTCATCAAAAGCATTTGAAACGTTCTGAAGTTCGTCGGGAGAAAGTTTTCCAGCACTGTTATCTAAAACGTAGGACTGTGTCAATGATACTGTTAAAGTGGAGACTGTCTTGACTAACTGGTTACGGGCACCTGTACTGTTTATACCGAGTTTTTGATTCATTTCATCCGTTTGCTGGCTCAGTAGTTCAGAGGCCTCTACTGAAGTTTGTTGTGCTATTTCAGGCTGTAAATTGAATAAAGCGAAAACTGAGGCTCCTAACAGAATGCCTGAGAAAAGAAGTGGCAGAGTTATACTCGAATAAAACTCTTTGAATGTTTCGCCACGTGAAAAATATGAGACAAACACATTCGATGAGATGATAAATATCGAAGCTAGAGCGTACAGAGGCCCGAGAGGTATGAAAAATATCGTGATAAATGATATGAAGGAAGAATTTTGGAAACTTTCACTTGAGATATAAGCTGTGTAGGATAGAAGTAACGGTAATGTTAACAAATAGAGATACGTTACGGTTCTGGAAGTATCCAACAAATAGATCGATGCTACTGCAAGTATAGATAGAGCTGCCTGTAAAGCATACTCAACGTAGTCAGATTTCAGCGACACAAAAGTAATTTTTGAGAAAGGATTGTTATACGTTTTGCTCCCTGTTCTCAGGACTGGAAAAACTTTATTACAGTAGAAAATCGATTCCCAGTTGAGGCAATTAAATAATGGTTCTAGAAATTATTTCCACAAATTTGACAGGTTTGATACCTGATATCGCATTAAGCACTTTAATAGGCGGGATAGCTGTACTTATAGGAGGTTATCTATTGAATAAACTTTCAAACAAACTTGTAGAGAAAACAGTAGAAAAAAGAGGCGGAAGCGAACACGCCTCACACTCCGGAAAAAGATTGACCGCATATGTAATCTATCCATTAACATTCGTAGCATTTCTAGCCGTCTTCGGCGTACCTATAACGGCTTTGAGCGCCACAGTAGGCCTTATCGGATTAGGCCTATCATTTGCCTTACAGGACATGATAGCGAACTTCATCTCTGGAGTCATGATCATGCTGTACAGGCCTATCGAGATCGGCGATCAGATCAGAGTAGGTGGAGAGGAAGGAACAGTAATGGACATCAAAACAAGAGCCACAGAAATCAAGACATACGACGGAAGACAGGTAATCGTGCCTAACTCCGATGTCTACAATAAGCAGATCATCAACAACACAGCTTACGGAAGCAGAAGATTCGATGTTATCGTTGGAATCAGTTACGACGACGACATCAAGAAAGCCAAGGAACTTGCTGAAGAGACTCTTTCAGAGGCCTCTACAGTTGAGGACGATCCTGCGCCTCAGATAGTTGTCGATGAACTCGGCGGATCGAGCGTCAATCTGAAGCTGAGAGGATGGACAGATAACAGGAAGGCCAACATCGTCAAAGGCGGATCAGAAGTCACTCAGCTAATCAAAGAGAAGTACGACGAAGCTGGAATCGATATTCCTTATCCGATCAGAACAGTTTACATGAATGAAGAGGCCTGAGAAAGGCCTTTTCTCTGTTTTTATTCTTCCTCAAATTTCTTTTGTATTTTTCTGAAAGATTCTGGATTACTGTTTGTTAACCGTTTTCTTATTAAGCGTTTAGACTTTAGTTTTGCGTATGCCTAAAGAACTTGATCCTTCGAGTATGGAAGATGCTGTAAACTCTGGAGAAACCTGGGTAGTTGATTTCTGGGCCTCATGGTGCGGTCCATGTAAGAAACTAGCTCCAATTTATGAAGAGGTTTCAGAGGAAATAGAAGATGTAAACTTCGGAAAAGTTAATATGGAAGAGCACTCAGATCTGGCTACAAAATACCAGGTAAGTGCTTTGCCCACACTTCTGATAATAAAAGATGGAGATATAATCGCCAAGAACGCAGGAGCAATGGATAAAGAAAGTCTAAAAAGCTGGGTTCAGGAAAAAGCTTAGAAGTAATCAGTCCAGTCAACAACTCCTTTTCTTTCCTCTCTATTTTCTATAGCCTCTATTATTTTTTCAACTGTTTCATCAATAGATTTCTTCGTTGTATCGATCTCGAATACTTTATCCTGATTCTGTACTGCCTGTGAAAGAATAACGTCAAGAGCTTCTGATTCAACGTTTTCCCTGACTTTTTCTTCAGAGTAATCTCTTTTATTCAGTCTATTTTCAAGTGTTTCAGGATTTGTTCTCAGCACTATACAGTAATCCAAATCAAGGAAGTGAGAAAGATGCCCTTCAATCAATAGATCTTTTCCAGAGGCCTCTGGCTGATTCTGTTTCAATTCCTCTAGATCTATTTCAAGCTCTCCGTTTTCAATCTCCTCCCCTATATCGTTTTCACGCATGTATTCGTTCAAATGAACTATATCAAATGGAAGTTTATTTGCGAGCGTTGTTTTTCCCGTTCCAGGAGTTCCTGTGAGGCCTATTTTCACATCAATAATATTGCAGTGAAAGCATAAAAGATTCAGTTGAAGATTGTTTTTACATGAAGAACGGAAAAATTAGTTCTAAGGTGAAACTTTAATGATAGATGTATGGACTGAAAAATACAGGCCTGACACGTTAAGTGAAGTAGTAGGCCAAGATGAGATAACTGATAGATTAGAGGCCTTTGTCGAAAAGAAATCGATCCCACACATGCTTTTCGCAGGCCCAGCAGGAACAGGAAAGACAACTTGTGCTGTATCTTTGGCGAAAGATCTGTACGGTGACGAATGGAAGCAAAATTTTATGGAAACTAATGCTTCTGATGAGAGAGGAATCGACGTAGTACGTGACAAGATCAAGGATTTCGCACGTACAAAGCCAATAAATGCAGATTACAAGATAATTTTCTTGGATGAAGCTGATGCATTGACTCCTGACGCTCAACAGGCATTGAGAAGAACTATGGAACAGTTCTCCGACAACTGTAGATTTATCCTTTCATGCAACTATTCTTCTAAGATTATCGATCCTATACAGTCCAGATGTGCTGTTTTCCGATACAATAGACTCGAAGAAGACGAAGTGAAAGAGTACATTCAGAGACTCGGCGAAAAAGAGAGTTTCAAGATCTCAAAAGACGCTATCGATGCAATAATGCGTGTATCAAGCGGAGATCTCAGAAGAGTAACAAACATACTCCAGACAGCAGCTATCCAGACAGATGAGATAGGCGAAGAGGATATCTACGGAGTAGCTGCTTCCTTGAGGCCTGAAGAAATCACTGAGATACTAAATCTCGCCTTAAGCGAAGAGTTCATGGAGGCTCGTGATAAACTATCCGATCTTATGATTGATAGAGGCCTTGATGGACAGGACGTTATCAACTCCATTCACAGGGAAATATACGATCTGGATATCTCAGAGAAAGGAAAGCTTCAGATTATAGATAACTTGGGAGAGTTTGAGTTCCGGATTTCTGAAGGAGGAAGTCCCGATATTCAGATAGAGGCCTTACTTGCCAAAATAGCAGAACTGGATGAGTAGTGAAAAAACAAATGAAACTTCAAAACCTGAATTCGGTTCTTTTTGAACCGTCTATTGCGTGTTGACAGAGCGTAACCAGTCATGTGGGTAGAAAAATACAGGCCTAAAACTCTTTCCGAGTATCGTGGTGCTTCAAGCGAGAAGAAAGAGTTGAAGGAATGGGCAGAAAACTGGGAGCAGAGAGATCAGGCCGTGCTTCTTCACGGACAGGCCGGTACAGGAAAAACTTCTCTGGTCGAGGCATTAGCGAATGATCTAGATTATGAGTTAGTTGAGACAAATGCCTCAGACGTTCGGACGAAGAAAAAACTGAAGTCCGAGCTCAAGGAAGCAACTAGACAGGCCTCTTTCTTCGGAGGGAAGAAGCTGATTTTGATCGATGAAGTTGACGGGATGTCAGGAAACAGTGATCGTGGAGGCGTCAAAGAGATAAGTACTATAGTCGATGAAAGCCGTTTTCCTATCGTTATGACAGCCAACGATGCGTACGAAAACAGTATAAGAACTCTGAGAAATAAATCCAAGCTTATCAAGCTTGATTCTGTGCATACAAACTCTATCAATGCCCATCTTAAGGAAATCCTAGATAAAGAAGGAATAAAATACGATGAAGGAGCTGTCAAAAGAATAGCAAGAAGCTCTGGGGGCCAGATGCGTTCAGCGATAAACGACTTGGAAGCAGTCGCCACAGGACAGAAAAAACTTGAGAAAGATGATTTAGAAGCTGTTTCCGGCCGCGACAGTCAGCAAGACATATTCCAGGCCCTGAAAATAATATTCAAGACTACAACTGCAAAGACAGCTGATTCTGCGACTGACAATCTTGATGAAGACGCGGATACGTTTCTCCAGTGGGTGCGTGAAAACATTCCAAGAGAATACATCCGTTCCAGCGACACTGCAGATGCCTACAACTATGTTTCAAAGGCAGACGTTTTCAACGGACGTATAATGAGACGTCAGAACTGGAAACTGTTGAAGTACGTTTATAAGTTCTCTACTGTTGGAGTGGCTTTGAGCAAGTACGAAAAATACAGTGGATACACGCGTTACCAGTATCCTTCCAAACTGAAGAAGATGGGAAGCACCAGAGCTTCAAGGAAAAAGATGAGTTCGATAACTTCGAAACTGGGAGATAAACTTCATGTTTCAAAGTCAGAGGCCCGGAATAGTCTTCCTTTACTTGCCCGTCTTATTGAAGACAAGCCTGTAATCGGAGATCAACTTGAACTGGAGGAAGACGAGATAGAGTTCATTAACAAGTTCCGAGATTAAATGCAGTTCAGGTTTATACGGGAGTCTCTGTTAGTCAGTGTGACATTGAAGCATTCATTCCTGTACCAGTAATTTACGCTTGTCCTGTAAGAACTAATCGAGTTCACCATTTTTTCAAAGTTCTCTCTTTCCTTCGTGTACCTTGTATCTACTTCAGAGGCCTCTTTTTCCAGCATGTTCGCCAGGTATGCTTCGTCTCTTATCTCATAATCTTTCTGTCCTAACTGTGTCACTGATGCCGACACTGATACCATCATGACGCTTACTATAACCGCTGTAATCACCATCATCTGTCCTTTTCTATTTTTCAATCTTCCCACCTCATCTTGACAGTGTACGGCATGTAAACATCTTCGTTTATACCGCCGTAGATGCTTGTAGCTATTGATGTGGATCCTGCTCCTCCTGTAAATCTTACAGTGTCTCCTCTGAGCCAGTAAATAAGAGAGGCAAGCATATCCCTGTCCGCTTCACTGAAGTCTTCCTCGAAGGATGTACGTGCTATTCGTTCACCTGTCATGTTTTCAAAAACTGTTCTGTGATTTATGAGTTCGATTTTATCTGTTCCTGCAAACACAAATCTTGCATTATTACTGTCCTGTATACGTGGAACGTACCTTCTACCGTCAATAATCACGACTTCATCTTCCAAGTAAGGACCTTTGAAACTACCGCCTTGTTCAATCATAAGGCCTCTTATCTCACCGCAGTCACTTGGATCCTTTGCCAAGTCGAGATTCCTGACATCATGTACTTCGCCATAAAAAGTAAATGATGTCTCTGTATCAGTACACGGCTGTCCGGTATTTATCGTGCTCCAAGTGTATGCTGTACTTTTCTCACCGTCCAAAGCCGAAACATTGTATTGACTGTTTCTCGCAAATAAAAGATCGTCTCCGGATGTCTGTGTCGGTCCTTGTCCTGATATCACTCTGCCTCCCGGGCCTAGAGATACTTCAGAGGATTCTGAATCAAGACCCATGAAGTAAGTCTCCATAACCTGGGAATTACTGTACTGGGAGAAAGCAGGAGTGTAACGAGAAGGATTAGATGTACGAGGCCTATCAAACCATTGAAAGCCTATATCCTCCATTATATCGTAATCAAGATCTGTTTCTGTAAGATTCATCAAGAATAGGGCAGATCCCTGGTTCATGTAGTTTTTGAAGTAGAGAGCATTATCTTGAATCAAGTCAAGACTTTCACTGTCAGTAAATACTAGAACATCATTATCAGCAATATCAGCAGTACTGAAATTAAAAGTATCTACAGAAGTATCTGTATCGATGCCGTTAAGTTGTTTACTAAGTGTTTTATCGAATCTAACTGCTCTATTTGCCTCAAAAATATTTATCTCATTGCTTGAATCCACATACTGTTTAAAGTCAAAGAACTTCCCATCATCGGCGTCAGTCTTATTACCCCAGTAAAAAATATCATCAAGATAATAAGGCCCCTCCTCCGTCCTGAAAACACATCGTGTTCCATTGTCTACGTACAGAGAATCATAATCTACTTGACCGTTGAAACCTCCAGGAATCGAAGGATCGCTGTCAACAAGATAAAGCCTCACACCGTATCTGTCCTCCAAAGTCCCTGAACCGTTCTGAGTTCTCCTCACAGAGGCCTCTGAAACATCTTCAAGTTCATCCAGATCTCCATCACAGAAATCATCATCAGCGACAGAGACGGTATCATTCCAGTGGATATCCGGAGGCCTCTTATGGAAGCCTAATTGAAGTTCTTTTATAGGAAGATCTTCAACTGTTCCCGAGACAGACATATCTACATCAGAAATGGCTGTTGCTGTACTCTGTAAAGCTCCTGTATCTGAGTTCTTCAGAAACGTCTCCAAATTACCTGTTTCTTTCAATACATAGCTAATGTCTTTAGCAGCTATCTCCCTCTGGAACTCTGACCATCCTTCGTATCCTGTGACTTGTACAGCATTAAGTGCAAAACCAAATAATATTAGAGAAGCTAGTATAGCTTCTATAGAGTACCCTGCACCTTTTTTCACGTCCATGAATATACCTCCAGCCTCAAGGGCTGTAGTTCTGCTCCCTGTTGTTTAAGAGCTGCGTACCTACTGAGTTTGATAACTGTAGAATCAACATCGAATTGTGAGCCGAAGTCTTTGAGCTGTCTGGAAAGTATGACAACGTTTCCTGAAGTATCTCTGGTGTTGTGGAATCCTTCTATATTGAACTCTCTCCCTCCGACATCTATAGTGTCGCCTTGCTGGAATCGTGATGCCTGTGTGAAGTTCCAACCCTCTTTTGAATCGTTACGGATGTAAAGCGTGTCATAACGGCCATTGTGGGTGGTAATAAGAATATTGTACTGAGTGCCGCCCATCACTATATCTCCATATCCCACTTGATTTCCTGCGCTGTTGTATTCATCGTTGTCCGGCTCAGCTATACTCGGCTCTTCGGGAGGTCTTGTACGGAAAAACTTGTTGGAAGTATCTACTACAGGAAGAGCTGTAAAAACAAATCTGTACTGATTATCTATATCCGTCAATTCTCTGAACTGTGAGTAATTTAATACATCATCTCCTACAGTATCAAGAGCCATTACCTTATCCCTTTCAACGATGTGATAATCGCTTGCAAAGCCTATCTCCTCAATATTGTCTCTGGTAGAAGTATTTTTCTCCCAGTTATCGCCGCCCGATCCAAAAGAATGTTTCCCAGAGTTATCCAGTAGAGTGGACGTCAATGTACGAGCCTCTAGATTAACAGATGCCCTGTCATTGTTCTGTCTGATATCAGGTACCTGATCAGAGGCGTTGAAAAGTATAAAAGCGAGCACAAATATGACGAAAAGTATAGCCGCGACGTACTCAAGCGATATCTGTCCCTTTGTCATCAGATGCCCGCACCTCCAACATAGGAAATATAGGCCACGAAAGCTATAGGAAGCATGATAAGTGCATGTTTCAGGCCTGCGCTAGGCTTTCCATCCTTGATCTGTCCTGCGACAGCTGCAGTAGATATTCCCTGAATTATAAGCATAATGAACAACAGGGCCTTATAGTAGGCCATCCTCCCATATGCGTATTCCTCAGCGTAATCACTTGACAAAGATACCTCTCCACTTGAAATATTATCGGGCAGAAATCCAAAGATTTTTGATGTAGTGCAGAACGGCTGTGCAGCTATTACTTCTCCGTTACAGAAGTTCGTCGGGCCTCCGGACTCTTGGCCTATAACTCCTCCTACACCTTCTATTGCTCCTGCTTCCGCATTTCCAAGGCCCAGTAATTCCCCAAGCATCGTGTAGATCCCAATAGTGATTCCTATAAACAGGAAGAATATTACATACATAATAAACAATTGTTGTTGAAGTTTTGCATCTTTGTCTTGTATTACCTTTTTTAGACGGGCCGCATCATCAGCTACGGATTCTATAGTTCTTGTAATATCTCCTCCACTTTTGAAGCTCTGGATTATAATGGAAACAGATTCCTGAATAACTGGAGAATCCTCCATTCTCTGTGAGAAACGTTCCATTACTTCAGGGAACGGTATACCCCATGAAAGTTCATTATAAATGCGAGAAATTTCATGGTTCATACGTCCGTAGTCATTTTCGTTAGCTGATTCGAAAGCTCTAACAAGAGTCATACCTCCTCGTTTAGATTCCGCTAAATCACTCAAGAACTCAGGAAATTGGTTTTCAACCTTCTTAACAGCTCTGTTCTTTAGAAATGACAGAATACCATAAGGTAATACTCCTGCAAGTATCCCTACGATTAAAACGAATCCTCCTATTCTCTGAGAAACTGTTGAGAAAAGAAATATGCCTGTAAACATCAATATACCTCCCATAGCTATTGAAAGGAAGACTACTTTATCTTCTAGAGTATATCCTGGCTCGTATTCTTCATCACGGAAAAAATCAATCATGACATAATGCCTCCTGGCGCTATACCTTTAATAAATATTATAAACATGCCTGAGATAAGAGGAAAGATTATAAAAATCAGTACAGCCTGTAAAGCCACGATAAATCCTGGAGCAAATCCTGTAAATGAACTCATAACAGCACTCATGGCTGTAAAGATTATAGATCCTACTACGACAATCGTAATATACATTTCTACCAATAGGCCTAGTTGATCGGAAAATTTCTCTATACGTCGTTCGTAGTCGTCCATTAATTTTGCTGATCTTTCCTTCAAAAATTCTCTGACTGATCCTCCTGTAGTAAGTATGTGATCCATCCCTCTCAACAGTTCTTCAAAATCTTCACTTGGAGTCCTTTCTGCTCCTCTTATCAATGCCTCGTTGACGTCCATTCCAAAAGTATCGATATCTCTGTGTATCTTTGCTGCTTCTTCTGAAACTTCGCCGTATTCATCTACTTTTGAAAGATTTTCAAACATCTCAGCAATTGAAGATCCTGTACCAGCAAGCGTGGATAAATACATGACTGCAAAAGGAAGCATATCTCTTATCACGGAGGCCCTATTCGATACCTTAAGAACAGGGAAAAGATAGGTGAGGCCTGTCGCAAACATAGCGACAAATAAAGCGATTATGAAAGCCGTTAAGAGTCCTGAAAGCCCTGAACTAAGTACGAATAGCGTTCCAAAAAGAGTAAATATGAAGACAGTGGATGTAACTACAAATCCTATAGATAACGCTATGTACTCAGGAAGCGAGAGCTTAATATTTGCCTTGTTCAACGTCATGTTAAAGTCCTGAAAATGCGGCACAAGTTCCAGAGCAAGGCCTCCGAACTGATCATACGCAATGTCGGCGTACTTCTTAAGCTCCATTATTTACTTTTTCGGCTTCTTCAGAATTAAATGTTTGCCCTACTTTCTCCAGTACAGATTTTCTATCAGAGTAATAACGACTTATTATATCCCCTACTTTCCTATAATGCTTGATCTGCTGATCCTGCATCCAGTTAAGGACGTGTTGACGATTTTTTAGTTCCTGTCTTATATCATCGTAATCCATTCCAGACTGATCAGCGATATCTTTCAAAAGCAGAGAGTTATTTTTAACGTAGTACTCGTCGTCCTGTGGATCCCAAGCAAACACTTGATTCGAATCAATACCTTTCCTTTTATCGTATCCACGTACTTCGAAAAGCCCCATAATCCTTCGAATATACGTTCCCCCACGTCTTATACGGGCGATAACCATAATCATATCCAGCGTCTCAATCAATGAAGGAGAAAGATTAATCGGCTCAGTCGTTAAACGATCCATAAGCATCTCAAGTGAATCTGCGTGAATTGTAGATAAACCAGTGTGTCCTGTGGCCATCTGCTGGAACAATATGTAGGCCTCAGATCCTCGGACCTCTCCCACGATAATATACTCCGGTCTCTGACGCAAAGACTCCTTCAACAGGTTATCCATCGTAACCTGACCACCTTCTTCAGCCGATGAACCGAACCCGGAACGTGAAACCTCCGGAACCCAGTGATCGTGAGGAAGTCTTAACTCAGGCGTATCCTCAATAGATACAATCTTCTTGTCGGGCCTGATAAATAGTGATAAAGAGTTCAGCTGGGATGTTTTTCCTGCTCCTGTAGTACCTGATACAAGTATAGATTTCTCGTGTTCAACAAGCATCCAAAGATATGCAAGCATCCTAGCATTTTCCGTATCATAATCCATCATATGGATCGGAGTCAAAGGATCTTCTGTAAATCTTCTTATAGTGAAATTTGAACCCTTTCTGGCGATGTCAGTAGCCAAAGTTGCCTGTACACGAGAACCATCAGGCAATGATCCATCCAGCAATGGACTGGATATAGAGATAGATTTTCCACACCTCTGAGCCAGTTTCATGACAAAGCTGTCAAGTTCTTCTTTTTCATCCCATACAAGATCAGTCTTAATCGATCCAAACCGAGGATTCCTGTGATAAGCGTAAACAGGAATACCCAATCCGTCGCATGAAATATCCTCTACTTCAGTATCATTCATTAAAGGCTGAAGTTTTCCAAGACCTGCAAAATCTCTTTTAGTGTAGTATCTTATCACTTCTCTCTTGTCGTCCGGAACATCGATATTGTACTTATCGACGATCATGTCGATTTTCTCCTCAAGATACTCTTTTGCTTTCCCGGATTCCAAGTCATCAAAGTTAACATCGAAACTTCTCTGCATTATATCCTGGATCTTCTGATAGGCCTCTGCAGTCCTTTCATCCATTTCAGGCTCAACAATCCTGTAAATAAGCTCTCCCTGTTCTTCATCCCACTTGATATGTGCCCAAGCATACACTATCTCTCCTTCATCAGGATCAGCAGGGACAAGCGGATAGGCGATATTAACATCCGTTAAAGTATCATCCTCAGAGGCCTCTTCAACTAACTCCTCATTAAAGGCGCCCGGCGTAGGAAGATCTATTCCTTCTCCGGATTCAGATTCTTCTTCATCTTCCTCGAAGAACTCCGGATGCTTGATTCTCCTGAGCCTTCCCATCAATCCTGTAAACTGCATTTTTAATCAGGCCTCAAAACAACTTCATCTCCGATTTTGAATAGCTGGACGTTTGAACTTGTTACAGATCCTCTTAGATTACTCAACCAATCTCTATTTGCAATTTCTTGCGTATAACTGTTTCGGTCAGACTCGATAACAAGAAGACCATCCTCAAAAGCAACACGATAAGGATCAGAAGTAGGAAGCTCCGGAAGATCAAGAGATATACTACTGCCGGAATCCAGATGCTTCAAATCATTCAAAGCAGTTATAACCTCAGACTCTATCTCCATTGAATGCCTATCATTGATATCAGAGATTACTGTGCCCCTGTAATCCTCAAAAAGTACAATGGTAGAAGTAGCTACTATTATACTGATGCCTAGAGAAAGCACAGCTTCTATAGCCAGATACTGTCCTTTCCTTTTCATCTCAGATCTACTTCAATCTCCGATCTAGTCCTGTCAAGGGTTTGACCAGATGAAATAGTCAATCCGTCTTCACCAGTATCCACTTCAGTCCTCCTATGATTCAAGTAAATACTTGAGGCCCCACTTGTAATATCTCCTCCAGAACTAATCAAATCAATCTTCCGTACAGGAGAATCATCAGCATTCTCGCTGTAAAGATTCCTGAACTCCACTCTGTATGTGATAACTGAAGATTGAGGCCTCACAAGAAGGACAGACTGCTCATCCTCACCTTCAAGTACATAATCACCTGTCCTAGAGATAGAAAGGTTTCTTTCATTCTGTCCTCTAAGTAAAGTCCATTGACCTCTAGGATAAGGCGATTCAGTCGAATCAACAACTATATCGATATAATCATAATTTTCATTGACTCTGATCTGCTCGATCCCATAATCAGAGTCCTCAGAACCTATATCAACACTAGAAGTAGCTCCCTCTGCCTCACTTATCCTTATTATCTCCTCCCGTAACGTCAAAACATCCTGTTCAACAGCATCCAGGCCTATCTCAGCATCCCTCTTATCGAGTATCGGCTCACCCCAAACATATACTACAGAGGCCACACCCACCGTCAATCCTGTAAGAAGTACGACAGTTATAGCCTGAACCTGGGCCTTCCTTTCCATAATGTCATTATAGCCGTTGTAGAATATAAAAGCCATCAACAACCGGACCTCTATATCTCAATCGAAAAGAAAAATAAGAAATGAAATGCAGTTAGATGTCCTCCAAAATTACATCTAACATGTCTCTACTCCTGAACGGTCATGTCTGCAGGTATCTATCCAAGTCTTAGATGATCCTGGAAGAAGTACTTCTATCTCCACATTTTCAGTAACATCAGGATAAACGATTCCTGTATCACAATCATAAGTGTCTCCAGGATCTAAAATCTCTGAACTATGTGATGGTGTATGTCTGAAGCAGTTACCATTAGTGACACTACCTGCCTCGGCACCACTAGCCACAAGACTAAAGTCCGTACTGTTCCTAGATACTGATCCAGTGTTCGAAATAGTTAACTGGATAGTTCCATATGTAGATGCGCTGTAAGTACTTGGCAGATTCTCAGTTAGAGATGCGTTTGTCTGCATCTGTGTGATACGGATATTTGTATCCTGATTTCTCTGCTGTTCCTCCAACTCTTCACTTGGATTTCCTACAATACTATTGAACTGTGTGTATACAACACCCACAGCTCCAACTGTAACCATAAGGAGCAGAACAATCGCAATAACAGGCGTAATACCCTTTCTCTGCTCAAATAATTTCATTGATATCCCGTAAAGCCTAATATGGATTGCCGGTTTAAATAACTTCAAGGTCACCAGTGCTAACAGGCCCCATCAGGACTGGATTCATCACATATAACTGATGAGGAAGTACCAAATCCTCCTTCAAGACTTATAGTAATGAAATCACCAGAAGGGAAGTTGATATCAGTCTCTAAAGTCAAAGTAGTATCAGGATCAATAAGTTTCTCATCAGCAGGAGTCCCCCCAGGATAAGTGAAATTTACAGGCCTTCCATCACTGTAGAGATTCCACACCTTTTGATTGTCTTCCTCAACAGTCAAAGTATATCTTCCAGTATTCCTGACAACAAGCGAAATATTCCCTGCATCATTCTCATAAGCGTACTCTATATCTATACCTGAGTTATCTCGCATCTCGTCTTCGCTTATGCGTTGATTAACGTTTTCAGAGACCTCTTCAGTAGTGTCTCTTATGAAAACTGCTGCAGAAGTAACTGCTGAAACTGCTATAAGAATAAGTAAAGCCGTACCTACAAGCGGAGTAACTCCTTTCCTACTCATTACTGATTTCCTTTATCAAATTTCTCTCTCAACTTTTTCATCCGATTCGAGTTATCCGAGCCCATATTCATGTTAGAGGATTGTTGCTGATTATTATTCATAGAGCCCTGTCTTTGAGAATTCTGTGATTGTCTTTGCTGTGACTGTTGAGGCCTTGACTGATTAGCTACTCCTCCACCGGATTCGGATGCATAGTAATTCTTCCTCATCTGGGAGTTCAAGTCCTGAAGATTGTCGGCAATCATCTGATTCGACTTGGAGACCTCTGTAACCATATCATCCATCTTATCTCCAATCGCATCTGCGACACGCTTCTCGAGATCACCGGCGATCTCTCCCTCCATATCCATCTCAGAGGCCTGATTCAATAGATCCATGAACGAGTTCATGTTATCAATTACAGAATCCATTTTATTTGTTAAGTCCTCTACAGAGTTCCTCAGTTCGTGAGTGGACTCTGTCATGTCGTTGACGATCTTCTGATTCGACTTCATGATATCCAGTATATCGCGCACAAGCTCCTCGTTAGCGGATCCTCCACCGCCTTGCTGGGCCTGTTTTTGCTGTTCCTGAAGATCTTCAACTCTTCTTTCAAGTTTTCTGATCGGACCTAGAGGAACAACTTCATAGTCGTCATCCCCCATATTCCCTAACTGCACTTCATCATTAGACATATACTGGAAATACCTCTTTAACACGAACTTATCTTCCACGCTATTTATAATCTGTGGGGAGTAAAGAACTAGACCGAATAAAATAAGAAAAAGAAAAAAAGAGGTCAACAAAGGCCTCTAAATAGATATTACTACATCAATCCGCCGCCAGGCATTCCTCCACCTGGGCCTCCTCCAGGCCCTCCTGGTGGGCCTCCGCCCTGTCCGCCGTCAGCGTCAAAGCCTTTGGCAGCGATGACATCGTCGATACGAAGGATCATCTCCGCACTTTCAGAGGCGGACTGAACTGCCTGTGTCTTTGTCTGACGTGGCTCAACAACTCCCTGTTCATAAAGTTCTTCCGATTCCCCTGAGTTGACGTTGATTCCAGCCATTGTCTGGCCTTCATCGTGTTTGTTTCTCAGATCGACTAGTGTATCGATAGGATCGTGGCCAGCGTTTTCTGCCAGTGTTCTCGGGATAACCTCTAGAGCATCGGCGAAAGCATTTATTGCTAGTTGCTCACGTCCTCCAACGGAGTCTGCATAGTCTCTGAGCTCTTGAGCCAGTTCTACTTCTGTTGCTCCTCCTCCGCCGACTACTTTTCCGTGCTGGATGGCTGAGGAAACTGCTCCTATAGCGTCTTCCATCGCTCTCTCGATCTCGTCGACTACATGATCTGTTCCTCCTCTGATAAGGACGGAAACAGACTTGGCCTCTGGACAGTCCTGTACAAACGTCATGGCTTCTCCGCCAATGTACTGCTGTTCGACACTTCCTGCTTCTCCAAGATCAGAGGCCTCTATCCCCGTGATATTTGTAATTATGTTTGCACCTGTTGCGTTAGCCAGTTTCTGGATGTCTCCGCTTGAAACTCTTCTTATTGCGAAGATTCCATGCTTGGCAAGATAGTGCTGAGCCATATCGTCGATTCCTTTCTGGCAGATAACGACGTTTGCTCCTGCATCATTCAATGCCTCAACCATTTCCTTGAGCTGTTCTTCCTCCTGTTCAACGAAGTTCTTCATCTGGCTTGGATCATTTATATTGATCTCCGCATCAGTACTTGTTTCCTTGACTTCGATAGGAGAGTCAAGTAGCGCAATTTTTGCATCTTTTACATTGGAAGGCATTCCGGACTGGACACGTTCCTTGTCAAGGATCACTCCCTGAACAAGCTCTGTATCCTCTACAGAGCCACCGCCTTTCTTCTCAAGCTTGATATTGTCTTTATTTACGATCAGGCCTCTCTCACTTTCGTCAGCGACTTGTCTAACTGCTCTGACGCCTATCTCAGCCAGATATTCTCTTGCTGTCTCCGCAGACTTGCCTGTCATGGCAGTCATAGCGACTTTCTCCAGTACGTCTTCATCGTCAAGAGCTACATCTTCTGATACATCTTCAAGCACCTGAGTGCTTTTCTCTCTTGCCAGTCTGTATCCTTTAGTAATAACTGTAGGATGGATATCCTGATCAAGTAAGTCCTCTGCCTGTTTCAAGAGCTCTCCAGCCAAGACTACAGCTGTAGTTGTCCCATCTCCGACTTCCTCTTCCTGAGTCTCTGCGACTTCCACCATCATCTTCGCAGCCGGATGCTCCAGATCCATCTCATCCAAGATAGTGACACCGTCGTTCGTTACAACGAGATCGCCTACGGAATCCACCATCATCTTATCCATACCTTTAGGGCCTAAAGTAGTACGCACCGCGTTCGCCACGGTCTTACAGGCCTCAATATTATTTTGTTGAGCATCTTCGCCGGTTTGACGTTCAGCATCTTCCGACATTACAAAAATCGGTTGTCCTCCTAATCCTGGCATCTGTATAAATTCACCTATTTTTGTTGATGTATGTTAAAATATTAAAAGATATCAGGGACGAAAATCTGAAGAGACTACACAAATTGAAAAACACAGAAATACAATTCTAAGCTAGAGACCTCCCCATATGAAAAAACATCCTATAATCCTTGTATTATTGATAACTTTATTCGCCAGCTGGGCCTCTGCACAGGAAGAGATTAAGGCCTTTGAGAGTGTTGGATCGCATTCTTGGGACGTTCCGGGTAATGTCGAGGAAGTTGATGTACTTGTAGTAGGTGCAGGCGGAAGCGGAGACGGAGGAATAGGAGGAGATTGGTGGGGTAGTGGAGGGGGCGGAGGAGAAGTTATTCTGAAAACAAATTACAGCGTGACCGATGAAAATATAGATATTGTAATAGGCGATGGTGGAACAGCACCAACTGAAGCAGGGCCTAATTCACCTCCAAGTGAAGATGGAGAAAACTCGAAGTTCGGTAACATAGTAGCTGAAGGCGGTCAAGGAGGACAGGAAACAGAGGGAGGTGCTAGTGGATCAGGAAATCCTGGGGGCGAAGTTCAAGGAGGAAGTGAGCCAGATCGTGGAGGAGCAGGAGGCGGTGGTCAAGGCGAAAATGGTTCTGATATGCCTGTTGGAGTCTACGGTGGAGGAGATGGAGGAGACGGAATATATCAACAAGAAGTGAACGGCAAGACCTACAATTTTTCAGACCTGTTCGGGACATCTCATGGAGAAAAAATCGGCAAACAGATATGGTTTGGCGGAGGCGGAGCAGGTTTTGATGGAGATAATGCCGGTTTCGGGAAACCTGGTAAGGGCGGTGGAGGAGGTGAAGAAGGTTTAGGAAGTTCTGATAGCGACAAAAGATTTTCCAGTAAAACAGATGGAATTGAAAATACAGGAGGTGGAGGTGCAGAAAGAAGGAGAAATGGAGATGGAGGATCAGGTGGATCAGGAATAGTGCTGATAAGATATAATGCAGGCGTTCCTATATGTGACAAAAGAGGGCTATTAGATGAATGTATCTCAAACTCTACTCACGAAGTAAGCGGAGAAAAATTTAACATCAGTTCAATCTTCCAGTCAGAATCAACTTCTGTATTCGAAGCCTTCAACGGAAAAGCAACTTTCAACTTGACGAATAAAACTACGATTTCAGGCCTCTGGAAAGGAAGCATCGATATTTTAGCTAAAAGACCTATAATCCAATCTGGAGCAAGTTTCAGGCCTCAAGGAGAAAGAATAACTATAGGAAACTAAGAGCTTGTTGGAGTTAAAGTTTCAAATATACAGAATGACATATTGTACATAGAGGCCTATCATATGAATAAATCAAAAATTTTTATTGTTACTATTTTCTTACTTCTGGCGAGCCTAGGTTCCGCACAGGAGGAAATTAAGGCCTTTACACAAGTCGGAGATCATACTTGGGACGTTCCCAACAACGTTAATGAAGTTACCGTCCTTGTAGTAGCCGGTGGAGGAGGCGGTGGAAATGACGACGGTGGAGGAGGCGGAGGTGCGGGAGGACTCGTATATGATAGCGACTACTCTGTTTCTGGTACTGTCTCTGTTGAAGTAGGTGATGGAGGTTCTACTACTGTGAGTGGAAGCACAGGGAGAAGTGAGAATGGAGAGGACTCTTCTTTCGGTGATCTTTTAGCAGAAGGCGGTGGAGGTAGTGGCGGAAAGCAAAATGATGGTAAAAACGGTGGAAGCGGTGGCGGAGCCGGACAGAACGGAGACAATGGAGGAAGCGCAACACAGCCAGGTACAAACTCAAATGTAGATAATGATGCTGGAAACGATGGAGTAGGAAGAAGCGGATCCAACTCCAATTGTAATGGAGGTTGTGGAGATGGGGGAGGAGGTGCAGGAGAACCTGGTCAAGGTTCTGACGGTGGAGACGGCCTCTACTTCGGAGACATTTACGGAGAGGAATACGGAGACAATGGATGGTTCGCAGGAGGAGGAGCAGGAGGAGACAACAGAAACGGAGGATCAGGTGGAAACTTCTACGGCGGAAAAGGCGGAGGAGGGAACTCACTAGGAGGAAGCTGTCCACAGGACGGAATGCCAAACACAGGAGGAGGTGGTGGAGGATCCAACTACAACTCATACGAATACTGCGGAGGAAACGGAGGATCAGGAATAGTGATAATAAAATATAGTACAGGCACATCCATTTGCGACAGAAGAGGACCTTCAAACGAATGTATTTCGAACTCGACACACGAAATAAGCAACGAGTATATCAACATTTCCTCGATTTTCCAGTCAGAGGCCTCGGCAACTTTCGAATCCTTCAACGGAATAGGCAGATTGAATCTGACTAACTCCTCAAGTATCTCAGGCCTCTGGAAAGGATCAATCACTATAGAAGCTGAAAGGCCTAGACTTCTTTCCGGAGCCAGTTTCAGGCCTCAAGGAGAAAGAATTATAATTGGAAAATAAGCGTAAATTAACATTGAGATATAATCTCATTACAGACAATTAAGTCCTAGGAACTCCGTATTTTATTAACAATATTAATCCTTGTGAAACTAGCAATGGATTCATCCGATGAGGCCACAGATCTTGAACTTGAAATAGAAGATATAGGAGAGTTAATAAAACAATTTCTAAATGATCCAGCAGTACACCACGGACTGTATTTAGATTCTGTAAATGAGGAAGGTATGGATGCAGTATCTATCGTGCTACTTTCTGTATTTTTTGAGTCCTATGTTAATACGCAACTCAAGGAGTTCTATAGAGATAAAGGACTAGAAAGTGAGGAGATTCCCGATATAAGTAGAATGCATTTCAATCGAGTGCTCAAAAAGAATAGAGATATAGGCCTGATATCAGATGAAGATTACAATATTATAGACAAAATTAAACAGGCTAGAAATAAATATGCTCATAATTTAGAGTACTGGTCTCTCGATAAAACTACAAAAATAGAGGATGAGGAGAAAATAGAAGATGCAATAGCGCTATACGAAAGATTATTAGAGGAAAGAGAATAAACTCTCCATAAATCAAGGACCTTAATGAATTCTTAGAAGGCTATCTACATAGATAACGAGAAATTTCGCCAGCGCCCGGATTTGAACCGGGGAGGCCGCATATGGGCCAGCAGATCTCGAATCTGCCGCGTTCAACCAAACTCCGCCACGCTGGCAAATATCTTATTTGCCACAGTTCAGAAACTCTCCGCGAGTTTCGTCACGCCGGCACGAAACTTTCTGTTTCTGCCGGGCCGAGAAAACTTTTCAGTTATCGACCTCTGGCATTTGCTATGTATTTATTTGAGGCCTGTAAGCTTTTTACTGATGAAGTTTTTCTACCAGAATATTTTTTACAGAGGAAGATCAATCTTATTATATGACTGGAGTTCTGTCAACCGTAGTTGCACTTGTAATATTGGCAGTCGCATCATTGATTGGAGGCCTTTTAATGAAACGTGAAGAATCAGAGGCCTGGACAAAGTTTGTATACTTTTCTTTGACTTGTTTAATTGTTGCTTTAGGCCTTTTCGTGTTTTTTATGAGTAATTTTGTATAGGAGAGTTACTGTGAATCTGTTTAAATGATGAGATTACAGTAATTTTGTATGAAGTATGGCTCAGTAATCTTTGATATGGACGGCGTTATCTTGAATTCTCTAGTGGATGATGAGGCCTGGAAGTTCAACGCCGTGAAGCAGGCTATGAGCGAGACAAGTATTAATCCAGAAAGACTGTCGAAGAAAGAGATGGAGCTTTTTCTGGGAGATCACGGAAGAGAGAAATGTATTGAGGCCTGTGAAAAATATGATCTTGATCCAAGTGATGTATGGAAGTTGATTGCTGAGACGACAAGTCTAGCGCGTATTCAACAGGTTAAAAGCGGAGATTTCAGGCTTTACACTGATGCAAGGACTTTTCTTGACGCTGTTCATAGAGAGGACAGGAAACTGGGATTGATCAGTAATGCTCCTGAAAGTGCTGTTGAGACTACAATGAAGTTCTTCGAATTGAAGGCCTACTTTGATTTCTATCGTGGAGTGGAAAGTTTCTCTGATCTGAAGCTGCGAAAGCCTCACCCCGATCACATACAGATCGCAGAGGCAGAGTTGAAGCAGAAGCCTTCTCTCTATATAGGCGATAAAGATTCAGATATAATGGCTGCCAAGAACGCAGGAATCGATTCAGCGCTTGTTAATAGAAACAATAAGGACTGTGACGTAAATCCTGAATACAAAGTAGATGATCTTGAGGAACTCGGAAGAGAACTTGAACTGATAAACTGAATTTAAGTGAACGCATCCATCGATTTTTGGCCTCTTCTCTTCTTGAGATCGGACGCACGGAGGCCTATTCTTCGAACTATCGCATCAGAGTTTTCAAGAAACTCCTCAAGCAAGTTTTCTCCTTCCTTGATCAGAACTTTTCTGTCCCTTACTCTGGATTTAAGCGTCGTGGCTCTTGTAGTCATCTGAATATCTGTATCTATAACAATAAGGGAAACTGATCCAAAGTCCATGTCTTTTCCCTCCAGTCTATCCACTATATCAGAGGCCAGTTCCGGGAAAACTTTCTTGATCTGGCTCTGTTCCCTGGAATTCTCCTCAAGAGTAGTTATCCGCGTCACCTGTTTCTGAAGCGTTTCCTCGACTTCAGAGTCGTCCTCTCCTCTCGCTTTTTCTCTCAACTTGAGGCCCTGATTCTCGCCGAACTCCCTCACAAGCATTGCAGGATCAGCTTCAGCCAGTTCATCAACAGAACCTATCCCGATATCATTCAACTTCTCCACAGTTTTCTCCCCGATACCGTGTATATCTCCCAGTTCCAGGTCCCTCATGAACTCTTTGACTTCTCCAGGCAATACTACAGTTATTCCCTCTGGCTTATCCTGATCAGAGGTAATTTTGGCGACTAATTTGTTTGGAGCTACTCCTATTGAACATGTTAATCCGAAATCATTGTTTACAGATTGCTGGATTTCTTTAGCGATTTCTTCGGATTTTCCAAAATCTTCAGTATCTAATTCAATGTAGAATTCGTCTATAGAGGCCTTTTCAATCGTGTCAGTGTATTCTTCGAGTATTTCATCTTTTATATCGTCGGAGAACTGATCGTAGTACTCTTTATCCATCCCGACAAAATTAACTTCTTTCTCTGAGTCCTCTGCAATCTTTTTTGCGTTTTTTATCGGCATTGCTGCATGTATGCCTAATTCACGGGCCTCGTAGCTACATGTAGAAACTGCGCCTGAGTCCTCTGTTCTGCCGGAGTATACACAAACAACTAATGGATCTGAAATATTTCTTCTCTGGGCCTCTACTGATGCATAAAATGCATCCATGTCGATGTGAAGAATGACTCCCATAACTTTTCCATGGAGGCCTGACTGATTTATCTGTCAGGTGAACGCAAGTGTTTTTAACATGGATGTATTACTTTGTATTATCTGATAGCGATGAAAGCAATAATTTTAGCTGGCGGTCACGCCACACGTCTGTGGCCTGTAACGAAGCACCGTGCGAAGCCTCTTCTTCCGCTCGGTGAGAAACCTATAATCGAATACATCCTCGACGATCTTGAAGGCGAGGTCGACGAAGTCATAGTATCCACGAACGACAAGTTCGCGCCGGATTTCGATGAGTATGTCAATGATTCTGATTTCGAAAACGTTACAGTGATTTCAGAAGATCAGGACAACGAACACGACAAGCCTGGAACGATAGGGGCTATAATTAATTTGATCGAAAGTGAAGGCCTTGAAGATGACCTTGTGATCGTTGGAGGAGACAACTATCAGAGCTTTGACGGAGCAGACTTCATAGAGTTCTGCAGGGAAAAGAATGCTCCTGCAAACGTTGTTTACGATGTAAATAGCGAGGAAATGGCATCACAGTTCGGAATAGTAGATGTAGACGATGACAAGATCGTGGATTTCGAGGAGAAGCCTGAAGTTCCTCCTTCAACACTGGCCTCTATCGCATGGTACTTCTTCCCGAAAGAAGATCTGGAGCTGTTCGATCAATACGAGAAACATTTCCAAGAGACAGATGTTCCTGAAGATCAGTATCTTGACGAGCCAGGACGTTTAATCGAATGGGCCCACAAGGAAAGAGAGATGTACGCATACAGCTTCAACGGAGAATGGTTCGACGTCGGAACACCACAGGGGTATCTGAACGCAGTGGCCAGCATCACAGACGAAAAAATCATCGAAGGAACAGTTGAAAACTCTGAAGTAGACGAAGACTCAATCATTATGGACGGGGCAAAAGTCAAGAACTCCAAAGTAACGAACAGTATAGTGTTCCCTAATGCGAAAGTAGAAGATTCAGAAATCAGAAATTCGATCCTTGACCAGCACTCAAAAATTCAGGATGTCAATCTGAACGATGCATTAATAGGAGAGCATACGGAACTCTAGAAAATCAGTAGAGGTCTTTAGGCCTCTAAATCATTTTTTATTCCAATATTTACATTCCTTCTGTGTAGTTTAGTTTTTCGTCCCAGCCTTCCCAGTTGATGGCATTGTCTTCAAATAACTGTCCTGAGTCATCGAGTCCATAAGCGCCGTCTTTCATGTAGTTCGCTACTTCTTCAAGATACTCGTTGACAACTTCTTCTCCGTAGTCTTCTGCATCTTCTCCTATGACTGTGACGTCGTAGTCGACTCCTGCAAAGTTTCCTGATTCTCTGTAGAGGCCTTCAGACGTTTCTATATCGTATACTTCTGTATAGTTTTCCAGTAATTCATGTTTCAGGCCTCTGATATCTTCCACGAGTTCAGAATCAGAATCGAGTTCTTCTTGAACTGCTTCCATCTCTCCTGGATAGAATTTCTTCCCGACTCTCTGGCTTTCAGGATCAAGCAGATGTGTTATAAACTCAGTGGAGCCTTCAAAAGCCGATTCATCGCCAGAATTGAGGAGATACTCTATTTTGTCTCTGTCCTCTCCGTATAATCCGGCCTTATCTAGAGCTTCTTTCTCTTTATCTTTGAAGTAATGGCCATGAACGTCTTCATGAAGAAGAGCGTGATTCCTGTCCCATCTCGGCATCTCAGCCAGTTCAGGATCAAGCACCAGTTCCGTCCTGTCATATATCGAACCGATCAAAGGCACTTGATACTTCCCGTTTCTTGTAGCTGCTGGAACACCTTCTGGAAGCTTTTCAACCGATATGTCATCAAATACGTTAAAATCGAGGCCTGAAAAATCTTCTACTTCTTTAATAGAGGTCTCTAACTTTTCCAGGACTTGTTGACTTGCGTTAGGTCTCCATGCATTCTGATCTATTTCAGGTCCTGGAGACTTCAATGTGTCTTTGACTCTGTGCGATCTATCTCGGATCATAACTGTGTTGACTCAATGTTTTCGATCCGTTCATTTAGAGGTGGATGAGTTGAAAAGTATTTTGTGATCTTGTCGCCGGAGAACGGATTCGAGATAAAAAGGTTTGCTCCTGCCTCTTGTGCGCGCGAAGCATGCTTCGTCAGAGGCTTTGAAGACGATTCGCTGATCTTCTGAAGTGCTGATGAAAGGCCTCTCTTATTCCCTGATATTCTGACAGCTTCGGAATCAGCACGGAACTCCATGCTTCTTGATACAGCCATCCTGATAATCGTTGCAATCAACGGAGTAAGGATCATCAGTACAAGAGCGGAGATCATGTCACTTTCTTCTTCTCTTCCACCAAGCATTGCTCCCCAGAAAGCCATTTCAGCTATTATGCCTATAGCTCCTGCTATAGTCGCCACTACAGCATTGATCAAAGTATCCCGATTCTTTATGTGGGCTAGTTCATGGGCAATAACCCCCTCTACTTCTTCATCATTGAGTGTGTTCATCAGGCCTTCAGTGACACATACTACTCCTTTTTCAGGATTTCTTCCTGTGGCAAAGGCGTTTGGAACACTCATGTCGTTCCTGTAAATCTTTGGCTTCGGGATGCCGGCCTGATTCGAAAGCCTCTGCACCATTTTATGCAGTTCAGGATCTTCGCTTTCCTCTACTTCATCGGCTCCGTACAGTTTCAGTACTATTTTATCCGAGTACCAGTACGAGGCAAAGTTCATAATCCCTGCAAATAAGAGGCCTATGATCATTCCTGTCTGGCCTCCTATTATGTATCCTGTTCCTATGAATAGACCTGTCAATATTGACAAGAGTGTGAATATCTTGAAGTTTGAGGCGATGTTTCTAGTTTTCATAAGGATAAAATGCAGGCTCAAATTATTTACAGTTGTGCTTTTTCGATCAAATCCTCAATATCTCGATCCCATCTCCATCTCTTTTCGATAGCCTCATCTATTGGAACGAACTTAGGTACGCCCTCCCATGAAGATTCCAGTTCTCCCTCTTTTACAGTGGCTGTGAAGATTTTCTCGACACCGGCAAAATGCTTAACTCTTTCGCCAATCTCAGTTAATACCTCTACTTTCAGGCCCGTCTCCTCTTCTACTTCACGTTCAACACAGCTTTCAAAGCTTTCGCCTCTATCTAAGAGGCCTCCTGGAAGCATCAGGTAATCGCCTTTCTCAACTACAAGTATGTCATCGCCGTCAAGTATGACAGCTGAGGCACTGCATGGAGGCCAGAAGATCTTGGATATTATTCTGGATCCAAGTTTTTCTCCGTTCCAGAGAATCCAAGAACTCAGCTTCGCCATTTTAGATCCCTCATCAATCTTCTGTAGATAGGTATGACAAGTGAGGCAAGAACAAATCCGAAAAAGCCTAAATATAATGTATTGACTATGTAATCTTCCGTATCAAGTTTCAGCTCGTTAAGTCTATCTGCGTTGAACGGTTCAGACTCCGAGTCTTCTGAATCTTGAGAATAATTAGCGTAAAACTCTTCAGAGACATTCAAGTCGTTCTCCTCAGCAAATCCACGCAGTGATTCATTTGTTCGGAACGATCTCAGTTCTTCTTTAAACTCCTGAATCTTACTATCTTTCAGGTATATCTTGCATTCTTGAGAAGAGTCGAAAGTACACGGTTCAGGGTAAAAAGGATCAATAACTGCCAGAGAACGCCCTGTTATTACAGCTATTCTACCTATTAAACTGTATTCAGATCTTTCAAAAGAATCACTTATATCCTGAGATATATTGCCAACTTCTCCGACTTTTTCATTCATGTTATTAGAAACAAAATACTGAACAAAGACGCGTATCTGATTTCTCTCAACAGCATTATCTATATTGTTCTCAAGAACATCTGAATTACCCTCTATCTCCATAGAGGTCAATTGCACCGATCCCAAAAATAGGAGTACAAACAAGAGCCCTGCGAAGATTTTCAGCTCCAGGTCCTCGCGCAGAACTTCAGTCAATCTATCTATCATAAACACAGTATATCCCGTAAATCTAAAAACAGGATATGACTATATACCCAAAATTAAAGTAGAGAAAAATAGTCTGGCAACGTCCTGATTTTCCCGCCGAAAGGCAGTACCGGTCAGATCGCTGAGAAGCTTTACTTCCGTGTTCGGAAAGGGTACGGGTGTTGCCTTCTCGCTTTGGTCGCCAGTAAGCAATAATATGGGGTTAAAACTTATAAACCCTTAGATGCTGTGAAGTTTGCGATCAGTCATCCGGAAGAGTAAATGTTTAATGTAAAGATCTCGAAAGATTAGTTACAGATGTTGGATATGAAAAACAGGAAAGGAAGTCTAACACAATCAAGTTCCAAGGGAAAGCTGAAGAAACTGCTTGAAGGATCTACCTTAGTAGATCTTCTTACTCTTGGAGTGCTTGCATACAACTTTATCCTACTTAGAAATGCAGGAACATCAGGATACGGCGGAGGATCGCTTCTACAGATACCTCAATCAAGTGAAATGCTAGGAGCACAACTATCAGCACTCGTAATAGCTATATACGTAATAGAAGCTATAATAGATTCCGCCGGAGACTGAACTCAGATAAAAAGCTCTAGTTCTTCTGCACGGCCTCTTGGGATCCTTGAAGACACTACTTCGTCCATGTAAAGTCCACAGCCTACAATTTTTCCTTCAAAACTCAATGCAACGTATCCTTTTGAAGAGGCCTCTTTCTCTATCATTTCGCCATTAAGTAAGTCCTTCAGCTCTTCTCTTTCAAGTTCCACAACGTTTTTCTCTATTTTTTCATCGAACAACTGTAGAACATAAGTAGTCGGCTTCAAGTATTTTCCAGTATCTCTCAAAGCCCTGATCCCTTCAGTCTCTTTATCCAAATTATTTTCCTCAGTTGATCTTATCCAGTGATCACCGGATCGCTCTACAAACTCAAGGCCTTCAACATCTTCAATATCTACGCCGAAACGCTCTTTGAAGTAGTCAGAGGCCTCTTTATTTTTTGAGTCTGGCAACGTAGATCCCTCCAGAGTTAATGTGATGTGGATAGATTCTCACGGTTTTAGACATCTCCGATCCGAATTCAAGATTTTGAAAACTCTCCACTCCTCTTCTATGTTCGACTTCTGTCTCAATATTTTCCAGTTCAAGATCAAGTTCCTCCAGTGCTCTAGATATGACTGCCTCATTTTCCTCAGGAGCGAACGTACAAGTAGAGTAAACGATTATGCCGTCTTCTTTTACGAGTTGTGAGGCCTTTTCCAGTAGTTGGAACTGGAGATCAGCCAAGTGTTCTCTTTCTTCTTCGCTTGAAGCCTGAAAACTTCTTCTAGCATTGTTTCCTTCTCCACTACAAGGCGCATCGACCAGTACTTTATCAAAACTTATTTCTTCAGGAATCCTTCTGCCGTCGTAGTTTGTTACATCGATTATAGCCGATCCTGTCCTGTAGACGTTTGCGTGAAGACTCTGAAGTCTTTTAGACGAGTCATCGTTCGAGATGACTAATCCTCTATTTTCCATTTTGCCTGCTATCTGCGTAGTTTTGCCTCCAGGAGCCGCACACATGTCCAGAACTTTATCACCTTCTTCCGGATCCAGGACGTCGACAGGAAGAGAGGCACTTTCTTCTTGAACGTAGTACTCACCCCTCCAGTGAAGCATACTTTTACCTGGCGAGATATCTCTTTCAAGCCTGTAAACATCATTGTTCCAGTCAGATTGAGAGGCCTCTGGAAAATCTCTTTTCAAGGCCTCTTCAAAATCTTTCCGGGCCTTCAGAGGATTCCTTCTTACTGTCTGAACGGCCTTATTTTGACATTCTTTTTTGAAGGCCTGCCAGTCATCAATTATCGATTTGTAACGTTCCATACTGAGAATTTTTATTCTATATTCTTTTGAACCTGTGAATGAAAAAGATTGTTAAATATCGCTCAATTTCTGTTGGCCCGTATCTTCTTTCCCAAAGGCCTTTCTCAAGTCTTTCTCAAGATCAGGTGTTTTGCTTCTATCGTAAAGCGTTGCTGCCGGATGGAACACCGGCATTATTTTTTGGCCTTCCCGCGTAAAGATTCTGCCGTGAATTTGTGATATACCTTTTGACGTGTCGAGCATATATTTCGAAGGAAAATTCCCAAGCGTCAAGATTATATCAGGATCAACTTTTTCAATTTCTTTTTCCAGAAGCGGCGCCCAGGCCTCTATCTCATCTTTCTTCGGATCACGATTGTCTGGAGGCCTTATCTTGACTAGATTCGTTATGTAAATATCGCCCCTGTCTACACCTATATTTTTCAGTGCTTTGTTCATTTTCTCTCCTGCCCGTCCTACAAAGGGCTCGCCTTCCTCTACTTCGTTGGCTCCTGGGGCCTCTCCTATCATCATTACTTCTTCCTCCGGGCCTACAGCAGGCACGAAACGGCTTTGATCAAAAAAGTCTTTATCCAGCTGTTCAAAAAACTCGCTGTATTTTTCCTGAAAATCCATAAATTTTAGAGCACTGCAGAGATTTTTAATTATGAGTGAATCCTCTCTTGAGAGTGTAGATATTTAACTCTACTCAGATTCATTGAATGATTTATGATGGATAAACTCCCTTCTCAAATAGATACCTATACTCCTACACGTGAACAGTCAGCTGTAATTGTTTCTGGAATAGTCAGTATGGGCCTGGAGATCTTAGCAGGAAGAGTCTTAGCCCCAGAATTTGGAAACAGTATATACACATGGGGATCGATAATAGGGATTTCGATGCTGGCGTTAAGTCTTGGATACCATTACGGAGGTAAAAGCTCGAAAAACATCGATTTCAATGACTTGAGCCGTTACCTGACTTATACTGCGCTTTATATCGTGGCATTAATTTACTTCGGAGATATGTTCCTAACTTTGAGCTCTGCTTTACCTGTTCCAGCCAGATACGCAGCCATAATACCTGTAACTGTTTTGTTCGGACCTCCGACTTACTTCCTTGGATTCATATCGCCTTACGCAGTACAATTATCTAAAAAAGAGGAAAAGGGAGAGGCCTCTGGCCATTTCTACGCTGTAGGAACAGCCGGAAGCATAATAGGGGCATTTGGAACAACTTTTATCTTGATCCCGAGTCTTTCAGTCGATATGATCTATACTTTATTCGCTACACTGGCTGCCCTGCCTGTCATCTCAGGCCTCAGATCAGGATTAAAGGACGGCACTTTACTTTTAATCCCAGGCATACTTATAGCAGGAGTAGTTTTAGGCGGTACAGGTCCTGTCACAGGCGATACCGTTCATGAAGAATCAACTCCTTATCAGGAACTAAGGGTAGCGGATGACGGAAATGTTAGAACGCTTTACTTGGATGGTCAGCCACAAAGCTCTACTTACACGGACTCCACTCCAGAGTATGTCTGGGATTATCTGGATTATTTTCATATCCCTTTTCTGATGAGGGAGGATATTGACAATGTTCTTTTCATAGGGGGAGGAGGATTTACAGCTCCTCAGAAATTTGCGGAAATGAATGTTTCAGTTGACGCCGTTGAGATCGATCCCAGAGTCATTGATACGGCGGAGAAGTACTTCAATCTCTCGGAATCAGCCAACTTGAATGTTTACGAAGGTGATGGAAGGAATTTTCTGGAGGCCTCTGAAAAAGAGTACGACGTGATTTATTTGGATGCTTACAAGAAAGCTGAAGTCCCTTTTCATTTGACGACTAAAGAGTTCATGGATCTGGCATACGAAAAGACGGATGAAAACGGGATAGTTGTATCCAACATAATATCTACAGCTTCAGGCCCTGGATCAGAGTTCTCTAAGAGTCAGTTTAACACTATAGATAGTGTGTTTGAGAGGACTTACTTTTTCCCTACAAGAAATACTTCACTAGCTCAAAACATCGAAATCATAGGATCTAAAAAAGATCACAGTATCGAGAATCTGCGTCAAAAAGCCATCAAGTATGAAGAAAAGAATCTTACAGATGAGTTAGCTACTTACAGAGAACTTAATCCAGGAGACGCACAGATACTGCGGGATGATTATGCTCCTGTTGAAGAGTTATTGAATCCTTTGATAGGAGCGAAGTACAGGCCCGAGTAAAGGATTGTTTAACGGCCTATATATACTTTTGAACATATGTTCAGATTTTTAACGTTACTTGTAGTAACTGAATCATGTGGGACTTGATATACTTGAGCGTCTTGTTGATCTTCAGATAGGATACTCAAGACAGATACTTGGATTAGCTCTACTTCTTACTTTGATGCTTTCTACAGGCCTCTCAGATATTCGTCTGGAGACTGATTTCCAGTCCAGTCTTCCTGATGATCTTGCTCCTATCCAGACACAGGATAAAGTCGAGTCAGAGTTCCGTTCATCTTCTTCCATAATCGTACTTTTCGAAGTAAATGATGAGACACAGAAGGAAAGTTATGTCACAGATGTCAGGGATCCCCGCATGATACGGATGCAAAAGGCATTAACTGAGCAGCTCCAGCAGGAAAGTATAGTGGGAGAAGTCCGTTCGTCAGCCTCTCTTTTTACAGATATACCAGAAACTAAGGAAGAAGTAAAAAGAACTGTAGAGGCCTCTGGAACAGGCGAACAGCTCTACAACAGAGATTATACTGCGACTCAGATGTTTGTGACTCTTGAGGAGGAAATGAATGAGGAAAATATCAGAACGGCGAACATGAAGATTAACGAAAATTTGGAGGAAACTCCGAAACAGCCAGGAATTGAGATTACTGTCACAGGAAATCCTATCATACGAACAGATATAGGAGATGTTTTAGTCAGTGATTCCGTTATAACTATTTCAACAGCATCTTTACTGATTTTGACACTTCTTACTCTTACTAGAGGAAGAGTTTACGGGCCTATAACATTCCTACCTTTGTTTGTCGGTCTTATCTGGACACTCGGAACTATGGGCTTATTCAGTATTCCTCTTACTATTGCTACTATCGCACTCGGTGCTATGATACTAGGGCTTGGTGTGGAGTACGGTTCGTTTATCACAGAACGTGTTCTGGAGGAGAAAGACGAGAGAGGAAGCGTAGAGGAAGGAATCCGACAAGCAGTTCCTACTACAGGAAAGGCTATCCTTGGATCTTCGACAACTACAATAGTAGGGTTCTCAGCCTTGTTAATCGCGTCTATATCCTTTATCAGAGATTTAGGGCTGACTTTATCTATAGGTATCGGTCTTACTCTTATCTCAGCGCTTGTTATAACACCGGCATTGATCCTAGAATATGAGAGGTGGAAAAGATGATAGAAAATCTTGCTAAAAAGTATTCAAGGATTTTAGCATCTTATCCTGTTGCTATACTCGTATTACTTTTCGTCATGGCTGGATTTATTGCTTCAGGAGCCACACAGATTGAACAAGTTAGTCAAAACAACGAGGATTTTCTTCCAGATACTGTTCCCTCTGTAAAAGCCTTTGATATAATCGGCGCAGAGTTCGGACAGGGCGGGGGCGGAAGCACGTATACCATCTTGTTTGAGACAGCTCCAGAATATGCGAACTCCAACGAGTTAAGAGATATACGAGAGTCTCAGATGATAAACTATATTGAGACAGTTTCGAATGATATTGAGTCATTCAAAGAAGTAACAACTGTTTCATCCGTTGCAGATCTAGTTGAAGATGCTTCAACTAAAAGAGATGTGATCAACCAGTTAGAGGCCTCTGAACAGGCTTCAAGTTATGTTTCAGAGGATAAAAGCTTCACGATTATGAGGATTTCTTCGACCGACATTTCTGCTTCTGAGGAAGAGGAGTTGGCCTCCATGATCAAGACATCTGTAGAGAGGATTGAGAGGCCTCCTGGTATCGAGACAGGTTATACAGGTCAGCCTTTCATCAATCAGGCGTTTCAGGAGCAGAGTCAAAGCACTCAGGGACAGACATCTATCCTTTCATTGATCGGCGTATTCCTTGTAGTTATACTGCTTTTCCGTTCAATCGTGAGCGGTTTGACTTCGCTTTCAGCACTGATATTCGGTATAATGACAGGTGTAGGTGTCTTCGGATGGTTAGGTCTTAATCTGAGTCCTGCTACTTCAGGAGCAATATCGATGGGTATAGGTATAGCTATAGACTTCGGGATACAGACAGTTTCACGTTACAAAGAGGAAAGGAGAGAACTTGGGATAGAGAAATCACTGACGGAGATGTTCGTAGGGGTTATCAATCCGATGAGTATAGCGCTTATCGCCTCGATAATAGGATTCACTGCTTTATCATTCGGAAGAATTACTTTCCTCTCAGATCTAGGGACAATACTGACTTTGACAAC
>Ga0209946_1000041_pt1 | contig 48105 bp, 53 predicted proteins | sample SalPon2_A_H2O_MG_FD_185704 | JGI IMG/M metagenome (GOLD analysis project Ga0209946, IMG submission 185704) | Salt pond water microbial communities from South San Francisco under conditions of wetland restoration - Salt Pond MetaG R2_A_H2O_MG... | ecosystem: Environmental > Aquatic > Non-marine... | reverse complement strand
GGGCGGCCGCGTACAGCGACGCCGTCGAGACGCCCTCGATGGAGCGGCCGGGGAGCAGGTCCTCGTCGAGCGCCCGCCGGTAGATGACGGAGGCGGTTTCACGGACGTTGTCGGGGAGGCCGAGCGCCGAGGCCATGCGGTCGATCTCGCCGAGCGCCTGTTTCAGGTTGCGCTCCTTGGAGTCGCGGGTGCGGAAGCGCTCGTTCCAGGTGCGGAGCCGCTGCATCTTCTCGCGCTGGCGGCTCGACAGGGACTTGCCGTAGGCGTCTTTGTCCTGCCAGCCGATGTTCGTCGAGAGCCCCTTGTCGTGCATCATGTTCGTCGTCGGGGCGCCGACGCGCGACTTGGAGTCTTTCTCCTTGGAGTCGAACGCGCGCCACTCCGGCCCGCGGTCGATCTCGTTTTCCTCGACGACGAGTCCGCAGTCGACACAGACCGTCTCGCCGTGCTCCGTGTCGGTCGCGAGCTGGCCGTTACACTCCGGGCAGCGCAGCTCCTCGTTCGCCGATTCGGTCTCGGGCTCTGTCTCGTCGACGTGCTCCGCCGTATACGTTCGAACGTTTTCGCTCATTGGTTAACTCAGGTGGAGGGAACGAGGTGACCGAGCAACGCGTCTCGGCCGGTTTCCTCACCACAGTGTAGTCGACGAACGTATTTAAATCTTCGGCCGAACAATCAGATTAGAGAATCACGGTAATCGGCGCGTAGAGCCCGATTTTACGCGAGTGTACCGAGTTCTTCAGCGGGTCGAAACGTCCGGGGTGTGCGCTCCCGCCGAGCCACCGTCCACGTATAAATCTATTTCGCGGTCGGTCCCGCCTCGCGACCGCCGGAGCAACGGCCGCGAGGACAACCGATTTGGGGGCCGATCGAGTACCCGTCGTATGAACCGCACGCGACTCGACGACCGGCTCGCCGACTTAGAGACCGACGGCTACCTGATCGACGCCGCACAGGACGACGCCAACCAGCTGTACCTCTCGGGGTTCACCGGCCCCGACCCATTCCTCACGCTGTACGCCGACGGCGAGATACACGTCCTCGTCAGCGGGCTGGAGTACGGTCGCGCCCGCACGGAGTCGACCGCCGACTCCGTCGACCGCCACGCCGACTACGACTACGAGTACGGCGGCCGCGAGGCCCGAAACGACATGTACGCCCGGTTCGTCCGCGAGAAGGGCGTAGAGTCGGTGTCGATGCCGCCCCGAGGGCCGGTCGGCACCGCGGACGCCCTTCGCGACCGCGGTATCGACGTCGTCGTCGATTCCGACGACCGGCTCGGGGAGGTCCGTGCGGTCAAGACGGACGAAGAGATTGAGGCGATTCGCGAGGCGCAGCGCGCCAACGAGGCCGCGATGCGGGCCGCCGAGGCGCTGATAGCCGACGCCGACGTGGCCGGCGAGGACGCCCCGGTCGACGGCGACGTGGAGCCGGGGACGCTCCTCCACGACGGCGAGCCGCTCACCAGCGAGCGGGTGACCGAGGAGATCGAGGTGACCCTCCTCCGGCACGGCTGCGCGCTCGACCAGACGATCGTCGCCGGCGGCGCACAGGCGGCCGACCCCCACGACCGCGGGTCGGGCCCGCTCCGGGCACACGAGGCGATCATCGTCGACATCTTCCCGCGCTCGAAGGCGACGAAGTACAACGCGGACATGACTCGGACGTTCTGCGTCGGCGAGCCGAGCGACCGGCTCCGCGAGTGGTACGACCTCACCGAGCGCGCGCTCGACGCCGCGCTCGACGCGATCGAACCGGGCGCGACCGGCGAGGACGTGCACGCGGCGGCCTGTGCGGTGTACGAGGCGGCCGGCGAGCCGACGTTCCGGACCGACCCCGAGACGGAGACCGGCTTCATCCACTCCACCGGTCACGGGGTGGGACTCGACGTTCACGAGGCCCCCCGCCTCGCGAGCGGCGGCGGCGAACTGACGCCCGGTCAGGTGGTCACCGTCGAGCCGGGGCTCTACGACCCGGACGTCGGCGGCGTCCGGATCGAGGACATCGTCGTCGTCACCGAGGACGGCTACGAGAACCTGACCGAGTACCCGATCGAGTTCGTGGTCTGAGACCACCCCACAGCCGGCCTCGCTGGCCGCGACCGGAACCCCCTTTTTGAGCCCCGAGTTAGGTCAGCCGTGAACTGGCGGTACAAACACACCGCGTTGACCCTCTGTACGCTCGCGTTCACGGCCACGATGGTCGCGCGGCTGGTGATCAGCCCGCTGATCCCGGAGATTCGGGCCGAGTTCGGCGTCACGAACGCGACGGTCGGGCTCGGCCTGTCCGGGATGTGGCTCGCCTACGCGCTCGCGCAGTTCCCCTCCGGCGTCCTCGGCGACCGCTACGGCGAACGCGCCGTCATCCTGACCGCCGTCGGCGCGACCGCGGTCGCGTCGCTCTTCATCGCGCTGTCCCCGTCTATCGTCGCGTTCGTCGGCTTCGTCGTGCTGCTCGGGGCCGGCGCCGGACTCCACTACACGGTGGCGACGACGTTTCTCAGCCGGCGGTTCGACGACATCGGCCGCGCCATCGGCGTCCACGTGGCCGGCGGTCCGGCGGCGGGGCTCGCCGCGCCGCCGCTGGCCGCCTTCGTCGGCTCGCGATACGGGTGGCGCGCCGGCATCGCGCTCGGCGTCGCCGTCGCGGTGCCGGTGTTCGCCCTGTTCGCGTGGCGGGTGCGGCCCACGGAGCCGCGCAGACCGGACCAGGAGGTCCGTGAGCGCTTCGCCGTCGGCCCGCTGGTCGAACTCCTCTCCCGGCCGGCGGTGTTTTACACGACCGCGCTGTCGACGATGGGCGCGTTCACGTGGCAGGCGACCGCCTCCTTCCTCCCGACGTTCCTCGAGTTCGGGACCGGCCTCTCGGCCGGGCTCTCGGCGTTGCTCTTCTCGCTGTACTTCCTCGTCCACGGGGCGACCCAGCCGGTCACGGGGTCGATATCCGATCGGATCGGCCGCGACGCGACGGTGATGGCGACGATGGCGGCCGGCGTCGTCGGCTACGGCCTGCTCGCCGCGACGGCGGTGGCCGACCTCGGGCGGGTCGTCCCGGTCGTCGGCGTCGCCGTCGTCGGCCTCGCGATGTCGTGGGGCGCGCCGCTGCAGTCGCGGTTCATGGACCTGCTCTCGGACGCCGAGCGCGGCGCCGGCTTCGGTCTCGTCCGGACGGCCTACATGGTCGTGGGCGCGTCGGGGAGCGTCGTCGTCGGCGCGGTGTCGGACGCCACCGGGTGGGCGCCCGCGTTCGGGCTGCTCGCCGGCGTGATGGCGCTCGGGCTCGCGACGCTGCTCGCGAACCGGCTGTTGGGACTGGGGTACTGACGGACACGCGACCGAGAAAAGGCCGTTACAGTCGGTCGTCTTCGAGGCTCCCCGGATCCTGAGCGGTGTCGAACATGTTGTTTTCGGCGCCGTCGAGCATCTCGTCGCGCGGGTCGTCGTCGACGACGGTCACGTTGTACGCCTCGATGCCGGAGGCGATCAGGTCCTCTGCGGCCTGCTCTTCGGAGACGAACTCCTGATCGGCGAGCTGCTGGAACTCGGCGTAGACGTCGTCGGACAGATTCAGTTCGAAGGTGGGCATACGCGCTCGTTCCGGCCCGACGCTTTTAAACGTTCGCTCGTCGGCGACGGGCGCGAGCGAGGGTTCTGCGATCCCGTGTTTATAAATCGCGCCACGCGCCGAGGAATCGCTGGAGGGCGGTGAGGTGCCCGACGGCGGCGAACAGCGCGAGCAGGAGGCCGACGACGTTCAGCCCGACGACAATCGGCGCGGAGTAGGCGGCGGCGACGACGCCGACGACGCCCATCAGCGCGAGGCGGTCGGCGCGGCCGAGCAGCCCGCCGTACTCGCGGCCGATGCCGACCGCCTGTATCTGGGTGCCCATGTACGAGGTCATCAACACGCCGGTCACCGCGGCGAATCCGAGCGCGTACGCCCCGATTCCCACGGTGAACCCGGCGATAACCGCGATGTCCGCGTAGCGGTCGAGGACGTGATCGAGGAGGTCGCCGCCGTCAGAAGAGACCGCCAAGTGGCGGGCGAGCGCGCCGTCGACGAGGTCGAGCCAGCCGTTGAGGAGGACACAGACCGCACCGACGACGTAAAAGAGGGGCTCACCGACCGCGAACGCGCCGGCCGCGCCAACCGCGACCGCGAAGGCGACGACGCTCACCTGGTCCGGCGAGAGGCCGAGCCACGCCGCGGCGCGCACCCACGGCCCGAGCAGGCGATCCGCCACCGAGCGGTACTGGTCGAGAGTCATCTACCGATCCGACCGTCGCGGCGGACTCATATATACTCCATGAAGTCGACGGTCCCCGCGCTCGGCTCGCGCTCGCCCTCGACGGCGGCGCGGATCTCGGCGGCGACGGCCGCCGGGTCGCGGTCGGTCGTGTCGATCTCGTAGACGTTCTCGACCCCGTGTTCGGCGACGGCCTCCGAGAGGACCACGTCGAGCGCCTCGCTCTCGGCGTTCTCGGTCGCGGTCGCGTCGGGCTCCCCGCGCTCGCGGAGCCGCGTCTCGACCGTCTCGGGGTGACAGCGGAGGACGACCACGCGGTCGGCGTCGAACCGGTGCGCGAGGTGCGAGTCGAGCACGCCCGTCCAGTCGCCGAGGCGTTCGCGCACCGCGTCCAGGTCGGCGACGAGCGTGTCGCGCTCGGCGTCGCGCTCGGTCCAGAGCGCCTCGTCGCCCTTTATCAGATCGTTGAGGTGGATCACGTCGTACGCGTCTTCGAGCAGCGCCGTCGCCGTCGACTTGCCGGTTCCGGGGGTGCCGGTGACGGCGACGCGAGTCGGGCCGGCGTCCTTGCCGCTCGGAGAGCCCTCGCTCACGCTCGAACACCGAGCCCGAGGTCGGCGAGCGTCTCGTTCAGTCGTTCGACCGCCTCGCGCGTCTCCTCGCGCGTCCCGGTCGAGATCCGGACGTGGCTCGGGAGCCCGAACGAGGTGCAGTCCCGGATGATGACGCCGCGCTCCTGGGCCGCCTCGGCGACCCGCTCCGCGTCGCCGACCTCCGCGAGCACGAAGTTCCCGGCCGACTCGACGGTCGGCGCGTCGAGCTCCGTCGCGATGTACTCGCGGGCCCAGCGCGCCGACTCGACCGACTCCTCGACGTGCGACTCGTCGTCGAGGGCGGCCAGCGCCGCCCGGCACGCCAGCTCGTTCGCGGCGAACGGCGTGTTCACCTTCGCGTACGCCTCGCCCCACGCCTCCGGGACGACGCCGTACCCGATCCGGAGCCCCGCGAGGCCGTACGCCTTCGAGAACGTGCGCAGCACCGCCACGTCGTCGCGCTCGTCGACGAGGGGGATCGCGCTGTCGACCGCGGCGAACTCGCCGTACGCCTCGTCGACGACGACGAGCGTCTCCTCCGCTGTCGCGTCCGCGATCGCCTCGACCTCGTCGAGCGGCATCGTCGACCCCGAGGGGTTGTGCGGGGAGGTGACGTAGACGATCCGCTCGCCGCCGTACGCGCCGAGGACCGTCTCCGCGTCCTGCGCGAAGCCGTCGGCCGCGTCGAGGTCGTACGTCGAGACCTCGCCGTGGTGGTACCGCGCCGACATCCCGTAGTAGGCGAAGCCGGGTTCGGGGACGAGGACCTCGTCGCCGGGCTCTAACGCGGCCCGCGCGAAGTAGTCGATGGAGCCGTCGGCGCCCGGCGAGACCCACACCTGCTCGGTCGTCACGTCCCACTTTTCGGCGATCTTGGCGGTGAGGTCGGTGTGCGACGACTTCGGGTACTGGTGGACGCGGTCGGCGTGGTCGCGGATCGCCTCGATCGCCGCCGGGCTGGGGCCGTGCGGGTTCTCGTTCGACGAGAGCTTGATCAGGTCGTCGGGGTCGAGCCCGCGGTCGCGGGCGACCTCCTCGACGCCCCGGCCGGGAACGTACGGCGAGTGATCGGAGAGATCCCGTGGTTGCATGGGAGCCAGTCGGGGAGGCTCGGATTTAAGCGTGGTCGTACTCGCCGGCGGCGACACCCTCGGTCCCCCCGGTCACGGCGAGCGACCGTCGGCGCGAGCGAGGCGTCGCCGCCCCTCGGCCACGACCCCCGGCCGCCCGCCGAGTTCGATCGCGACCGTCTCGCCCGCGTACTCGACGCTCTCGACGACGCCGCGGTCGTACGCCCACGACAGCGCCGCCTGCGTCTCGCCGCCGTTCGAGACGGTTATCGCGGCCGTCGCGGTCGGGAGCGCGTCGGCGACCGCCGATCGGAGGGCGGCGAGCCCCGTGCCGTCGCGCGCGCTGACCGCGACCGGCGACCGGAGCGCGGCCGCGACCGGCGTCTCCCGCTGGTCGAGTTCGGCCACGACCGACCGGTAGGTGTCCATCGCGGCCGCGAGGGCGTCGGCCTCGACCCGATCGGCCTTCGTGAACACGGGGAGTACGGGACCGTCAGTCGCCTCGATGGCCGACAGCGACGTGTGCACCTTGCGTCGGACCGCGTCGGCGTCGTCGCTCGCGTCGACGGCGAGCAGCGCGCAGTCGGCCCGTCGCACCGCGTCGAGGGTCGCGCGAAACGCCCGGATCGCGTCGTGGGGCACCCCGTCGAGAAAGCCCACCGTGTCCGTGACGACCGCCTGCCGGCCGTCGAGGGTCGCCCGCCGCGTCGTCGTCGAAAGGGTCTCGAACGGCCGGGCGCCGTCGGCGCCCGGTTCGGCGATGTCGTTGCCACCGCGGCCGTCGTCAGCGAGTCGGCTCGCGAGCGTCGACTTCCCCGCGTTCGTGTACCCCGCGAGCGCCACGAGGTCGAGCCCGGCGGATCGACGCTCCGATCTGCGCTTCGCGCGGTCGGCGGTGATCCGGTCTAACGCGCGCTCGGCGGCCTCGATCCGGCGCTCGATGTCGCGGACGCGCGGGTCCCCCTCGGGTCGGAGCGACACGCGCTCGTTCGAATCGCGGGCGGCCGCCTCCTCGATCCGCGGGAGTTCGTACCGAAGCCGCGCCAGTTCGAGTTGCCGGTCGGCGACCCCCGAGTCGGCCGCCGCGCCGAAGAGCGACAACGCCAGCCGGGGACGGTCGATCACCGCGGTGCCGGTCGGCAGCAGATCGCCGAGCGAGAAGGTCTGGCCGGGCGAGAGGGTTCCGTCGTATAGCACCGCGGCCGCGTCGGTCTCGGCGACGAGTCGCATCAGGTCCTCGGCCGCGCCGCGACCGAGCCCGTACGTCGGGTCCTCGCGGCGCCGCTGGGTTACCTCGCCGACGACGGCGTAGCCCGCCGCGTCCGCCAGCGCGCGGATCTCGGCCGTGTCCGGCGCCTCGTCCCCCGATCGGGCCGCGACGACGGCCGGCGTCGACCCCGCCGATCCGTGGGTCGCGGCGCCGGCGCTCGTCGCCGAGTCTGTCGGAGCGGTCGCGTTCGGTTCGGTGTCGTCTCGTCCCATCGTTCACTCGCCGCGGTCGCCTCGCGAGCGCCAGCGCGGTGGGCGCTTTGCTCACGAACGTTCACCGGAAACCCGGTGTGCGGTCGCGCTGGGCGGCGGGTCCCCCGAGCGGCCGCCGCCTACGGGACCCGCACGTCGTGTTCGAGCGTGCCGACGCCCTCGACGTCGACCTCGACGGTGTCGCCGTCGGAGAGGGGGCCGACGCCCGCCGGCGTCCCGGTCGATATCACGTCGCCCGGTTCGAGCGTGAGGTAGGCGGTTATCTCTTCGATCAGCGTCGGCACGTCGAAGAACAGCTGGGAGCGGTCCCCGGACTGCTTCGTCTCGCCGTTCACGCGGAGTTCGACGCTCGCGTCGGCCGGCACCTCGTCCGGCGTCGCCACGACCGGGCCGAGCGGCGCGGCGCCGTCGAACGCCTTCCCGCGCACCCAGTTCTGTTCGCGGTCCTGGTCGTCGCGGTTCGACACGTCGTTCATGCAGGTGAACCCGGCGACCACGTCCATCGCGTCTTCGGCCCGAACGTCCTTACACTGCTCGCCGACGACGACCGCCAGTTCGGCCTCCCAGTCGACCCGCGCTTTCCCCGCGGGGACCGTTATCTCGTCGCCGTGGCCGGCTAGCGCGTTCGGCGGCTTTAAAAAGAGAAGCGGGCGGTCGGGCACCTCGCTGTCGCGCTCGGCGGCGTGGTCGGCGTAGTTCCGGCCGATACAGACGACCTTCGTCGGCTGCGCTGGTGGGAGCACGTCGATGGCGGGGTCGTCGAGGGCGTACTCCTCGCCGGCGAAGGCGACGGTGTCGCGCTCGGGGTCGTACGTCCCCTCGCGAGTCGAGCCGGCCGGGTCGCGGAACCGTACGTGATGCATACGCGACCCATCGACCGGCCGGATAAAAGGCGTGCCGGAGGGCGCCGACCGGCCGTCGGTCAGCGCTCGGTCTCCGACTCTCGCTCCCGATTTGACTCGGCGTCGGTCTCGTCGAACCGCAGGTCGAGGGCGGCCGGGTCGAAGGCGTTCGACCCTCGGCGACTCGGGTCACCGTCGAACAGTTCCGCACGGGCGCAGTCGGCGCAGTAGTGGTTGTACCGCACCGAGTGCGTCCGGATCGGGACGCCGGCGACGACGGTCTCGTCGCGCCGTCGCCGGACGACGCCGCGTTCGAACTCCCCGCCACAGGCGACGCAGGGGGCCTCGGTCCGCTCCGTCGACGGCGTGATGCGACGGTCGACCGACCGGAGGCGGCCGAACCGCGTGACGCGGTGTCGGCGCGCGAACCGGCGCTCCGCGGGCGGCGACATCGCGACGCCGACCGCCGCGAACGCGGCGCCGAACAGCGCCCCCGGCGGCGACCCCTGTTCGGCGGCGACGACCGCGACGGCGACGCCGACCGCCACCAGGACGCCCGCCAACAGGTAGCCGGAAATCGTCACCAGCGGGTCCTCGTGGGTGCCGGGCGCGGACAACTCGGTCGGCGGCGGCCGCTCGCCGACCGCGAGGCGTCGGGTGTCGGCCTCCGCGACGTAGTTGTACCAGCCGTACAGGAGGTTCCCGACCCCGCTGGTCGTCAGGAGCAACAGCAGGTGGACCGGAATCGAGCCGATGTCTCGCTTCACCAGGACGACCCGGTCCCCGTAGTCGTCGTCCACCTCCCAGCCCGCGTCGAGGTGGTCGCGGACCCGGACCCGGAACGTCTGGCGGGCGGCGGCGTCGGACGCCGCGTCTCGCGCGTTCGCGTCGCTCTCGGGCACGCGGTCGCCACCGCGACGCGGCGCGCCGCAGTCCGGACAGAAGTTCGCGTCGGGAGGGAGGGCCAGTCCGCACTCGCGACAGCGGTCGGTCGCTCCGGGAGGGTCGCGCTGCTCGGAGGGCATCGTCGACCGTTCGGACAGCGGCCTGTTAATTCCTCTCCCGATTCTCACCGGCGACGCAGCCGGATCGAGACGTCGTTGCCGCCGAGGTCGCTCTCGCCGAACGACAGCGCGCCGCCGAACGTCTCGACGGTCAGCTCCGTGAGCCAGAGGCCGAGGCCGCTCCCGTGGTGGGTCGGCGTGATCTGTGACCCGTCCAATATCACGTCGCGCTCGTCGGCGGGGATCCGCGGCCCGTCGTCTTCGACGTGGATGGCGGCCCACTCGCCGGACGCCTCATCGGGCGCCTCGTCGGCCTTCGCGATCCGGACCCGGACCCGCGGCTGCGGGTTCGGATTGTGTTCGATGGCGTTGTCGACGAGGCTGTCGACCGCGTACCGCAGGCGGGTGTCGGCCATCACCTGACCTGGGTCGTCGATGTCGACTTCGACGGTGGCGTTCGGGGCTCGCTCGCGGTGTTCGTCGGCCACCGACAGGACCATCGGTCCGGGGTCGATGTCGGTCGGTTCGTCGGCCGGGTGGTCGAGAATCCGGCGGATGTGGCCGGCCTCTTCGGCCAGCCGTTCGAGTTCGTGGGCGGCGCGTTCGATGGTGGCGGCGACGCTGGTCGACTCGGCGGTCTGCTCGTCGAGTTCGGCCAGCAGTCGCGTCGTGTGCCCGGCCACGATGTTGGCGTTGTTCCGGAGGTTGTGTCGCAGGATTCGGTTCAGCACCTCCAGCCGGCGCTCGTTTCTGGACACCTCCGTGAGATCGGTGTAGACGGCGAAGCCGCCCTCGACGCCCGCGTCGCTCTCCTCGCACCCGGCGTACGGGACGCCGCGGTAGAGGAACTCCCGGAGGCCGTTCGCGGTCTCCCGCGTCACCTGTTTGTAGTTCACCTCGCCGGACGCGGTGTTCGAATCCAGCTGTTCGGCCTCGCTGAGCTTCCAGCCGGGCACGACCCACTCGTTGAGCGACTCGCCGACTATCTCGTCGGCCGAGTAGCCGAACACCTCGACGAACGCCCGGTTGACGTCGGTGACTATCGGATCACCGTCGACGAGTTCGAACTCGACGACCGCGTCTTGGACGTGTTCGATGAGATGGTGATAACGGTCGGGGGCTGTCCCCCCGTCGCTGCGACCGTCGGCCGCGTTACGGACCATGTCGTGACTCCACTCTCACGGAGTCCGTAGACCGATCTGGCTGTTAACTCTGTGCCAGTGGGAAGATATTGCGATGAGGGCCGTTATAAATGAACAGTTGTGGATTTGGTGCCTAAAAACGCGCTTGATGTTAGAAAACGTCCGGGTCTCGCCGCGTCGTCCGCCGATCGTCGCGTCTTTTTCGTGGCCCCCGGCGTCGCGGTGTCGGCTTTTATTATCACCCGCCGATAACTTCTCGCCGTACCATGGAACTAACCTGGCACGGCCACGCGACGTGGCACGTCGTCGTCGACGACACGGAGCTCCTGATCGATCCGTTCTTCGACAACCCGAAGACCGACGTCGACCCGGAGGCGCTCGACCCCGACTACCTCCTCTTGACTCACGGCCACGGCGACCACATCGCCGACGCCGCCGAGTTCCCGGAGGCGACGGTGGTCGCGACGCCGGAACTGACCGCGTACGTCCAGGAGGAGTTCGGCCACGAGAACGCGGTCGCGGCCGGCGGCATGAACATCGGCGGCACCGTCGAGTGCGGCGACGCGTGGGTGACGATGGTCCGCGCGGACCACTCGAACGGGATCGAAAACGACCCGGACTACTCCGCCGGGATGCCCGCCGGCTTCGTCATTGGCGACAAAAAGCCCACACAGGAGTCCGACGCCGACTGTACGTCGTTCTACCACGCCGGCGACACCGGACTCATGTCCGAGATGGTCGACGTCGTGGCCCCGTACCTCGAACCGGACGCCGCCGCGCTGCCCGCCGGCGACCACTTCACGATGGGACCCGCGGGCGCTGGCATCGCCGCCGACTGGGTCGGCGCGGACGTGGTGTTCCCGATGCACTACGACACGTTCCCGCCGATCGAAATCGACACGCGGGAGTTCGTCAACGAGGTGACGGCGGCTGGCGCCGCGGCCGAGCCCGTCGTCCTCGACGGCGACGAGACGTACGTCCTCGAGTAGGCCTCCCGACGACCGCGAGTGACAATCGACAGGGCGCCTCTCGGTAGAGACGGTTCGTGTCGGCACCCTTTAGCCGTGGGAGGTCGAACGCACAGTCGACCATGGCAGACATCGAGACATCCACCGTTTCCGAGGAAGGCTACGCCTGCACGAGTCAGGTCGGCGAGTTCGACCTGCAGATCGACGCGACCGACGAGACGGGGCCGAACCCGAACGCCGCGCTCGTCGCGACGTACGCCTCCTGTTATCTCCCCGCGTTCCGCGTCGGCGGAAGCCAGCGCGGCGAGGAGGAGCTCGGGAAGGTACAGATCGACGCGACCGCAGAGCTCGACGACGACGACGACATCGCCGCCATCGCCTTCGACGTCCACGTCGAAGCCGACCTCGACGACGAGACGGCGACCGACATCGCCGAGCGCGCCGAGGGGATCTGCCACGTCCACAGCGCGCTCCGCGAGGCGCTCCACGCCGATATCAGCGTCTACACGGGCGCGTTCTGAGCCGGAGTCGCGGGTCGAGAGACTCCGGCACGCGGCACGGACCGATTTTTTCGAGGCTCCCGTCGCTCGCGAGTCGCGTCTGTGAACCAGGAGAGGCCGGGTGGGTCGAATCGGCAGGCCACGCTGGCCGACTCAGGGCCGATCGACGCCCGTGAACTCGAAGCGAGCCCCGCCGGCGTCGCCCTCCGTCAGCGTCACCTCCCAGCCGTGCGCCTCGGCGATGCGTTCGACGATGGCGAGTCCGAAGCCGGTCCCCGACTCCGAGGTCGTGTGCCCGCTTTCGAACACCGTCTCGCGTCGCTCCTCGGGGATCCCCGGCCCGTCGTCTTCGACGTAGAACCCGCCCTCCAAGTCGCCGACGACGACCTGTTCGCCGCCGTGCTCGGCGGCGTTCCGAAAGAGGTTCTGGAGCAGCCGCTTCAGCCGGCCGGAGTCGGCAAGCAGGTCGTCGTCCGCCTCGATGGCGACCTCGACGTACTCGCCGGAGCCGTTCGCTCGCCCGGCCACCGCGTCGCCGGTGCCGCCGTCGGCCCGGCCGAACACGTCGCTCTCGAAGCCGGTCGCCAACGTGTCGAAGGAGACGTGGTCGAAGGAGCCGACCGCGTCGCCCTGCCGAGCGAGGGTGAGCACGTCCTCGATCAGTCGGTCCATGTCGTCGAGCGCGCTCTCACAGCGGTCGAAGTGCGAGTCCTCGCCGGTCTCGCGGGCGAGCCTGAGATACCCGGAGAGGACGGTAAGCGGGTTGCGGAGGTCGTGCGAGACGATGGAGGCGAACTCGTCGAGCCGCTCGTTTTCGCGTTCGATCCGTCGCTCGTACGCCTTCCGTTCGGAGATGTCGCGGCTGGTGGCGAGATACCGGTCGGCGCCGCGCACGTCGACCCGCCGGATCTGCATCTCGACGGGGAACGTCGTGCCGTCGGCGCGTTTAAATGTCGTCTCCAGCCGCCGCGTCTCGCCCATGGCGAGGTCCTTCCAGACTTCCTCGCTGTCGCCGGGGGTCCGTTCCTCGTCGATGTCCCAGACGCTCATGCCCGCGACCTCGTCGCGGTCGTAGCCGAGTTTCGCGGCGATCACCGGGTTCGCGTCGACGATGGTCCCCGACGCGTCGTGGATACTCACCATGTCCGGGGAGTCCTCGTACAGCGCCTCCAGCCGGGCCGAGGTGCGCTCCAGTTCCCGCTGTCGGCGACGCTCTTCGGTCACGTCGCGGGCGATGCCCAAGACGCCGTCGAACTCCCCGTCGATGACGAGCCGCTGTAAGCTGGCGTCGACGATCGCATCGTCGCGGTAGGGGAGATCGAGTTCGACCGTCTCGGACACCTGTTCGCGGTCCCCGGCCACGAGCGCCGCGAACGGGTCCCCGCCGCCGTGCTCTCGGAGGCGTTCGACCAGCGGGCTCTCGCGGCCGACGAGTTCCGCCTGCGTCGACTCGTACACCGCCGCGACCCGTTCGTTGACGGTCGCGAACCGCCCGTCGGCGTCGTACAGCGCGACGGCGTGGGGGAGTTCGTCGACGAACCGCCGGTAGCGCTCTCGCTCCCGCGCGCGCTGTTTTTCCTCGGTCACGTCGATGTGGATCCCGACGGCTCGGACCGGCTCCCCCTCGTCGGTGCGCTCGACGACGCGGCCGCGGTCGCGGACCCAGATCCAGTCGCCCCCCTTCGTCTCCATGCGATAGTCACACTGGTACAGCTCCGTTTCGCCGGCGAAGTGGGCCTCTATCTCCGCCCACACCTCGTCGATGTCCTCGGGGTGGACGCGGCGTTCCCACCCGGACAGTTCGAAATCGATCTCGGATTTGTCGTACCCCAACATCCCGGCCCACCGGTCGTCGAACTGCACCTCGTCGGTGGTGAGATCCCAGTCCCAAACGCCGACGGCCGCACCCTCGGCCGCCAGCTGGAAGCGCTCGGAGAGTTCGCGGAGTTTGCGCTCCCGCTCTCTCGCCTCGGTCACGTCTCGGAAGTAGACGGAGAGGCCGGTGGTGGAGGGGTACGCGTCGACCGAGAAGTCGCGTCCGAACTGCTCCGCGTGGAGGTCGAACGTCGTCGGCGTCCCGGTCGACATCGCCTCGCGGAGCTCGGCCTCGGTCTCGGTGTCGCAAATCTCCGGGAACAGGTCCCAGATCCGGTCGCCGAGCAGGGACTCCGCGCCGCGGTCGAGCAGGTCGCGCGCCCGTTCGTTGAGGTACGTGAGCCGCCACGACTCGTCGATGCCACAGAACGCGTCCGTCATCCGGTCTACGTGTTCTGCCACCCGCCGCTCGGCTCGCGACTGGGACACGGCGCAGTCGACGCGCGACGCGAGCCCCTCGTACGCGCCGTCGCCGTCGGCCGGGAGGTACTCGTCGGCGCCCGCGGCGACCGCCTCGCTCGCGACCGCCTCGCTTCCGCGCCCGGTGAAGACCACGAAGGGGAGGTCGCCGGCGCGGTCGCGGACCGCCCGAAGGAGCGCGACGCCGTCAGTCTCGGGGAAGTCGTAGCCGCTGACGACGCAGTCGACCCCGCCCTCGGCGACGGTCGCGAGGGCCGCTTCCGGGTCCGTGGCCGTCGCGACGGTGAACCGATCGGCGCCCGCCTCGATGGCTGCGACCGCGCGGTCGCGAGAGACGGAGTCGTCGGGAACGAGAAGGATTCGAACCGATCCGGTATGACCGTCGCCCGCCGACGGGGTGAGCTCCGAATCGTCACCAGTCACCATCTGTTAGCGCATCGACACTCATCTGTAGTAACTGTTTGGATCTTTTACACTAATTTTCAGGCATGGCGCCGTGAATCACCCGCCACGGCGACGTAGATCGCTCGTCACACACCCGCGAATCGCCGTCACACTGCGGCGTACGCCACGACGACGCTGGAGGCGGCGTACCCGATCGCCGCCAGAATGAGGGCTGCGACGAGCGCGACCGCGAACTCCCCGGCGACCGCGAACGCGAGGACGAACCCACCCATCCCGACCGCGTTCGCACAGAGCAGTCGCAGCGTCCGGTAGGAGGGCTCACGAGTGGCCATAGCCAACGTACGACACCGAGAGAGAAAAACCCACGAGTCGCCGGGAGGGCGACGGCGGCCCGGCCCGAGCGGCCCTCGCGTGGGACGGTTTAGGCCGGATGCCGACACCACGCCCCCTATGCGTTCGCGAGACGACCGCACCGAGCGGCGGGGACGGGGGAGTGCCCGGAGTCGGAGTCGGTCTCAAACTCACTCCCGCGCTCGGTCCCGGGCCCACTCCCGCAGTCGGTCCCGGACTCGCCCCTACGGTCGCTCTCGGCTTCGCCGAGGCGCCGAGCCTCGCGACGAGAACCGCCACAGCCCCGGCCGCGGTGCGGTGATTCTCCCCGGCGCGATGCTCGGGAGCCTCGTCGCCGTCGCCGCGCTCGCGGCGGCGCGGGCGGCGAGCGGCTTCCCCCGCGGGTGGTCGCTCGCGCTCACCGCGCTCCTCGCCGTGGGGACGGTCTGGGTGGCCGCGGTCGCCGTCGCTCACGTCGGGGCCGTTCTCGCGGGGCGCGTCGCCGGGACGGGGCGGTGAGTCGCCGCGGCTTCCACCCCGCGGCGTCTCGCCCCGCTGCGACGCCGGTCGACCGCCGTTCCTCCGCGGAACGGTTTTGAGGACGGCGGCGGAACCGGGAGTCATGGTCGCGATGGAATCCGACTCGGAACTCGACCGCGGCGACGCGGCGCCGGCGTTCGAGCTGCCGGGCACCGACGGCGAGACGTACTCACTCGCGTCGTTCGACGCGGACGCGCTGCTGGTGGTGTTCACCTGTAACCACTGTCCGTACGCGAAAGCGAAGTTCGACCTGTTAAACGATCTGGCGGCCGAGTACGACGACCTGGCCGTCGTGGGTATCAATCCGAACGACGCCGACGAGTACCCGGACGACTCCTTCGAGGCGATGCGCGAGCGGGTCGACGACGGCACGGTCGCGTACGACGCCTACCTCCGCGACGAGACGGGCGCGGTCGCCGACGCGTACGGCGCGGTCTGTACCCCCGACCCGTTCCTGTTCGGGCGCGACGGCGACGAGTTCGTCCTGCGGTATCACGGTCGCCTCGACGACGCGTTGAACCCCGACGACGAGCCGACCGAGTACTACGTCCGCGACGCGGTCGACGCCGTTCTCGCGGGCGAGTCGGTCGCGGTCCCGGACCGTCCCTCGCGGGGCTGTTCGATCAAGTGGCCGGGTGAGTGAGGCCGGCGCGAGGCGCGGGGGACCCGGCGCCGCGACGGGCGGCCGCGAGCGAGTCGGGAAGCCGAAGCCGGAGACGCTCCGGAGGCGAGCCTACAAGTCGCTTCGGCCACGACCCGACGCATGACACGCGTTACGGTCTGGAACGAGTACCGCCACGAACGCGAAAGCGACGTGGTCGCGGACGTGTACCCCGACGGCATCCACGCCGTCATCGCGGACGCGCTCCGCGAGGCCGGCCACGAGGTCCGCACCGCGACCCTCGACGAGGGGCGCGAGCACGGGCTCACCGAGTCGGTCCTGGCCGACACAGACGTGCTCGTCTGGTGGGGCCACGCCGCCCACGACGAGGTGCGCGAGAGGGTCGTCGACCGCGTCCACGAGCGCGTTCTCGACGGGATGGGGCTGTTGGCGCTTCACTCCGCGCACTACTCGAAGATATTTAAACGCCTGATGGGCACCAGCTGTTCACTTAAATGGCGAGAGGCGGCCGAAACCGAGCGGCTCTGGGCCGTCGAGCCCAGCCACCCGATCGCCGACGGGATCGGCGAGTACATCGAACTCGACGAGACGGAGATGTACGGCGAGCGGTTCGACGTGCCGGCGCCCGACACGCTCGTGTTCACCTCGTGGTTCGCCGGCGGCGAGGTGTTCCGCTCCGGGTGCTGTTACCGCCGCGGAAACGGGCGCGTGTTCTACTTCCGCCCCGGCCACGAGACGTACCCGATCTACCACGACGAGGACGTGCGGCGGGTGCTCCACAACGCCGTCGTGTGGGCCGAGCCGGGCGACGGGCCCGCGCCCGACTTCGGCAACGCCGACCCGATAGCGGAGATCGACACCGACGACGAGCGGACGGTTCACTGATCGGCCGGGCATCGGAGCCGACCCCCGGCGGCGGCTATCCGTCGGCGAGTTCCGCCGGCGACACGGGATCGATCCCGCGCCGCGCCAGTTCGGCCTCGATTTCGTCGAGCCGCGGGGAGATGACGCCCGGCTCGTGGCTGTCGGTCCCGACGCTCATCCGGAGGCCGGCGTCGGCGAGCCGGTCGAAGAGCGGCGGCGCGGGATGGAACTCCCCGTAGTCGTCGAGCAGGCGTCCGGCGTTTATCTCCGGAACGGTCCGCGAGCCCGCGAACGCCTCCGTGACCGCCGCGTAGTGGTCCGCCGTCGCGAACCCGCGGAGGTGCGGGTTGCGTTCGATCAGGTCGGGGTGGGCGGCGATCGCGAACAGTTCGGCGTCGACGAGCGCGACCAGTTTCTCGAAGTAGCGGTCGACGAGTTCGCGCCGCGCCGACTCCGGCATGTCGGCGAAGTGCGACTGTGCGTGGACGTTCACGCCGTCGAGGTCGTGGACGCTGCCGATCGCGTAGTCGAACCCCGCCTGGTCGAGGAACTCGGCGATGGCTCCCTCGTGGTCCGGGTCGTAGTCCATCTCCACGGCGTCGAACACGTCCACGTCGACGGTCGGGTCCTCGCGGACCCGCTCGATCGCCTCGCGGCGGCGCTCGTAGGTGAGATCGAGGTTGAACCCGAACGCCCTTTTAAACGCCTCCGCGCCCGGATCCGGCGAGACGTTGCAGTGGTCGGCGATGCCGACGCCGTCGAGGCCCGCGGCGGCCGCGGCGTCCACCATCCGGCGGAGGAACGTCCCATCGGAGTAGTTCGTGTGGACGTGGTAGTCGTACACGGACGATGGGACGTCCCGAGCCGACTCGTAGTTTCCGGTCGCGTGCGGCGAGTTGACACGACGTGAGGGGCGCTCGGCGACGAAGACGCGTCGGAGCGGCGTTACTCGCGTCTCTCCCGAAGGCGCGCTGCGATCTCGGCGCCGGCGGTTCGGGGGTCGGCTGCTCGGACCGCGACGCGGTCGCCGACGGCCACGTCGCCGGCTTCGAGCACGTCACAGCAGAGCCCGCCGCGGTTGCGCAGGGCCGCCGCGAGCCCCGCCGCGCCCGCCAGTTCCTCGACGTGCGCGCAGGGCGGCCGGCGGCGCGTCGGGCGGATGAGCGCGCCGCCGACGGCGACGGTGGCGTCCAGCAGGTCGTCCATCCCGGCGCCGAACCCCTCGACGACGACGTTCCGTCGATGGCGGCCGTCGGAGACGTCGATGCCGGTCTCCGCGCGGACCGCGTCGAGGGCCTCCGCGGCGACGAGCGTGACCGCACAGCCGTCGAGTTGGAACGTGCCGTCGCCGGCGCGGTAGCGGTCGCCGGCGACCCCGTCCGGGTGTATCCTCACCGACTCGCGCCGTTCCGGCGGGGCGCCGCTCTCGGGCGCCGTCACGAGGCTCCGAACACTGCCGACCGGCGCGTCGTCCGTCACGGCGGCCCTCCCAACAGGTCCGGCTCGCCCGGCTTCAGCCACTCTCGGTGCGCGTAGTAGACGACGGCCACCGGCGGCGCGACCAGCGCGGCCAGCGCGTAGAGCCATTTAAAAAGGCCGAACTCCGCGACCCCCCGCTCGGCGAGCGAGAGCGCGTCGAGGAGGACCGCCGCGGTCGCGAGCGGCGCGAGGAGGTAGCCGTGGGCGAACGCGACGGCGGCGCCGACCGGGGTACCGGCGGTCAAGAGCGCCCAATCGACGGCGTACAGGACCGTCCAGCCGACGGCGGCGACCGCGAGGAATCGCAGCCACGGCCCGTCGAACCGCCGGCTCTCGGCGTCGCCGTCGGCGCCGGGGTCGGACGTACCGGAGACCGACTCGGGGTGAGTACTCACACCGGATCTGGGGGGCGGACGGTAATCAACGTCCGGGTCGGTGTCGGCGCCGACCCGCGTTCAGCCCCCGAAACGGTTGTTAGCGCTTAAAAACCCCAGCGGCGACGCGGAAACCCCGACGGTAACGCGAGAAACGACGGCGACGCGGAAACCCGACGGCGACGCGATTACCGCAGGTGTGCCCGCACGCCGCTCCGGGGCGCGAGCGCCTGCGCGGTGTCGTTTCCGGCGGGCGCGGAGGCGTTCGTCGGCGTCCGGATGTCGACGGACTCGTCGTCGTACACCTCCATCGTCTCCAGCACCGTCCCGTTCGCGGCGACGCGCTGGACGACGACCGTGGGCGTCCGCTCCGTCGCCTCGCTCGGCTCCGAGTCCGGGGGCGTCTCGGCGGGCGTCTCGCCGCCGAGGAACTGCGTGATCGCGTCGGTCTCGGCGAACGACCTGACGTCGCCGGACCGCGCGTCCACGAAGGCGACGTAGGCGATGCCGCTGTTGTCCTCGGGGACGACCCGGACCTGCCAGTACTCCCGGTCGTCGACGACCGTCAGGATCGGTTCGGCCGGGTCGAAGCGGTCCCAGTCTGTCTGGGGGGCGGACTGTCTGACGAGGTCCGCGGCGCGCTGTGGACCGAACAGCGAGTCCTCCGGGACGTACCGCTCGAAGGCCCCGGTCTGGCCGTCGATCGTCCACAGCTCTTGGAGCCCCTGCGCGTCGCCGTACGGCTCGACGGCGACGACGTACTGCGGGCCCGACTCGGAGAGGACGAAGAACGGCTGGTCGTTATCGTCGCCCGGCAGCGGGGCGATTTCGATCTCGTCTTCGTGGCTGGTGTAGGTGTTGATGATCCCGTTGCGGTACTTCGTCGCCCCGACCGCCCGCAGCGCGAGGTCCTCGGGGAACAGCTGTTGGTCGTCGAGAACGGGGCTCTCGGCGGCCGCGTCCGGCGAGAGCAGTTCGGCCGATCCGGACGGGTCGATGACGGCGACGCCGCCCCACTGCGGCGTGGTGTGCGGGATCGGCGTCAGGTGGAACTGCGGCTCCGAGTAGGGGACGACGATGTACTGTGTCCCCTCGTGAACGACCATCTTGGGGTCGCCGTAGTCGACGAGGTACGCCTGTGACTTCAGGAGCGTCCAGCGGTAGTTGCGGTAGAAGGCGGTCCCGACACCGATCTCGAGTTCGCCGTCGACCGACCGGACGTTCGCCCCCTGCGTCGTCATGTCGACGAGGACGGTCCCCGCCTGTCGCTTCGTGACGGTGTTGAACAGCCCGTCCGGGGCCAGCGGCGCCGCCCAGTAGGGCGTCCCGTTGACGACGCTGATGTCCGTCTCGCCCACCCGGTACTGCGGTCGATTGAGCGTGTTGGACGCGTAGCGGTCCGCCACCGCCCGCGTCACGATTCGGGGGTTGTCGGCGTCGGCGTTGTCGAGCCGTTCCACCGTGGCGGTCGAGCCCATCGTCTGGTCGCTCAGCGTCACGCCGGCGACCGCGTTGGCGACGGGCAACAGCGCGAAGGCGGTGAGGACGAACACGACCAGCCCCACGCGAACCGGCGTGACGGCGTGTTCGTCGCTGGAGAGGGTGTTGACGACCGCCTCGACGCGGGCCCGCGACCGCGCGGTCGCCCACGCCGCGACGGCGGCGGTGACGAGGCCGAGGAGCACCAGCGGCGTGGTGTAGACGGTGTACACGATGCCGTGGAGCCACGGCCGGAAGAACCACCCGACCGCGACCGCGACGAGCCCGACGACGCCGAGGGCGATCCACGGCGGCGAGGGCGTTGAGGACGTCGAGTCGGCGGGCGGCCACTGCGAGTCGTCGTCGGCTGCCGGTTCGTCAGGGTCGTCGGCTGGAGGGCGTGAAGACATGAGTTTCGGTGGTGACTGGTGGTCGGTTCCGACGCCGCGGCCGATCGCTTCGATCGGTCGGCCGGCCGAGGGGGCCGGGCCGTTCTGGCGACCTGGAGGGCGGCGCGGCGGAACGCATACGCGGAATGTCACCGCGCAGTAGTTAAAATGTGCGTAAACCGCATCGACCGCGCACTACTCCGGCGGCGCGTCGAAGGTGCCGGCGGTGAGGTAGCGCTCGCCGCTGTCCCAGAAGACGGTGATAACGAGCGGCTCGTCGCCGGCGAACGCCCCCTCGTCTCGGAGTTCCGCGGCGACGTCTTTGGCCGCGAGGTTGGAGGCGCCCGACGACTGCCCGACGAGCAGCCCCTCCTCGCGGGCGAGGCGGCGGCACTCGGCCTCGGCGTCGGCGATGTCGACGCGGTGGACCTCGTCTATCAGGTCGGTGTCGAGGTTCGGCGAGACGAACCCCGGTCCCATGCCTTGAAAGTCGTCGACGCCCGGCTCGCCGCCGGAGAGGACGGCGTTGTCGCTCGGCTCGACGGCGTCGATACGCACGTCCGGGAACGCCTCGCGGAGCCGACGCCCGATGCCGGTGAGGGTTCCGCCGGTGCCGACGCCGGCGACGAGCGCGTCCACGGTGCGACCGTCCACCTGGTCGAGTATCTCCGGGGCGGTGGTCTCGTAGTGCGCTCGCGGGTTCGCGGGGTTGTCGAACTGGCGGAGTTGGACCATCCCCTCCGCTTCGAGCGCGTCGGCGCGGGCCTTCGCCGCGGAGATGTCGCCGTCGACGAGCTCCACGTCGGCGCCGTACGCGCGCATGAGCCGCCGGCGCTCGACCGACTTCCCCTCCGGCATCACGAGCGTCACGTCGTACCCCTTCACCGCGCCGACCATCGCCAGCCCGATGCCCGTGTTGCCGGAGGTGGGCTCGACGATGCCGTCGCCGGGCGTCAGGTCGCCCTCCGCCTCGGCCGCCTCGACCATGTACAGCGCCGGGCGGTCCTTGGCCGAGCCGCCCGGATTGCGCGACTCGACTTTCGCCGCCACCGTCGTCTCGGGCGGGGCGTCGACCCGCACGAGCGGCGAGCCGAGCGTGTCCAACAGATCCTCGTTCATGTCCGACCCAGGGCGGCGCCACTCAAATGCCCGACGGACTCGGCCAAGGCGAGGCGGCGGGCGGTTGCCACCGACGCGGCGTTTACAAACGTGCCCGGCGTACGAGCGGGCATGTCACTCGAAACGCTCGACCCCGATTCCGGCGACGCGGCTCCCGACGCCGACGACCTCGACCCCGCCGTGTTGGACGCGCTCGGTGCCGCGGACTACCGGTTTAAGGTGTGGGGCGGCGACTGGTGTATCGACTGTCAGCGACAGCTGCCGGCGTTCGGCGCGGCGCTCGCGGCGGCCGGCGTCCCCGACGACCGCATCGAGGACTTCCCCGTGACGAAGGGTCCGGACGGGAAGGAGGGCGACGGCGTCGACGAGTACGACATCGAGCTGATTCCGACCGTCGTCGTCGAGTCTCCCGCCGGCGACGAGGTCGCTCGCTTCGTCGAGGACGCTGACGTGTCCATCGCCGAGTTCCTCGCGACGCGGCTCGCCGACGCGGAAGCGAGCGCCTGACGCTCGGCTCTCGACGCCGACGCTGGACGGGTTACTCCTGCCGACCGGATGCGACCGACTCCGGGTCGGCGTACACGATCTGCATCGGGAGCCCCTCGGCGTCCCTCGGGACCGACGCCCGGTCCGTCTCCGGGTCGTCGAACGTGCGCTTAAACGAGTCGGCTCCCGCGCTCGCGGTGAGCGCGAGTACCAATGCGTCCAGCAGGTCGTCGCGGTTCGACTCGCCGATGCGACGCGCCCACGAGGGCTGTCCCTCGATGTGGGTCTCGACGAACTCGTCGTAGACGCCCGCCGCGCTCTCCGCCGTCGCTTCGAGGACCGCGCGCCGCTCTTGTAAGCCGTCGTCATCGTGTTTCGAGCCGACGGTCCCGCCGGCGAACGAGGCGTAACACACCTCGGGGTGCGACTCCGCGACGACGGCGCGCGCGGCCTCGGTGTCTCGCAGGAACCGATCCACCTCTCGAATCCGCGGGATCAGCCCCCACGCCTGCGTAGAGAGGCTGTCGCCGCGGGCGTCGCGGTTCGCCCGCTTGGCCGCGTCGTACGTCTCCTGTTCGACCGCGGCGCGGCTCGGCGTCCAGAAGACGCTGCGAGCGCGGTCTCCGCCGAGAAACGCCTTCGCGCCTCGGTCGCAGTCCCGGCGCGCCGACTCGGGGAGGCCGATTGGGATGTCGACGAGAATCGCCGCCGCGTCGCGGTGGTCGAACCAGACGCTGTGTATCGAGGGGTGCATCCGCGCGGTCCACTCGCCGTCCTCGATGGCGACCGCGAGCCACCCGCGGGACGCCCAGTCGACGCCGACGTACGAGGTCATACTGCGGGTAGCCGCGCGAACGGCATGAGTTCGTTGCTCGGAGTCGCCGACGCCCCCGCGAGCGGTGCGTCACGACGCCGGTTTCGTGACAGCCGATCGCTCACTCACGGCGACCAGTCAACTGACGAGACGGTTACGAACGAGTATATAACTGCGGCCGTTCCTTGGCGTGTTTTCGGCGTCGAGCGTCCTCGGCCGCACCGAGTCGCCGGTCAGCCGTGGAACCGATACAGCGAGGTGACGTACGGCAGGCGGTTGAGCATCCAGATCGCGACCGGCAGCCCCACGACCGTGATCGCGAGCGCCGAGGCGACGTTCGCCCACAGCAGGCTCAGCCACCACCCGACGAAGAGGAAGTAGATCCCGCGAACGACGAGCGACGACTGCCCCCGCGACGACTCGGGCTCCGAGAGCGACCGCGGTTCCGCGAGGGTCAACACCGTCGGGACGAGGTTGATGAGCTTGATCCCGATGGGCAGCAGGACGACCGTGAGGTTGAGCACCCACGCGGTGTTGACGACGATCGGCGTCGCCCACCACCCGATAGCCAGGAACCACAGCGCGCGAACGAAGACGGAGCGTTGTGCCATGGCCGCGATAGATCCCCCGACGGTAAACCCGTGTCGTCCGTTCCGGATCGGTGAGCCCCCTGCGTGCGCTGCTCGATTCGGCGCCAACGCTTGCACGTGAGGCGTTCGGCGCCAAACCCCTCGGGACACCGCGATTGCTTTGCTCGTCGGGCTCGAACGAGGCGTATGGTAGGACAGTTCGAGTCGCGGTTCGACGTGGCGTACGACGGGGAGTTACCGGCCACCGTCGACGCGGCGGCGCTCCGTCGGATGGACGCCGTCGCGTACGCCCTCGACGAGAGCGTCCGGATTCCGGGAACGAACGTCAGCGTCGGAATCGACCCCATCCTCGGCGTCCTTCCGGTCGCCGGCGACCTAGCCAGCGCCGGACTCTCGCTGTATCTCGTCGCCGAAGCCGCCGCGCTTGGCGTCTCGTACGCGACGCTGCTCCGGATGATTCTGAACATCGCGATCGACGTTGCCGGCGGCTCTCTCCCCTACGTCGGCACCCTGTTCGACTCCGTCTGGAAGGCGAACCGACGGAACGTTCAGTGCGTGCTCGCTGCCCTCGCCGAACCGGATCCCGAGACGTAACTCGCCACGCGAGTCGGTCGAGCGCAGACGTGTCTGAGCACGGTCACTCTCGGGGTGTAGAAGACCGAAGTTAGGTGGCTGGGGAGTTCCCGGCCCCTAACACGCCACGGCCAAAGACCGTGGACGTTGTAGGTGGGCCAACACGGATTTGAACCGTGGACCTCCCGGTTATCAGCCGAGCGCTCAACCTGACTGAGCTATTGGCCCAGGTGAGCGCATTCAAGCGTTGCGCTGGTAGGATTTTAAGGGTTTCCTTTCGTAAGTCGGCCGCCGTCAGTCGGTTTCGGTCGTCGTCGCAAACGCGGTCGCCGGGAGCGAGCGCGTCTCGCGGCGGGCGTCAGTCGCGTCGGTCCGTCTCGTCGTCCTCGACGGTGAAGTCCACGTCGACCACGTCGTCCGCGTCGTCGTAGCGGTCGCCGTCGCGGGTCGCGCTCGACCCGTCGCCTTCCGAGGGGTCCGGACCGGGAGCGCCGCCGCCGAAGTCGCCGCCGCCGAAGCCGGCACTGCCGCCCATCGTGAACCCCCCACCGTCGCCGCTACCGTCACCGCCGGGGAATCCACCGATGTAGACGTTTCCGGTGGTGAAGCCGTCGGTCTCCCGATCGAGGTACGGGATCACGACGTACTTTTTCAGCGCCACCCGGATGGGAACCCGCGAGAGCGGTAGGGCGAGCAGGAACCCGACGGCGTCGGTGACGAGCCCCGGCGTGAGCAGGAACGCCCCGGCGGCGATCAGGAGCCCGCCGTCGAGCAGTTCGTCGGTCGGTGGCTCGCCGCGGGCCAGTTTGCGTTGGACGCGTGCGAGCGTCGCGCGCCCCTCGGCGCGCAGCAGCAGCATCCCGAGGATCGCCGTCAGCACGACGAGCGCGACGGTAACCGCCCATCCCAGCTCTGTCGCGACGACGATGAGGAACAACGCGTCCACGAGGGGGACGACGAGGAGCAGCGCGAGCAGCGTTCGCGGGCGCATACCGCCGAGTACCCGCTGGGGCCCCATAGCCCTTTTCGTCCGGTGGCCGCGCTCGCCCCGCGGGCTCGACGCCCGGCTCCGCGACCGCCACGGCTATGCCCGGGCGGCCCGAGCCGAGCGTATGGACATCGTCGGCGCACTCGGCCGCGACCCGCCGGACCGCGAGGCGCTGCCTCGGTGGCTCGCTCCGCTTCCGGAGGCGCTGGAGGACGTCGCCTTCCGATTCGCGTGGGTCATCGTCCTCATCAACCTCGTCGGGACCGCGTTCGGCTTCTGGTACTACCGCTTCCAGTTCCGCGAACTCCCCGTCGAGATGTGGCCGTTCATCCCCGACAGTCCGGGCGCGACGCTCCTGATCGCGGCCGCGCTCGCGGCGTGGGCCCTCGGCCGGTCGAGCGACACGCTCACCGCCCTCGCGTTCTTCGGGAACATCAAACTCGGGCTCTGGACCCCCTACGTCCTCGCCGTCTTCTGGCCGGCGTTCCTCGCCGGGAACGGCCCGGCGATGTACGCGTTCCTCTTCGTCAGCCACCTGGGGATGGTCCTTCAGGCGTTCGTCCTCCACCGCATCACCGACTTCCCGCTGAAGGCGGTCGGCATCGCGACCGCGTGGTACACGGTCGACCTGCTGATGGACTACTTCGTCCCCGTCCTCGGCGACGTGACGCACACCTCGATCCCGTACGCCGACGCCGAGCCGTGGTTCACGACGACCGTGCTGCAGGTCGCGGCGGCCGGCGCGGTCGTGCTCACCGTGATCCCGCTGTTCTGGGCGCTCGGGACGCGGATCGCCACGCTGCGCCCCAGCGCCGAGAGCGACCCTCGGAGTTAAATCAGGGGCTCGTTCGGGTGCCCCCGGCGTCGCGCGTTTAAGTTCTCGGAGACCGTGTGAGGGGTATGAGCGCGTACGAGCGTATCGCGGACCTCGCAGTCACTATCGAGTCGGTCGACCGGCGCCGATACACCGCCCAGACGACCAGCGGATTCGAGCGAACGACGACGGAGTTCCGCCTCGCCGGCGACGGCGTGATCGGACGCGGCGAAGACGTGACCTACGAGACGGCCGATCACGACGCGCTCGCCGGGACCGATCCGCTCGACCTCGAAGGCGAGTGGACGATAGCGGCGCTGTCCGCCCGACTCGACGAGATAGACCTGTTCGAGCACGAGCCGCCGACGCAGGAGTACTTCCGCAACTACCGGCGGTGGGCGGTCGAGAGCGCCGCGCTCGATCTGGCGCTCCGCCAGCGCGAGGAGTCGCTCGGCGAGTGTCTCGGGATCGAGCCCTCGCCGGTTCGATTCGTCGTCTCGACGCGGCTGGACGGCGACCCGCCGGCGGCGGACCGGGTCGAGGAACTGCTCGCACTCGACGACGAGTTGGAGTTCAAACTCGACCCGACACCGGACTGGCCGGAGGACGTGTTCGTCGCGCTCAGAGAGACCGACGCGGTCCGGATCGCCGATCTGAAGGGCTGGTACGAGGGGACCGACGTCGACGTCGAAGCCGACCCGGAGCTGTACCGCGACGTGTTCGCGGCGTTCCCGACCGCGGTCGTGGAAGACCCCGCGTTCACCCCCCAGACGACGCCGCTCATCGAGCCGCAGGCCGACCGCCTCGCCTTCGATTACCCGATCGACGGCGTGGAGAGCCTGAAATCGCTCCCGGTCGAGCCGGGGTGGTGTAACGTCAAGCCCTCGCGGTTCGGGACGCTCGAATCCCTCTTCGAGACCATCGCGTACTGCGACGACGAGGGGATCGAACTGTACGGGGGCGGGCAGTTCGAACTCGCGAGCGGCCGAACAGCGATCCAGACGCTCGCCGCGCTCTTCTACCCCGACGGACCGAACGACGTGGCGCCTCGACCGTTCAACGACCCGGAGGCGTCGCCGCCGTACCCGACGAGTCCGATTCGGCCGGACCGCGACGCCGTCGGCTTCGAGTTTTAACTATCAGACTTTTAAAAATCGGAGCGCGGGCTCTCAGTGTAGACGGTTTCCGGCGAGAGTCTCCAAGTACACATAAGCCATACTGCGCGCTGAGCGCGGTCCGGTCGCTCACGAGGTCGTCAAAAAATCACAACGCTGGTGACCGAGCGGATGGGGCTCAGTCGTCGGCGGGAGCCGCGGAGTCGCCGGCGGAGACGCCGGTTCCGGGGCCGATGTCGATGCCGAGGTCGGCGAGCTTCTCGTCGGGAACGACGCCGTCGACCCAGCCGCGGGCCTCGTAGTACTCCGCTTTCATCTGGTCGAGCTCACACAGCTCGCCCTCGCTGGCGCCCGTGCCGGGGATGGCGTCCGGGTGCCCGTCGATGAAGCGGTTCGGAAGCGTGTCGTCCGCGCCGTCGAAGCCGACGAGGTTGTTGTAGTAGCGTTCGAGGGTGTACACGCGCTCGCCGGCCTCGAACAGCTCGTCCTCTGAGAGGTCGCGGCCGGTCATGCCGTTGTACTGGAGCACGTACTCTTCGATCCCTTCGGCGAAGGCGCTGAACTTGCAGATGTCGAAGGAGTCGGAGACGGCGTGCAGGTCCTGGAAGGTCGCGGTGAGTTCGCCTTTGCCCTCCCACTCGTACGGATCGACCTTCTCCGGGACGCCGAGGATCTCGGCGGACGGCGTGTAGGCGCGCAGGTGGCACGCCCCGCGGTTGGAGGTCGCGTACGCGATCCCCATCCCCTTCATGCAGCGCGGGTCGTAGGCGGCCATCGTCTGCCCCTTCACGGAGAGTTTGTTGCCGTGAGCGTCCTTCGCGTCGGCGACGCGCTCCGGCCCCTCCGCGAGGAGGTCACCGAGGTCCGACGAGCGGTGGCCGATCTCGTCGAGGAGGTCGATCATCGTCTCGGAGTCGCCCCAGTCGAGGTGGCCGACGCCGTCGAGTTTGCCCTCCTCGCTCATCTCCATGGCCATCGCCATCATGTTGCCGGCCTCGATGGTGTCGATACCGAGGTCGTTACAGCGTTCGAGCATCACCGCGATCTCGTCGCGGTCGGAGTGGCCCGAGTTCGGCCCGAGCGCCCACGCGGACTCGTACTCGTACGACTCCGTGCGGACGTTCATGTCGTCGCCTTTGTGCGTGACGCTGACCTCGACCTCCTTCTTACACGCGACCGGACAGGAGTGACAGGTCGGCTCGTCGACGAGGATGTTCTCGCGAACGTTCTCGCCGGAGACGCGCTCGGAGTCGACGTCGACGCCCTCGGACTCGCTGTACCCCTCGGTCGAGGTGTACTTCGCGTTCTTCGTCGGGAGCCCGTCCATCTCCTCCGTCGCGTTCATCAGGACGTTCGTCCCGTACAGCGAGAGCCCGCCCTCGTTGGGCGCCGTCACGTCGGACTCGCGGATGACCTCCATCGCCTGCTGGTACCCTTCCTGGAACGTCTCCGGGTCGGACGGCTTCGGCATGTCGGTGCCGCTCTTGACGACGATCGCTTTCACGTTCTTCGAGCCCATCACGGCGCCGGTGCCGCCGCGGCCCGAGGCGCGGTCGTCCTCGTTGACGACACAGCCGTAGCGCACCTGATTCTCGCCGCCTTGCCCGATGGCCATCACGGAGACGTCGCGACCGACCTTCCCGTCGACTTCCTCGCCGAGCGCGTCGATGGTGTCGTGAACCCCGTGGCCCCAGAGGTGCGAGGCGTCGCGGACCTCGACGTCGCCGTCTTCGACGTAGAGGTACACCGGGTCGTCGCTCGCGCCGTCGAGCAGGATCCCGTCGAGGCCGGCCCACTTGAGGCGCGCACCGGACCAGCCGCCGTGGTGCGAGTCGGTGACGGTCCCCGTGAGCGGGGATTTCGTTACGACGGCGATGCGGCCGCTCATCACGGTCTGGGTGCCGGTGAGCGGCCCCGTCATGAACGCCAGCCGGTTGTCCGGTCCCAGCGGGTCCACGTCCGGCCCGGCGTCGAAGACGTACTTGACGCCGAGTCCGCGCGCGCCGATGTACTTCTTGGCGTCCTCGTCGTCGATCCCGTGGTAGTTGACCGCACCGTCCCCGAGATCGATCTGTGCAACTCGGTCTCTGTAGCCGCCCATTTCAGTCATGTAATGCTCTTTTATTATAGAAGGGCCGTATCGGGTTAGTTGTTCACCTCCGAACGCAACGACTTCCGGTTACGGTAGGTCGGCGGCGCCGCCGGGTCGGTACGTTCCGGCGCACAGGTCGGTACGTTCCGGCGTCCACGTCCACGGCGCGGGCGACGCGGGTGCGGTCCCCGAACCCGGAGGCGGTCCGGTCGGCCTCCGTGACCGATAACTGCCCTCGCGGCGAACGGGCGCTGTGTCTCCCGCCGACCGACGCCGAGACGACGACACCACCGGTCGTCCCGCCAGCGCCGACTGGCGGGGGACCGCCGCGTTCGCGCTGGCGCTCCTCGTCGCCTCGGTGATTCCGGTTTCGTGGGTGGCCGGCGACGGCGCCGCCGATGGAACCGGCGCCGGAGCACTCGAAATCGGACTCACCGACCCATTCCATCTGGTCGGGTACGCGGTCCTGACGGTCCTCGCGAGCCGCGCGCTCGGTCGGCGACGGCGGGGTCTCCTCCTCGCCGCCGCCGCGTCCGTCGCCTTCGGGTTCGGTGTCGAACTCGTGCAGGCGCCGATCCCGTGGCGGTCCTTCGCGTGGCGCGACGCCGCCGTCAACACACTCGGAGCGGTCGGCGCCGCGACCCTCGTCAGAGCGGGAGTCGTCATCCGCGGCGAGAAGGACGTGGAACGAAACGGCGAGCCGCCGTAATCTGGCGATTCAGAGCCGTTGGCTACGAGTCGATCCGCGAGACGCCATCGGCTGCGCCTCGGTAGAAGGACTGTAGCTGCTCGGGGACCACAGACTCGTCGACAACGTTCACGACGAGATCGTCGTCGTTGAGGGTGTCGCCGTCGTTGTCGTAGGTGTTCTCTCGAACCGCGGCTTCTCCCATCAGGTCGAGTTCGCCCGCGATATTACCGATCACGACGCAGTGGCGGTCTCGCCGGGCGGCGACCCGGTCGTTCGCCTGTGAGAGCGTGGTCGCCGTCACGTCGATCACGTTCTCTTCCGGCTTCCAGGTCCCAAAGAGATCGAGGACGAACAGGCGGTCGGTCGTGAGCGCGTCGGTCAGCGTCACGCCGGCCTCCCGACGCAGAACCGATCGGAGCGTCGATCGATCGAGAGTGGCCGGCGGCGAAAGCGAGACGGCCCACCCGGCGTCGATCGCAGCCGCGCACGCCGTTGCGATCGCCTCGTCGACTATGGCCGCGTCGCTCCCGGTCGCGGCTGTACCACTCTTCCCGTCTGCACCGGCTCGATCGGTCACAATGACGTTCCGAGAGCCGGCTGGTAGCCCACCGTCTTCGTCGAAGGCGTCGATGCCAGTTGGGACCGTCGGCGCGCGAGCGAGCCGGTCGTCGCGATGACGGCGGGCCGACGACAACGCGTCGTCGATCTCGCCGAGCAGGTCGGTCATCTGTTCTCGCTCGCTGCCGATCTGGCCCACTGAGGCCTCGATCTCGCCGGCGACCTCGGCGGTGTTCCGCGTGCGATCCGCGACTCGAGAGCTGGCCTCGGCGCCCTGCGAGACGGCGTCGGAGACCTCCTCGACCCCAGTTGCGGCCGACTGCACCGCGTCGTCGACAACGTCGAGTTCCGACTCGGCGGTTTCGACCGACTCGGTACCGGTCTCGACCGCCGCGACCGCCGTGTCGAGGGCCTCGCTCACCTCGTCGGTGACGCTCCGGACCTCGTCGACCGCGGTCTCGATCTCTTCGGTCCGCGACCGCGACTCGGCAGCGAGCGATTTGATCTCGTCGGCGACGACGCCGAACCCCTCCCCGCCCTCGGAGGCTCTGGCGGCCTCAATTGAGGCGTTGAGCGCAAGCAGGTTGGTCTCGTCTGCGATCCGATCGATGACCTCTACCACCTCGTCTATCTGCCCGATCTGCGCCTCGAGCTCCTCCATCCGGTCAGCCACTCGGTTCGTGGCCGCGGAGGCCTGTGCCATGGCTTCCGCGGCTTCGTCAGTCGCTTCTCGACCCGAGGTGGCCGCCTCGGCCGCTCGGTCGGTCGTTCGACTCACCTCGTTAGCGCTGGCGGCGACCTCCTGAACCGTCGCGCTTAGGTCTGTCACGTCTTCTGCCACCGCCTCCATATCGTCGACCTGCGTGCTGGCCGCGTCGCCGATCTCAGACAGCTGTCTGTCAACCGACTTTGATGTCGCGTGGACGACACCGACGGCCCCCTGTGCGTTGGCGATAAGTCCGTCCTCGACACCGGGTTGTGTGCGCTCGGCCGCGTCCGACTGGTCTGTCGACATTCGTTGTCGTGTAAAATGCTGACATGGAACAAAAGTATTGAGTCAGTTAATAAATCGTCATGAATAGTTCGTGAAACGACCACGTTCGCTTCGGAATATCAGCGTAACGTAGTCTCTCAACTGATTCCGATCGAGGCCACGGCGCGTGACGACACGGCTTTACGCGCCCGCCCGCTTCCTCCGGTAATGAGTAAGCCGAGCCCCGACGCGTACGAGCAGGGGCGCGGAATGGACGCGCACAACGCCGTGATGCGCGACATCCGCGCCGAGCGCTCGGAGACGTACGACCCGACGCAGCCGACGCGCGTGTGGATAGACGAGGACAACACGCCCGACGGCGTCGTCAACTCCCTCACTATCATCTTGAACACCGGCGGCTGCCGGTGGGCCCGCGCCGGCGGCTGTACCATGTGCGGCTACGTCGCCGAGTCCGTGGAGGGCGGGAGCGTGAGCCACGAGGCCCTGATGAACCAGATCGACGTGTGTCTCGACCACGAGACGGAGAACGCGGACGCCCCCGCCGAACTCATCAAGATCTACACCTCGGGGTCGTTCCTCGACGAGCGCGAGGTGCCCGCGGAGACGCGCCGCGCCATCGCCGAGACGTTCGCGGACCGCGACCGGATCGTGGTCGAGTCGCTTCCCGACTTCGTGAGCCGCGAGAAGATCGGCGACTTCGCCGACCACGGCATCGCGACCGACGTGGCGGTCGGGCTGGAGACGGCCACCGACCGCGTGCGTCACGACTGCGTGAACAAGTACTTCGACTTCGCCGACTTCGAGGACGCCTGCGCCGAGGCCGACGCCGCGGACGCCGAGTTCGACGCCGACGTGGGGATCAAGGCGTACCTCCTGATGAAGCCGCCCTTCCTCGCGGAGCCGGAGGCCGCCGCGGACATGATCGACTCCATCCGGCGCTGCGCCGCCGTCGACGGCTGCCACACCGTCTCGATGAACCCGACGAACGTCCAGCGCTACACGATGGTCGACGAGCTGTTCTTCGAGGGCGGCTACCGCCCGCCGTGGCTCTGGTCGGTCGCGCACGTCTTAGCGGAGACGGCCGACGTCGACGCCATCGTCGTCTCCGACCCCGTCGGTCACGGCTCCGACCGCGGCGCGCACAACTGCGGCGAGTGCGACGACCGCGTCCAGACCGCGATCAAGGACTTCGACAAGCGACAGGACCCGAGCGTCTTCTCGCAGGTCGACTGCGAGTGCGAGGCGACGTGGGAGTACGTGATGGCGGAAGAGACGAGTTACAACATGCCGCTCGCCCGGTAGTCGCGCTCGGCTCACGACCAACTCGGCCCACGACCGACCACGGCGATCACGGATAGCTCACTCACCCAAACGGTCGATCACTAATAAGCGAATTTCTGAAATAAAACGTCGTGCTAACGCGGATCATACCGAACGATCAGGTCGAACAAGAGCCTTATACCTCCAGTTAGTTATGTATAGTATGAACGCAGACGCCAGCGAACACCGGCTCTCACGCGAGAAGTCGGTCCTGTTCTGTGCGGAGTGTAGCTTCGAGAACCCCATCTCGGACGGGTGGCTCATCGTCAACGAGGGCGACGAGCGCACCGTCGTCTGTCCGGACTGCGGGCACGTCGCCGACCACCGGACGGCGCCATCAGCCCCGACGCAGGCGCCCCACGCGGACTGAGCCCCTCGCTTTTTATATCGTCGTCAGCCTGTTCGTTTCGCCCGTCAGTACCCTTCCGGCGCGCGCTCGGCTAACACCGGAATCGCTCCGAGTTTGTCCTCGTCGAGCGCGTCCCAATCGATCCCCGACGGCCGTGGGTACGCCGTCTCGGTCCGAACCGTTCGCTCCGGCGTCGCGATCAGGTCGAGCGGCACGTCGTGAGCGTCGGGTTCGAGGTCGTCGACGGCGCCGCCGATGGCCGACTCGGGGCCGTCGAGGACGGACAGTTCGTGAACCGTGGTGGCCACCGTGGTCTCGTCGTCGCCGGCGACGGCGCCGAGTTCGCTGAGGACGCCCCACTCGAGGTCGCTGTACCCCTCGCCCTTGCCGATCCGCGCGCCGTCGGTCGTCACCCCCACCGACCCGGAGACGACCAGATCGATGTGAGGCACGTCTTCGGGAGCGACGGGGGTCCCGTGCGTCGAGATGCCCGAGACCGTGGTGGCGTCGCTGATCGTCGGCGCGTCGGGAGAGTCCGCGTCGCCGTCTCCCTCGCCGTCAACCTCGCCGTCGACGAGGTCGGCCGGGTCGAGCCGGAGAAACGGGTTCGGGTCCCGGAGTCGCGGCTGGGCGACGAACAGCGTCTTGCCGGCCCGGAGCGCGGCGCGCCGGACCGGCAGTTGGGGCGCGTCGGGGTTACACTTGAGCGTCTCGGCGGCGGCCCACTCGGGCGTCTCGGTCAGTCGCTCGCACGCCGCGTCGGCGCCGGCGAAGTTTGGAATCCGGTCGTGCGGCGGGAACGGGAACCGGGCCTGGTCGCCCGCGTCGAACGCGTCCCAGACGGCCTCGCGGGCGGTCTGTTTGTCCATACCAGAGGGTGGGGCCGCCCCGGCAAGTAGCCCACGGCCGCGGCCCCGCCTCCGTCGGTCGAGAGCCGATCCATCGGGGCGTTTATATATCAGATGTGTGTGAATTCACCCATGCTCGAAGACGGACTCTCGTATCCGGTTCGCGGCGACTGGATCGGGCGGATCATCATCGGCGGCGTACTGGGGTTCCTCTCGGTGCTCCTCCTTCCGGCGTTCGTCGTCGTCGGCTATCTCGTCCGCGTCCTCGAACAGACGGTCGGCGGCAACGAGGTACCCCCGGAGTTCGACGAGTGGGGTGACCTCCTCGTGAAGGGCGTCGTCGGGTCGTTGATCACGCTCGCCTACGTCATCGTCCCGGTGATCATCTACGGCGTCATCGTGACGACCGTCTTCGGCGCGGGCGCCGGAATCGGCGGCGACGCCGGCGCGCTCATCGGCGTGGTCGGCGTGCTGCTCGCGCTGTCGGCGATCCCCGTCCTGTTTCTGGTCTACTACGCGGTCCCGGCCGGACTGACGGCGTACGCCGTCCGCGGCGAGATGAGTGCCGCGTTCGACGTGAGCCTGCTGAAGCCGACGCTTCTCAGCACGGAGTACCTCGTCGCGGTGCTGATGCCCATCGTCGTCGCGGTGATCATGTGGATCATCACCGCGGTCCTCTCGATAACCGTCGTCGGCCTCCTGCTCGTCCCCTTCGTCCAGTTTTACGGGCAGGTCGCGGTGTTCCGGATGTTCGGTGCGGCGTTCGCGAGCGTGAACGACCGCATCGACGCCGGCCCGGCCGGTGGCAGCGTGGGAAGCGTCGGCGACGACGCCGCCTTCTGAACCGGACCGGCGGCGGTTCACGACGCGCCTTTTAAACCGCTCACTCGCCCACGTACGGGTATGTTTGAAGACCGGCCGGCCCGCGACGCGGAGGTCGTCCTCGTCGGACGCTCGAACGTCGGCAAGTCCACGCTGATGCGCGAGCTGACGGGGCACGACTTCTCGACCGGCGGTAAGCCGGGCGTCACCCGGCAGCCGAACCACTTCGACTGGGCCAGCGAGAGCTTCATGTTCACGGACCTGCCCGGCTTCGGGTTCATGTCCGGCGTCGAAGAGGAGCACCGCGAGGCGATCAAGACGAACATCGTTCACTACCTCGAAGACAACGCCGACTCGATTCTGGCCGGGGTCGTCGTGATGGACGGGAAGGCCGCGGTCGACATCATCGACCGCCACGCCGAGCGCGGGAACATCCCCCACGACGTGGAGATGTTCGGCTTCTTAGAGGACGTGGGCGTCGAGCCCATCGTCGCCGTCAACAAGACCGACAAGATCGACGACCTCGACGAGCGGCTCGACGCGATCTGCGACCGCCTCGGCCTCTACCCGCCCTGGCAGCAGTGGTCCGACCGCGTCGCGCCGATCTGTGCCAAGCGCGGCGACATCGACGCGTTAGAGGAGTGTCTCCGGACGCGGTTCCACGACCACAACCGCGACGACCTCCTGAAGTTCGTCGCCTGAGGGACACCGAGCAGCGCGCCGTGCCGCGATCCGGAGGTGAGTATAAATAGCCCGCCTGTGAGGTGAGTCCATGAATGGCCGCCACCTCACGGCCGTCGGCGTCGGGATCGCGACGGCCGTCGTCGTGGGCGGGCTGCTCACCGAACTGCTCGCGGCCCGGATCGCGTTTTCGGCGATCGTCGGGCTCCCCGCGGGACTCCTCGCGGGCGTCGTGGCGGGGACGGCGGCGTGGGTGCGATACGCGCGAGCGGGACGGCTTCGCCCGGCGCTTTTCGGCGTCGCCGCGTTCGGGTACGCCCTGCTCGCCGCCGCGGGGCTCTCGTACTCCGTCCCCCCTGTCCGGGGGTTCGTGACCGTCGGCACGGCCGTCCCGTTCGCGGTCGCCTGCGCGGTGTTCGTTGGCGGCGCCGCGGCGCTGCGCGCTCGGCGCGCGGCGAGCCGGCGCGAGTGAGGCCCGGAAAAGCGATCCCGTGGACGCGTCGGTCAGGCGAAGACGACGAACCGGAACAGCCACAGCGCGGCCATGCCGACCGTGATCGTCGCGAACACGTTCTCCGTGCGCCACGCGACCACTCCGGCGGCGACGCCGGCGATCAGTCGCTCGTCGGCCAGCGTCGCGGCGACGGTCGGCTCTATCGAGATCAGGTACGGGAAGACGAGCGCCGCCAGCACCGCCGGCGGCACGTAGCGGAGGGGGCGTTCGACCCCGTCCGGCACCTCGTCGATCCGCCCGAACAGGTGGATGAAGGAGAGCCGGAAGCCGTAGGTCGTAACGCCGATGAGGACGATGGCGACCCAGACCCGAACCGACCCGCCGACGAGGGCGCCGCCCGTCATCCGCCGATCACCTCGGTCGCGAGCCCCGCGACGATCCCGGAGACTGCCCCCGTGAGCAGTCCGAGGTTCATCGGCAGGCCGGCGGCGGCGACGGCGACGGCGCCGCCGACGACCGCCGCGAGGACGGTCGGGCGATCCTTCATCGCGGGGACGAGGAGCGCTAAGAACACCAGCGGGACCGCGAACGTCAGCCCCCACGCGTCCGGGACCCCCGCGCCGATGACGAAGCCGACGACCGTCGTGATCTGCCAGACGACCCACAGCGTCGCGGCCGCGCCGAGGTAGTAGCGCCACCGGGTCCGGTCCGGGGTTCGCTCGTACTCCGCGACCGAGAGGGCGTACGCTTGGTCGGTGAGGAGATACGCGAGCCCCGCGCGGAAGCGGCGACCGTACTCCGCCAGGTACGGCGCGATGGACGCCGAGTACATCACCATGCGCACGTTGATCACGACCGCGGTGCCGATCACGACCGCGAGCGGGGCGTTCTGTGCGAGCAGCTCGATAGCGGCGAGTTGGGAGGCGCCGGCGAACACGATCACCGACAGCCCGACCGCCTCGGCCAACCCCAGTCCGGCGTCGACCGCCGCGATGCCCGCGACGAGCCCGAAGGGGACGATACCGAGAAGCAGCGGCGAGACGTCTCTGACGCCGGCGCGGGTGTCGGGGTCGAGCGGGAGTCCGTCCACGGTCACTCGCGCGGGTACACCGGTTCGTCGTGTTTCGCGGCGAGGTGGTCGGCGTGTTCGAGCTTCGTCGTGGCCTTGCGGAACGTCCCGAGCAGCGAGTGGATCTCCCGTTCCGTCGGGTGTGCGCGCCCGAGCAGCCGGCGCATCAACAGCGCGTTCTTCTCGCGGACGTGCTCGCGCTGGCCGCCGGCCGCGAGGAACTCGCCGAAGAACTCGTGGAAGCGCTCCACGTCGGGTTCGGGAGCGCGGGTGACCGCGGTGTCGGGGAGCTGCGTCTCGTCGACCGTGATGTCGCGGAGTTCGTACAGGAGGACGGTGGCGGCCTGCCCGAGGTTCAACACGGGGTAGTCGTCGTCCGCCGGGATCGAACACACCTCGTCGAGCCGCGACAGCTCCTCGTTGTTGAGTCCGCGCCCTTCCCGCCCGAAGACGATGGCGGTCGGGGCGTCCACGGTCCGCAGCGACTCGCGGAGTTCGGCCGGCGTCTTAAACGGGAACCGCTCGTGGCTCTGGTCGTCCTCGCCGGTGATCGCGGTCGTCCCGACCGTATGGAAGTTCTCGACGACCTCGTCGAAGGTCACCTCGTCAGCGTTCGGGAGGACGTCCTCGCGGGCGTGGCCGGCGAACCCGTACGCCTCGCCGTCCTCCGGGAGCGCCGGCGGGTCCACCAGTTTGAGGTCCGAGAGCCCGAAGTTCTTCATCGCTCTCGCGATGGTGCCGACGTTGCCGGGCGTCTCTGGTTCGACGACGACTACGACGGGTTTGCGGCGGGTGCGCGAGTCCGCGTCGGCGTCGCCGTCGACCGCGTCTCCCTCGCTCATCGGTTCGACGGGTAGTCGGTCGAGAGGTCGACGTCGCCGAGGTCGTCCTCGTCCAGTTCGTCCCCCTCGTCCGCCGACTTTCCGGCCAGTTCGAGGATGTCGATCCGGTCGCCTTCGAAGTCCTGTTCGACGCGTTCCTGGATGTCCTGTTGATCGGGGAGGTCCGGGAGGCCGTCGGGGTCCTCGTCGACGTGTTCGACCGACTCGTACCCGTCCGGCGCCTCGTTGCCCGCGGCGACCCACTCGTGGAACCGGTCGCCGAACTCCAGGGAGCCGACGTGGTCGCTTCCGCCCGCCTCGCGGAACCAGTAGAGCAGGTCCGGTTCGTGTTCCGGACAGAGCAGGACCTCGCCTTTCGGCTCACCGTAGACGATTTCGGCCTGATTACAGCGGTGGACTTCCGCTTCGCCGTGGTCGAGATAGCAGACGTCGCAGGGCTCCTCGACGAGGCTGACGAGTCTGAGGAGTCGCTCCCGCGGCTCCTCGGGAATCTCGTCGAGGGGCTTTAACTCCTCGTCGTCGGTGAATATCTCTGTCTCGTCGAACCGCCATCCGCGGAGGCCGACGCTCACTTTCGCCATGCCCCAGTTACACGTGGCGCGAATAAAAGCGCGTCCTTCCGGGCGAACGCCCCCGTCGCGGGGCCTATACGACTGGGCGACCTACGCGACCCAATGCGACGACGACGGATCCTCTCGGCGGTCGGTGTCGCGTCGGCCGGCGCGCTCGCGGGCTGTGGCGGGCGAGCACCGACGGGAGACGAGGCCGACGGCGGGGGCGCGAGCGACGGCGACGAAGGCGGGAGCGACGCGACCTCGGGGGAGTGGCCCGTCGGGACGTACGCCGACTACGAGACGGCGACCGTGACGGTGACCGGGGCCGACGCCGAGGCGCGCGGGTCGGTGCGCGCCGCGATAGCGGACACGCGCGATAAGCGGATTCTGGGACTGAGCGCCGCCCCCTCGCTGCCGGACGACGCCGGCATGCTGTTCGTCTACGACGCGCCGCAGGCGTCGCTCACGTACATCATGCCGGAGATGAGCTTCGGCATCGACATCGTCTACGTCGACGCCGACCGGGCGATAACCCGGATCCACAACGCCCCGAAACCGGGGCCGAACGAGGACGGCAGCGAGCAGCAGTACGACGGGTCGGGTCAGTACGTGCTTGAGGTGCCGTATCGCTGGACCGACCGCAACGGCGTTGCCGTCGGCGACACGCTCTCTTTCCAGCTGTAGCGTCGGCTATCGGGGTTTCTCTGCCAGGTCTGGAGTGAACGACGGCAGATCCGACTCTCGTGCGACGCCGACGATGAGGACGACGCTCATGACCGCAAAGAGGGCCACGAGCGCGAGCGCGAAGACGGTCAACGCGGCCGTCATCAGCAGGTCGCTCCCGAGCAGTTCGCCGCCGATGGTCGCGAGGAGGGCCGCCACGGCAAGCCTGAGCAGTCGATCTTCGGATTTCGTGTCCATCCGACACCTTGGACGCGGAGCCGAATAAGGCGTGCCCGACGCCTGTCGTCGTGGCTCACACTGACACGTTCGCCGCTGAAGGGGGTGATGATCGCCCCACGGTGGCCGGCGACGACCGGCCGTCTGTTCCGACTTGCGCTCGGTCGATCGTGTGGTGTCATCTCTTGGCACTCCCCCCGTTTATGTCGCTCGCGCCCGTGCTGATCGTATGCGAAACGTGGACGCCGCGGGACTCGGAATCGGCGACGACCATCCGCCCCGGATCATGGGCGTGCTCAACGTCTCGGAGGAGTCGCCGTACGACCCCAGCGTGTACGACGATCCGGGCGAAGCCGCCGAGTACGTCGACGAGGAGTTGATCGGCGAGGGCGCAGACATCGTCGACGTCGGCCTCGAATCGGCCAACAAGGACCTCGACGTCCTCACGGCCGACCAAGAACTCGAACGGCTCGACACCGCCATCGAGACGCTGGAGTCGACGTCCGGCGACGCCGTCTGGTCCATCGAGACCCGCTATCACGAGGTCGCCGACGCGGCGCTCTCGCGCGGGTTCGACATGGTCAACGACATCTGCGGGTTCGCCGACCCCGAGATGCCGCGGGTCTGTCGCGAACACGACGTGGCCGTCTCGAAGATGGCCTCGCCCCCCGACTTAGAGCGACCGGGAGCCATCGAGGACGTCGACGACATCTACGAGGCGCTCTCGATGAACGGGTTCACGGACAAGACGATTCTCGACCCCGCGTTCGGCGGCTGGTCCGAGGCGAAGACCCACGAGGACGACCAGGAGACGTTCCACCGCCTGCGGGAGTTCCGCGGGTACGGCCGGCCGCTGCTCGTCTCGATCAACCGCAAGAGTTTCTTAAAAACGATCGCCGGCCGGACCACCGAAGAGGCGCTCCCGGTGTCGCTCGCGGCCACCTCGATGGCCGTCGAGCGCGGCGCGCACGTGATCCGCACCCACGACGTCGCCGAGACGCGGGACGCCGCGCTGATCGGCGCCGCGTTCGCCCGCGACCGGTTTAAAAAGACGCCGGCGGCGGACGCCGTCTCGGTCGAGGAACTCGACGTGACGACGGTGCGAGAGGCCGACCGCCACCTCGACCGCCTCGCCGCAGACCCGACCGTCGCCGACGACACCGTCGTTCGAACGTACGAGCTCCGCGGCCTCTCCGAGGAGGCGGTCGGCGGGCTCCGGGCGGCGACCGCCGAGCCGGGTGTCGGCGCCACGTTCGCCGTCGCCGGGTCGGCCCGTGAGGCCGCCGAGAGCGCCTCTGCGACCGACGGCGGCGCCTCCGAGGGCGGCGAGACCGGGCTTCTCGTCGGGACCGCCGACGGACTGAACGACGTGCGATCGGCGGTTTCGGACGTTTCAGCCGCGCTCGACGGCGCGCTCGAACCGATAGCCGGCGGCTCCAAGTAAGAGAAAGTTTATGCCGTCGTGTAGACAACCAGTTCAGTGGACGCCGGAGGGGCACGCGGGTAGGGGTACTCTGTGCCACTCCGGCCCATATCATATTCACACCCGCCAGCGGCGGCGCCGTCCGTGGCCCCGATCGACCCGGCGCCACACCGACGCGCTCGGCCGCCCGGCCGCGGGGGTCGACGCGTGAACTTCGAGACGTTCGAACCCGTCTACGAGGCGATTCTCGACGACTTCGGCTTCGGCCGTGGCGCCGACGAGCGCGCCCGCGATGTCGCCGCCGAACTCGCGACGCCGTTCCCTCTCGACGGACTGGGCGACTGGCGGGGGCAGACGGTCGCGATAGCCGGCGCCGCCCCCACTCTCGTCGACGACGTCGACATGGCTCGCGAGGCGGACGTGGTCGTCGCCGCCTCGACGGCTGTCGACGTGCTGTCCGACCGCGGCGTCGGCGTCGACTGCATGGTGACCGACCTCGACAAGAACCCCGAGACGGCGGCGGCGCTGACCCGCGAGGGGGTCCCGGTCGCGGCCCACGCCCACGGCGACAACATCCCCGCGGTCCGCGAGTGGCTGCCGCGGTTTGCCGACGCGGCGACGCTGGCGACGACGCAGGCGGCGCCGGTCGGCCCGGTCCGGAACCTCGGCGGGTTCACCGACGGCGACCGCGCCGCGTTCCTCGCGGACCACGTCGGCGCCGGGCGACTCGTGTTTCCGGGGTGGGACTTCGACGACCCTGCGGTCGGGCCGATGAAGGCGCGAAAACTCGACTGGGCCGCGAGGCTGTTGGCGTGGTTAGAGCGGCGCCGCGACGAGCGCTTCGAGATTCTCGACGGGCGACGCGACGACCTCGACCCGCTTTTTAAATAGCGGGCGATTACGCGACGCGATCGTTCGGCAACAGTTCGTCGCGGTCGCGGGCTTCGAGCCACTCGACCAACTGAACGAGTTGGTCGCTCGCCGCCTCGAACAGCCGCTCCGCCTTTTCCGGCGTCACGTCGGTCGGGTCGCCGAACGCGCCGTTGGCGGAGTTGTCGATCGCGTCGTAAAAGGTCCGGGCGCCGTGGACGACCGCGTCCGACTCGTCGAGGTGGACGAGCCCGTCGTCGCGGGCGTCTTCCAGTCGGTCCGTTCGGACCAGATCCGGCGCGAGGTGCGTGATCATCGCCGTCTCTTTCGGTCCCGCGTGCGGCCCGTTGTGCTCGAACAAGTCGTCGACGAGCGCCGGGATCGACTCGTCCCACATCCACTCGATGGCGTACGCCGTCTCGTCTTCGTGGAGCCGACGCCCGACCTCGCGGAGGTGCTGGACGTTGCCGCCGTGGGCGTTCACGAACACGACCCGATCGATCCCGTGGTACGCGAGGTTGCGGGTGAACGACTCGACGTAGTCGCGGAACTCGGGCGGGTCGACCCACATCGTCCCCGGAAACTGCCGGTGGTGCGGGCTGACGCCGACGGTGACGGTCGGGGTTCGGACGGCGCCGGTCGCCTCGGCGGCCGCGCTCGCGAGCCCCTCGGCTATCAGGTGGTCGGTCGCGAGCGGGAGGTGCGGGCCGTGCTGTTCCGTGGAGCCGAGCGGGACGAGCGCGACGGACTGCTCCGACAGCGACTCCCCCAGTTCCGGCCACGTGTGGTCGGCGAGATACATACCTCCCGTCGTGTTCCGGGACGTATGAACCCCGCTCTCTCGGTGGCGTTCGCCGGGAGCGGTGGTCGCGGTCTGGCGCGTCGGTCGCGGACAGCGGCGAAAGCGTCGGCGTGCGCCCCGACCGACGCCCGTCTCGTGTCGCCACCCTTTTTGTGTCGTCACGCCGACTCTGCGCGTATGTTCGGAGGAGGCGGCATGAACCCGCGTAAGATGAAACAGATGATGAAACAGATGGGGATCGACGTCGAGGAGCTCGACGCCGAGCGGGTCGTCATCGAGACGGCCGACGGCGACGACCTCGTCTTCGACGGCGCGCAGGTGACGAAGATGGACGCCCAGGGTCAGGAGACGTACCAGATCGTCGGCTCGCCCGACTCGGTCGCCGACGCCGGCGCCGGCGGGAGTCCCTCGGCGGTCGAGGGCGCGACAGAGGATGAGGCCGCCGCGGACGACGCGGGCATCCCCGACGAGGACGTGGCGCTCGTCGCCGAGCGCGCCGGCGTCCCGCAGTCGACGGCCCGCGAGGCTCTCGAAGACGCCGACGGCGACCTCGCGGCCGCGATCGCGGATCTGGAGTGACCGACGCCGCGTACCTGCTGGTCCACGAGGACCGGGAGTACCTGCTGGAACCGGGCGCGGAGTTCGGCACCGACCTCGGCGTCTTGGAAGTCCCGGAAGACGTTGCTGACGGAGACACCGTCGAGACGCATCTCGGCACCGTCTTCGAGGTCCGCGAACTCCGCGGTCCGGACCTGTTCAACCACCTCGAACGCACCGGCGCCCCGATGATGCCCCGCGACGTGGGGCTCGTGATGGGCCACACCGGCGTCGCCGGCGGCGACCGCGTCCTCGACGCCGGCACCGGCACCGGCATCCTCGCGGCGTACCTCGGTCGCGCCGGCGCCGACGTGACCACCTACGAGATCGATCCCGACTTCGCCGACGTCGCTCGCGGCAACATGACGACCGCCGGGGTGGCCGACCGCGTCGACGTGCGGACCGGCGACCTCACCGAGGAACTGGACGCGCTCGCCGACGAGGAGCCATTCGACGTGCTGACACTCGACACGGGCGACGCTCCGGCGGTCGTCGAGCGCGCGAACGACCTGCTCGCGTCGGGCGGGAACCTCGCCGTCTACTCGCCGTTCGTCGAGGGCACCCGCGAGGCCGCGCTCGCCGCTCGCGAGGCCGGCTTCGAAGGCGTCGAGACCCTCGAAACGATCCAGCGCGAGATGGACTTCTCCGACCGCGGCTCGCGCCCGTCGACCGCGGGCGTCGGCCACACCGGCTACCTCGTGTTCGGCCGCCGGCCGTAGCCGGACACCGGCGCAACGTTCTTTCCGATTCCGCCGCCACTTCGCGTATGGCCCCGGCGACCGGCGACGACGCCCCCGACAGCGACCGCGCGAGCGACGCGGCGAGTCGGCCCCCGGTCGCCGCCGCGCTCGACGAGCTCGACGACGGGCTCGCCGAGTCGGTGGCGTCGTCGCTTGCCGGCCGGTCAGACGTCGTTGCGGTCGGCGTTCCGCTGGCGCTGCTTCCACCGATACTCGCCGCGAGAGACGAGACGACCGGCGGCAGCTGGCGAGTCGCCTGCCGACCGGGAGCCGTCGAACCGCTCGCCAGAGCGCTCGTCCTCGGGACCGCCGTCGCCGAGGCGGTCGCGACGGGATCGCTCGAACTCCGGACGGCGGCCGACCTCGGCCCTCGCTCCGGCGCGCTCGGCGGCGCTCGGACCTGCTTCGCGTCGGCCGACCGCGTCGACGCAGTCGCCGGCCCGGCGAGCGCGCGAACCCTCGTGACCGAGGAGACACCGGAGCGAGTCGCGGCCGCGGGTCGGGCGGTCCGGGACCGCTTCGCGTCGGCGACGCCGGCGACCGTGGGGATGCCCGCCCGGAGTCGGCTCCTCGCGACCGCCGCCGAGACGCTCGACGACCGGTTCGCGACCGACCTGGCGGCGGCGCTCGACGCGCTGCCGTACGGCGCGCTCGGGCGGAGCGGGGACCTCACCGACCGGACGCTCCTCGTCGCGCTTGCGGCGCGTCACGATCACCTGCTGTGGGACCTCAGGCGATGGATAAGCGGTGAGACGCAGCCGGCTGGCGGGGCGCGCGAAGGCGACGACGGAACGCGCCGCGAAGCCGCACGCGTCGGCGTCGCCGCCGGACAGGACCTCACCGACGACCGGCGGCGGCTCGTCCGGCGGGGGCTGATCGAGGCGATCAAAGTGCCCGTCGGCGACGGCCGGCCGCGGCTCCGGCTCAGGGCCGTCGACGACGCGCTGCTCCGTGCGACGCCGACAGAGGTGCTGAGCGTCCTCCGCGGGCGGTTCGCGCTCCCGGTCGACGAGGACGGGCGGGTCGAGAGCCCGCCGGGGAGCGACGGGCGGCGGCCGGTGTGGGAGCGGACGCGACGTGGCAAGAACTAACTCCCGGCGGCGCCCCCGAACGGGTATGCCGAACTTCTCCGAGCGAGTCGAGCGGATCTCCATCAGCGGGATCCGCGAGGTGTTCGAGGCGGCGGGCGACGACGCGATCAACCTCGGGCTGGGACAGCCCGACTTTCCGACGCCGGCGCACGCGCGCGAGGCGGCCGTCGACGCCATCGAGTCCGGAAAGGCGGACGCGTACACCGAGAACAAAGGGACGCGGTCGCTCCGGGAGGCCATCGCCGAGAAGCACCGGACGGACCAGGGGATCGACCTCGGCGCGGACGACGTGATCGCGACGGCGGGCGGGAGCGAGGCGCTCCACATCGCCCTGGAGGCCCACGTCGACGCCGGCGACGAGGTGTTGATCCCGGATCCGGGGTTCGTCTCGTACGACGCGTTGACGAAACTGACCGGGGCGACGCCGGTTCCGGTCCCGCTCCGCGACGACCTCACCATCGACCCCGCGGCCATCGAGGCGGCGATCACCGACGACACCGAGGCGTTCGTGGTGAACTCGCCGGGGAACCCGACCGGCGCGGTCTCCTCCGAGGCGGACGTCCGCGAGTTCGCCCGGATCGCCGACGAACACGACGTGCTCTGTATCTCCGACGAGGTGTACGAGTACACCGTCTTCGACGGTGAACACTACTCCCCGATCGAGTTCGCCGAGACGGACAACGTCGTCGTCGTCAACTCGGCCTCGAAGCTGTTCTCGATGACCGGCTGGCGGCTCGGGTGGGTGTACGGGTCGGCGGAGCGCGTCGAGCGCATGCTGCGCGTCCACCAGTACGCGCAGGCCTGCGCGTCGGCGCCGGCCCAGTACGCCGCCGAGGCCGCCCTCAGGGGCGACCGCGGGGTCGTCGACGAGATGACCGCCTCCTTCGAGCGCCGGCGTGACCTCCTCCTCGACGGCTTCGAGGATATCGGGATCGACTGCCCGACGCCGCAGGGCGCCTTCTACGCGATGCCGCGAGTGCCAGAGGGGTTCGTCGACGAGTGTCTCGACCGCGGCGTCGTCGTCGTCCCCGGCGAGGCGTTCGGGGAGCACGGCCACGGGCACGCTCGCATCTCGTACGCGACCGACGAGAGCGAACTCCGCGAGGCGCTCGACGTGATGGCGGACGCGTACGAGGCGTCGCGCTGACGGTCGCGGTGTGACGCCGAACCCCGCTTAAAAATAACTACTAGACATTACTCGGGCGTAGGAGGTTTCCGCAAGTTATACTGTCGCCGACGAAGTATCGGCGCGTAATGGACCGGAACATACAGGTCAGTCGTCTCGATCGCCGGGCGGTCGAGGACCAGGAGGTCGAGATCGTCGAGCGAAAGGGCGTCGGCCACCCGGACTCGATCTGCGACGGGATCGCGGAGTCGGTGTCGCGGGCGCTCTCGCAGTTGTACTTAGACCGCGTCGGCAAGGTGCTCCACTACAACACCGACGAGACGCAGCTGGTCGCCGGCCGCGCCGCGCCGGCGTACGGCGGCGGCGAGGTCGTCGAACCGCTCTACGTCCTCATCGTCGGCCGCGCCACGAAGGAGTACGAGGGCGAACAGCTCCCGGTCGACTCGACCGCGCTCGCGGCCGCCCGCGAGTACCTCTCCGAGACGATCCCCGAACTGGAGTACGGCACCGACGTGATCGTCGACGTACGGCTCGGCGAAGGGTCTGGCGACCTCCAGGACGTGTTCGGCGAGGAGACCCAGCAGGTGCCGATGGCCAACGACACCTCCTTCGGCGTCGGCCACGCCCCCCTGACCGAGACGGAAGCGATCGTGTACGAGGCCGAGCGCGAACTCAACACGACGTATCACGCCGAGAACCCCGAACTCGGCCCGGACGTGAAGATCATGGGCAAACGCGAGGGCGACCAGATCGACATCACGGTCGCGGCCGCGATGGTCGACGAGTACGTCGACGGCCTCGACGACTACGCCGACGCGGTCGAGCGCGTTCGCGAGTACGTCACCGACCTCGCCGAGAGCCACACCGACCGCGAGGTCAACGTCGACGTCAACACCGCCGACGACTACGAGGAGGGCTCCGTCTACCTCACCGTCACCGGCACCTCCGCGGAGCAGGGCGACGACGGCTCCGTGGGCCGCGGGAACCGCGCCAACGGGCTCATCACGCCGAACCGCCCCATGTCGATGGAGGCGACCTCCGGCAAGAACCCCGTCAACCACATCGGGAAGATATACAACCTCCTCTCGACGCGGATCGCCGAGTCCGTCACGGGCGAGGTCGACGGCATCCGCGACCTGCAGGTGCGACTGCTCTCGCAGATCGGGCGGCCGATAGACGAGCCGCACGTCGCCGACGCCCAGCTCGTCACCGAGGCGGGCGTCGACATCGCCGACATCGAAGAGGAAGTCGTCGCCATCATCGACGAGGAACTGGCCGACGTGACCGACGTGACCCGGAGCGTCATCGACGGCGACGTGTCGACATTCTGAGCGGGCGCCGCGACGAGCGCGTCGCCGGCGGGCGGAACGACCGCAACCGATTTGGGGGCCGGCCGAGTGAGATTCGCTGTGACGCGGGTGTGTCTCCTCGGCGACCCCGACGTGAACCTCACCTACGAGCTGTTGTCTCGCGAGACGGCTCGCGACGCGCTCGCGACCTACGATATCGAGGAGCCGTTCGAGAACAGCCTCGCCGTCGAGACGGTGAGTCTCGGCGCGGCCGTCTCCCTGTTAAACGATCTCAACTGGTACCTCGTGCGCTTCGCCGACGAGGCGCTCGTCCGCGAGCCGTCCGTCTCCGCCGACGAGTGGCTCTCCCGCGACCTCGCCCGCGAGGTGCGCGACGGGGCCGTCCCGCCCGAAGAGACCGACCAGCGCCTGAAGGTGTACGGGCTCGTCGACGGGCGCCCGGTCGACCCGATCTACGTCCGGCGGACGCAAGGCGAGACGCCCGCGTACGACCGCCGTGACGTCGACGAGACGGTGGTCGTCCGCGTGAGCGAATCGGAGTTCTCGGCGTAGCGTCGCGTTGGTGGCGGGGTCAGGGCGCGACCGGATCGCTCGGCGGGTCGCGAACGTCCAGTTCCTCTAGCGCTCGCAGGACGACTATCGCTTCGACCACGTCGCGCTCCTCGGTGTACGGATCGTCGACCGAATCGAGCGTCGCCTCCGCCTCGCGTTCGAGCCGCGCCTCCAGCTCCGTCTGGTCGGTCTCCGCCTTCGTCGCCGACAGCAGCGCCTCGTGGTCTTCACGGAGGTCCAAGGAGACGTGTGCCGCGTTACACCGCGAGAGCGGGTGGGTGTCCATCTCGACCGCCA
>Ga0209946_1000039_pt1 | contig 49139 bp, 56 predicted proteins | sample SalPon2_A_H2O_MG_FD_185704 | JGI IMG/M metagenome (GOLD analysis project Ga0209946, IMG submission 185704) | Salt pond water microbial communities from South San Francisco under conditions of wetland restoration - Salt Pond MetaG R2_A_H2O_MG... | ecosystem: Environmental > Aquatic > Non-marine... | reverse complement strand
CCTAAACAACACTGTAGGAAACTTTGTCAATCGAACGTTGAGTCTTTCAGATAAATGGTTCGATGGAAAGGTTCCTGTAGGAGAACTGACAGAAGAAGACGAGCTAGCTATTGAAAGAGCTGAATCGGCAGTGAAGGATTATGTAGAGGCCTTTGAAAATAAAGAGTTGAGCGAAGCTCTTGATCACACAGTAGAGTTGGCCAGACTTGGAGATCAGTACCTGAGTGAGGAAGAGCCGTGGAACAATGAAGATCGTAGAGAGGAGACGATCCATGTCGCGATTCAGATAATCCGTGCGCTTGGAGTTACACTCTATCCCTTCACTCCAGAATCTTCCCAGAAAATCGGGGAGATGCTTAACACAGACATACATACTTCTGAAGGAGTCGATGAGCTACTGGATCCTCTTCTGGGGGGCCTGGAGTCAGGCCATGAGCTTGGAGAACGAGAGATTTTGTTCGAGAAGATCGATGTCTCCGAGAATATCGAATCAGATGAAGAAGACTCAGAGGATAAGGAAACAGAAGAGGCCTCTGAAGATCACGGCTTCAACACTAACACTGTGAGCTTTGACGATTTCATGGCTATGGATATGAGGACAGGAGTGATTCAGACTGTACAGGAGCATCCAAACGCCGACAAATTGTATAAAGTAGAAGTCGATATTGGCGAGGCTGTATTACAGACGTGTGCAGGACTGAAGAATCACTTCGGTAAGGAAGAACTTGAGGGAGAAGAAGTCACTGTATTGGCTAACTTGGAGCCTACAGATTTGAGAGGAGAGAAAAGCGAGTGCATGATACTTGTGGCAGAGGACGAAGAAGAGAACGTCTCTCTCCTGAGGCCTGAAGACGAGATGCCGAAAGGCAGTAAAGTCAGATAGAATCTGTGTAAAAAATTATATCAGAGGCCTTCAATCGGGCCTCTAGCCATTTCTTATTTCCTTTAGTTACGTGTTTACTTCTATGCTTGAAAGTTCTACGCCGTCTGTCACTATTTCTTCTTTCAGGTTTTCCGTCGATTCAGATCTGATTGAATCATAGACTCCGACAGACATCATGTTTACTGTATAGTAACAACAATTTAAATTTGTTTTGGTGAGTCTCGGTTATTTTCTTCAAATTCAGTGTCTGAATCCTGTTTATGCCTACTGAAGTTTCAGTCGCTGTTGCTTACAGCCCGGAAAGGGAGAAGTTTCTTGTTTTGAAGCGTTCAAATAAGATGGATCTGAATCCTGGGAAATGGAATTTTCCCTCTGAAAAAATAGAGGATGAAAGCCCTGAGATGGCTGTTTTAAGAGAACTAGAGGAGGAGACAGACCTTGTTGGGGAAATCATTCGCAATGGCGAAAGTTTTGTGGTTGATTCATCAGGCAAGAGTTTTGAAGTACATCCGTTTCTTGTGCTTGTCGATGGAGATGTAGAGTTGAATGTTGAACATTCTGATTTCGACTGGATAGAGGCCTCTGAGATCCCTGAACTGGATGCTGTAGATGATCTCGAAAAGAATCTTGATGCTCTGGGAGTGGATTTCTAGAAAAGTTATACAAGTTTGGGCTTCTAAGTCTAATTTACTGGAGGATTGATATTGTGAGCCATCAAAGATTTCGTACTGTTGTCAAGGGATTAATAACTCATAGAGGCCGTGTGCTTATAGGGAAAAAAGAGGAAGATGATGATCATCCGATAGGTGGTAAATGGCATATTTTAGGCGGTCGCTTAGAGAAAGGCGAACAGCCAGAGGAAGCAGTTAAAAGAGAAGTGAACGAGGGGACAGGACTCTCTGTAGATGTCCATCAGGTGGTGGACATCTCTACTTTTGCTTGGGAAGAAGGTGAAAATGACATCATACAGATATTCTATCATGTTGAGTCAGATAGTGATGATGCAGAAGCACTGGATAATCTTGATGAAGTTAAATGGGTGCAGCCAGAAAATTTGAAGGAGGAGTTATCAAATAATGAGGCCTCAAGATTTGAAGATAGGGATAACTTGGAAAAGTTTGTTGAGAAGATGATCAAGGCTCCGGTTTTCTGAAATCAACGGAAGGCTTTTTCTAGTAAGCACTACAATACTTTATTCGTGATGAATCAGAGAGGCCTCTTGATATTCCCGCTTTTATTACTTTTAATGGCGTTCTTAGGTTCTTCTGCGCCTCCGCCTTACGAGCCAGGTGTCTTCTTGGATACTCCTGTTTACAGTACTGATGATGCTGTTTGTGAGGCTACTTACAGCTCTGTTGAATCAGCGGATGGGGATGTTAGTTTTCAGTGGCTTGTTGAGACTGTAGAGGTCCATGTTGAGAATTACGCAGGTTTATCGCCTGGAGATACTGTTTCAGCGACTCTGGATTCTGACAACTACAGCGTTGACGATGGGATCGTCTGCAATGTCACGGTGCAGAATAATGATGGCGTAAATTACTCGGATGATAACACGTTAGTTGAGACTGATGTGCCTGAAGTCAGTGATCTAAACTTCTACAACTACAGTGATGAACACGCATTCAATCTTACAGCAGTAGTTTACGACGATGAAAGCAACGATGATATACAGGCCTGTAGAGTAAAGGCCTCTAACGGAACTAAAACAGTTACTTTCGACATGAGTATGGATACGACATACGGTGACAGGGATCAGTTACAGTGTTTTTACAGCAATATTTCGGAGAACGATTTTCCAGTACTTGAAACTCTTGACGTAGAAGTTTTTGCTCTTGACACTGTAGGGAATGAAGGAAATATAACAGGAATTAATACTGTGCCGAACTCTCCTCCCGAAATCTTTGGAGTGAGGCCTGAAGACGACAGCAGGACTTCTGGAAGCGATATCGAACTAGTGGCTAACTTCATCGACGATGACGGCGAAAATATTGACATGAATTTTTCCAGTTCACAGGCCTCTCCGAAAGTGATATGTGATCAGATTCTAAATCAGGGAACAGTTGAATGCACATGGAACGATCTAGATTCTTTGAAAGATTATAAGTGGACAGTAAATGCTTCAGATGGTTATCAGACAGTATCTGAACAGTACTCTTTCAGGAATATAGTCTCTTCACAGGTGAAAGCAGTGACAGGATTTGATCACAGGTACTCCTCTATAGTTATGTCCACAGACTCATCTCAAACAGTTTTTTACAGAGTTGAGAACAATCACGATAACAGTAAACAACTTACATCAAAACTAGATGGATTGAACAGTGAATTCGTTGAGTCTTCAAGTGATCAGATAAGTTATGCCTTAAGTCCTGATAGCTCAAGAAGCTTTGAGATACGTGTAAGCCCTACTGATGAAGGCTCTAAAACTTTGAACGTCACAACAGAAAACGATAACTTTGATATCACAAATAAAGATTCTATAGAAGTGTTTGTTAGAAATCAGAGAAGTAATATTCCTGAAGTGCCTGGGATAGGCCTCTTACAGGTACTACTTATTTTTCTCGCTTCTACTCTTTACTATTCTGAACGACTCTGACGATGTATCCTGCTACTCTATTTCTCAGTTTCTTTGATTCAAACTCGTCTGTTTCTTTCAAAGTCTCCTTGTTTTCATCGAAGTCTTCTGAGAATCTGTCAGGCTCTGCTGAAACTAGGTCCTTCGCAAGCCTCTTGATGTATGTCTGTCTTACTTTACTCATACAAAACTATCTGTAGAATAAATTTCTTAAACCCCTACTTTAGAGGAGCCTCTCATCAGAAAAATACTGTTTTTTCTGGATAAGTTCGAGTTGATTTGGTCTTCGATTATAAAAGGTTTTATCATTAATTATGATTCACAAGGAGGTGTTTGATAGTATGGAAGGAACAGTAACGTTTTTCCACGACAAGAAAGGATACGGATTCATCGAAGCTGAAGAAGAAGATGATGATGTCTTTTTCCACGTTAGTAACCTAGATGGTGAAGAGGTAGAAGAAGGAACTGAAGTGGAATTCGAGACCGAAGAAGGAGACCGAGGTCCGGAAGCAGTAAACGTCACAGAGAAATAAATTAAGTTTTATTTCAACGGGCGCTTTACACAAAAAGTTTTTCAACAATTCAACATATCTCATTTTTCTATTTATCTCAATAAACTAGAAAACATTAATACTGCATTTATTTCTACATGACAGGACTTCTGTACTATCCTGAAAATGAGTACCAGAAAGAATTCGAAGCCAAAATAACTAAAGTAGATGAGGAGACCTCTTACGTAGTTTTAGACAGGACTTTGTTCTATAAGGAAGGAGGAGGCCAGCCAGCTGATCAAGGAAAAATTTCTTGGGAGAATGGACAGGCAGAAGTAAGTGATGTACAGAAAGAACACGGGGAGATCAGACACTACATACACGGAGATGCTCCTGAAGAAGGAGAAAAAATTAAAGGAGAGATTGACTGGGAAAGAAGATACAAACACATGAAGATGCACACGGCTCAACACATCGTTTCAAAAGTAGTCTTGGATGAGTACGAGGCCTCTACATCAGGGAATCAGATACATGAAGATTATTCGCGTATCGATTTTGAGCCAGCTGACTTTGACGAGAAAGACGTACAGAAAATAGAAAATAAAACAAATCAAATTATAGAATCTGATATAAAATTAAAGAAGAGCGAGAGACCCAGAAAGGAGCTAGAGGAAGAGACTGAAGACGGTCGGACTAATCTTGACTTGATTCCTGATCATATAGATCCTCTGCGAGCTGTAGAAATAGGAGATATTGATATATGTCCATGTGGCGGTACACACGTGGATTCGACTGGAGAACTAGGCAGTATTGAGATAACGGACAGGAGAAGCAAAGGCGCTGATGTGGAGAGGATAGAGTTCATATTGAATGACTAGAATCGATTACTTATTTTCTTGGTTTTTCTAATCTTTTCTTTCATATACTGTGGTCATCTGCCTTCTGGCTTATAAATCTACACTTCTTTAAATTCTGAAAAAGTGTTTTTGATTGATCTAAGAGTAATTGTGATCTTCTACTTTATTTAAAACAATTTAAGAGTTTTATTTGTCTTTTCACGCTTTGATAATCTTTCATTAAAGTTATAAGATTTGAAAATTAATACAATGTTTACGGTGTCTGGGATGGGCTATGAATTCAGATGCGAGAGATGTGGGAAAGTGATTGAAGAGGCCTCTAGAATTGACTATATATCTGAGCTCGAGAAACATTTCAGGGATAATCATCCTTCCATCGCCCACGCAGAATACGTGAAACAGTTAAACATCTGATTTTTAATTTTTAGTTCTCAGGCCGGGAAGTCTCCCAGTCGATACTTGTGTAATCAAGGCCATCATCTATCCCGTCAAATGTACGTGTCCAATAATCTATCCGGGCCTCTGCAAAGTTTTCGCCCCGTCCATTTTTCCCCGAGTGAACTAAAGCGGTGGCGAGTGAAGGCTCTTCAATGGCCTCTCTGGCACTGATTCTTTCTGTACGCCCATTGAAGCTGGTATCAGGTGCCGGAGTAACTACAGGCTCCTCGTAGAAGACTAGACAGTGAACTGTCTGTACTTTCAGACTTTCATCTGAAGGAGTGGACATCTGTTTATCCGTATTGAGTTTTACTCCTGCTGTATCGATTATCCTGCTCTGTGAAGGAATAACATTATCCTCCAGTATATCATCTACGGAATTGGCAGTTATACTGCAATCAATACGCCCTCTACTGTAACTTTCATCATCTGGAAAAGTGTAGTGGCTTGAAAGAGTCACATCTCCCTCAGTATCATTAACATGTCCAAGCAAGGCTGGATAAGGGAAATCAGACTCTATATCTGAATACTGTTCCACTCCCTGCTGATCCATATATCCGTTCAAAATATCTCTGGCATCAGCATCAGCCTGAATAGAGTCTACCGTTCGATGAGTATACTGTTCGACTAGATCATTGATAACGCCAAGTTCAGTGCTCACTCTAGAAAATAGAGCTTCATACCTTTTTCAAACTATTCCCTATTTAGATAATCTCTCAAGAACTTCATAGGAGGATAACCGTAACCCGCATCCTGATGCCAGTTCAAGTTCTTGTATTCCTCGGCAGACACCCATCTGTAATCCTGATGCTCCTTAGAGGCCTCTACTTCTCCGTTCCATTCATCACAGTATATGATATAAGTATTAATTTTGTTTTCCTCTTCAATTTCCTCTCTCACAACGTCCTTCACTTCACCGAGTTCGATTCCCACTTCTTCTTTTGCTTCTCTCCTTGAGGCCTCAAATCTGTCTTCATGGTCTTCAAAAGTTCCTCCTGGAAGCTCCCATTTCCCCGCCATTCTGCCATAAAGTGTATAACTGTGTCCACTATGTATCTTGTCTTCCGCAGTTTTCTGCATGGCCAAGAATTTGCCTTCTTCATTTTCGATCAAAAGCTTCACGACATCAATCTCTTCACCGGAGCCGTAGTCTCTTTCTGATTCCAGATAATCCTCCAGATACATGATAACAGGAATTATATAAGCAGCGTCCCTGTGCCAATCAAGCTCCAGAGCTTCCTTTCTGTCAATCCATCGCCAGTCCTGATGCTCTTCACTTATCTCAACGCTTCCCGAGAAAGACTCAGCGTACATCACGAAACAGTTGATCTTTTCAGAAGTCTCTAACTCAAGACGCACAAGATCCTCAAATTCACTGATTTCAAGGTCTGTTTCCTCCTTTATTTCTCTTCTAGCTGCCTCAAATCTGTCCTCATCATCTTCAATACTCCCTCCTGGCTGCTCCCACTTATCACTCATACCATCGTAACTGGAGGCCTTCTTCAGCATCAAGAACTGTCCTTCATCGTTCCTGATCAAGATTTTGACAACATCTATCATGAATTGAAAATTAACTCCAAGCTATTAATTCATTTCTCCTTTTTTTGGGAGATTAGAGGCCTCCAGACAGTTTTCCCAATAAAACCTCAGATTTTTACAGAATGCTTTTAGTTTTTAAGTTCAGTATCTCTTTTATGTGGGAGGATGACAGGAACTGGCAGGATGTACGGAATGATTTAACACGTACAGATACGGAAACTGCTCTCAATCATATCAATGTGATGGATTCGGCTACAGTGATGTATGAGGAACACGAAGAAGAATTAGATACAGGTCTGAAAAAGAGATATATTGAACTTCTTGAGAGATATGGAGGAGAAGACGAACTGACTCAGTACCACGATATAGGAGCGTTCTCAACTACACTTGCAGTGGAAAAAGATGATGAACCTGTATTCGCATTCTACGGCGATGAAGAAAGATACAGTAAAAGTACAGACCTGTTTAGAGGCCTCACAGCGATGCTTTAATCCAGATCGTAATCTATACTTGTAAGATCCTCTGAACGCGTCCAAAGAGCCTTTGCAACGTCTTTATCATATGAGATATCAGATGATTCCTGTTTTTCAGGATAGCCTCTCATATTGGCGAGGCCTCCAGGCCCGATGTACTCTCCGCCTTCTATCTCGTCTGAAGTCGACGCGTACATCATCGGAAGCGCACCTTTTCGGGCGCTCTGAGCAACTAGAGTATTCGCTACTTTCATCAGTCCAAGCCGAATCTTGGAGCCTTCCTCTTGAGGCCCTTTGTACTGAAGATTTGTTGATGCGTATCCTGGATGACAGACAACTGATTTCACTTCTTTATTTTCTAGTTTCCTGTCAAGCTCGTAGCCGAATAATACGTTCGCCAGTTTTGACTGCGCGTAGGCCTCCCATTTATCGTAACTCTCTTCCATCATCAGATCATCAAAATCGATCTCTCCGTTTTCATGAAGGCCCGAACTCTGAGTCACTACACGAGAACCTTCTGTATCCAGTAATAGATCGATTAGATGGCCTGTCAGTGCAAAGTGCCCGAGATGATTAACACCTAGTTGTTTCTCAAATCCATCCTTTGTTTCACTTCTTGGAATAGCCATAACACCGGCATTGTTACATAAAATATCCAGAGAATCATTATTTGCTTTGTACTCATCTGCGAAATCCTCCACCGATTTCAGTGAAGCTAAGTCAATCTTACGGACCTCAAGAGAGGCCTCATCAACTTTTTCTTCAATCTTTTTTCTGGCTTTTCGCCCTTTCTCAAGACTTCTACATGCCATCACGACATGTGCGTTGTTCTCCGCGAACATTTTAGAAGCCTCGAATCCCAGCCCGGAGTTTGCTCCTGTAACTATAACTTTCTTTCCTTCTAGATTTGAAATATCTTCAGAAGTCCATTTGTTTCTGGATAAAAAATTCATAACAGTTATTTGTCGACAAATGGCTTAAGGCTGTTGATTTATTCTATTGCTCGTAAAATTCCCCTTTCTCTCTTTGTTCTTGATCTTTCTGGCTTCCAGGCTTGTTGGCTCGAGGCCTCCCTGTATCCGGATCCTTCCTGAAAGTCAAGTCGACGTCTTCAAGGAATCGATCCATGGCATCTCCGATCTTCTCTGGCTCGGACGCATTTCCACTTATTCCTGGTTCTCCTGTGAATACTATCCCACGATCCGCAACGTAATCAAGCAAAAGAAGATCATGATCTATTATCATCAGAGGCTTCTCTGTTTTTCTTGCAAATCTTTTCAAAGTCTTTCCAAGCTTGACACGGGCCTCTACATCCAAATAAGCAGAAGGCTCGTCAAGAAGGTAGATATCTGTATCTTTACAGAGGCATATAGCGATGCCTACTTTCTGAAGCTCTCCTCCTGAAAGATCCTCCAGATTCTTTTCATACAGTTCCTCCAATTCCAGAGGATCACTTATCCTGTTTTCGAAACGCTTATCATTAGTATTGACATGTTTTTCTAGAGCCGCTTCCACTGTTTCGTCCTGAGCTTCAAGGTACTGTGGCTTGTAGCTTATATCGACGTCAGGTGATTCTCCTTTATCTGATTCGACTGCTCCGGCCAGCATCTTAGCGAATACAGTCTTTCCAAGCCCGTTCTCTCCAAATATAGCTAGTATCTCCTCGTCGTGGATTTTTCCGCCTTCAACCTCTACTTCGAACTCTTCTTCCCCAAAATCCTTTCTAAACTCCGGGAATTCAAAGACGACAGGCTTTCTCTCCACCTGTGAACGCTTTGATCTATCGAACTCGATAGAATTGGATCTGAAACGTACGTTACTTGACGGAAGATATCCATCTAGATATTGATTTATTCCTTCACGAGTTGAAAACATGTTTGACACCATTCCGTATCCGGCTGGCTCTCCATAGTAGATATGAACGCCGCTAGAGATCAAGTCGAGTGTGACTAGATCGTGCTCCACAGCCATCACTGATTTATCTTCTCCAAGAGCCTGAATCTCTCTTCCGGCCTTCAAACGCTGTTTCACATCAAGGAAAGAAGAAGGCTCGTCAATCATGTAGATATCTGCATCCTTCAATACTGTTGAGGCGATGGCCACCCTCTGAAGTTCTCCTCCTGAAAGATGTTCAAGCTCCCTTTCAAGTAATTGATCTATATCAAGTTTCTCAGCTACTTTATCCAGAAGGCCTCTCTCATCAACTTTCTCTAGGAGATCTCTTACAATCCCGTCGTATATATCCGGGAGTCTTTCAACTTGCTGAGGTTTGTAAGCAGACTCTATATCCTCATTGGACAGTTTCTCGAAATGATTCTGCAATCCTGTCCCTCTGTACTCGTCCAGTATGTCATTCCATTCTGGAGCATCTTTGAATTCACCTAAGTTTGGCTTGATCTGTCCGCTCAATATTTTCAACGAAACTGATTTTCCGATCCCGTTCTCTCCGATCAGGCCTACTACACGGCCCTCTTCCGGGATTGGTAGTCCGTAAAGTCTGAAACTGTTCTCACTGAATTGGTGAATCCTTTCCCCTTCCTCGAAGGGCAACTGGATCATCTGAATAGCTCCATCGTATGGATACTTGTTGATAGCCATCTTGTGAGCCTCCATCACGTACTCATCGTCGATGTGTAGCTCGCCGTTCTCCGTTAGATAGAAGCCGCCTTCTTTCCCGGCCCTATTTAACGGATCATAATTGATCACAGTCTCTCTGGCTAGATCAGGCTCGATCTTTTCCTGATCAACTACAACAATGAACTCCTTAGAATTTTTGCCTGTAGACATAAACCAAATTAAACACCTGAAAACTCTTAAAACCAGACTCCAACAGGCCTCTACAAAAAACAGTTTACTACGAACTCTTCTTACTCGTTGTTTGGAGGCCTCTCTTCCCAACGTTGTAGAGGTACTGGACTTCGGACTTTATTATAGGCCTATCATATATTCGGACTTCGGAGATTTTTCCATTCCATGTTTCATTCATGTTTCCAGGATTCTCTCCGATGAAAATCTCATTATTAGATGTATCTTTGTCTACAAGTCCGGTAGCAGTTAATTCGCCGTCCACAAACAGTCTTGTTTCGTTTTTGTCTATATCAAATACTCCTACTATGTGATGCCAGTTGGTGTCCAGACTTATCCCTGAACTCAAGACTCCTTCTCCTGTAAAAAGTTCCCATTCTAAGTTTTCTTTGGATTGAAGGATCGACCAGTCGTATCCTCCGTTGTCAGAACTGACTATCTGTCTTGTTGTTCCTGACGTATCATCTGTCTTTGCCCAGGCGCATAGAGTATAACTTGTAGAACCTGTCTGATCCACAGAAAAATTAGTTGAGATATACGAACTACTTCCATTGAAGCTGAAACATTTCTGGCCTAGAGGCCCGGAAACTCCCTTATTTATGTTATTCAGAGAACCATGATTCTCGTTTCCGCTGTGATCGTATGCTGTATTTCCTGAGTTTTCGTTGAGAGGCCAGTAGCCGATTAGCGTCATCTATAGATAGTTTTTAATTAAGAATCGTTTATACTTTTTCCTAGTTGTTCAGAAAGAGAAAAGAGAGTAAAAAGAGTAGTAAGAGGCCTCTCTTGAAGGCCTTTTCTTTTTTTATTCTTCGAAGGCGATTTCGTAGTTGGAGCCTGTGATGTCGCTAATCAGTTGCTGTAGCTCGTCGATCGATAAGTTGATCTTGCCTTCATATTCTTCGTTGACGACTATCTTCTGACTTTCGCCTTCAGGCTTGAAGACTGTGTTGATCGATTGGATCTCTGCAGGGCTCAAAAGTCCCTGTATTACTTCTCTGTCGTTTTCTGCCTGTTCTACTACTCGGATACTTTTGTCTACTCTGTCAGCTATTTCTTTGACGATTTCTCCGCCTCTGCCGACTACTTTGGCTCCGTCGCCTTCTGATGTGACTATGACAAGTACGTTTTCTGTGTCGTAGACGTGGATTATTTCCGAGTCTCTGAGTGATCCGTAGTCGTTGCTCAGTTCTTTGAGTATACGAGAGATTTTGATTTCAAGTTCTGAGATATCGCCGTTCTCCAGCTTCTCCTCGCAATTCGAGCAGAGAACGTCGCTCTTTAGACATACGTTGCATATTGGTGCCTTCATGTATTACAACGAGACAGTCAAAAATTAAATAGATGGGCCTGTGAGAAAAGTTTTTATCTGGAGAGTATTCTTTCCTTCAACTTTGAACTTTCCCTTGAATTTCTCTGATTAGAGTAAAGCCCGTAAAGTATTTCTCCGGAGTCAGATACTAAGATACCGATCAGAAGATATGCTCCCAGAAGGATGTAGTAAGTGTTAAGCACTGAAAGCAGTAGAGCTGAAACAATGATTATTGAACGGCCTCGTCTCCCGAATCTGACGTCTAAGTCTTTGTTCAGGTAATTTTCACTGTTTCTCTTCAGGCACTGGAATAATGTCAATGATGAAAGAGTTGCTACAGTAATTACAGCAGGAAGATCCTGGCTGATTAAAAGGCCTGAAAGAAGCACAATTTCTACTAATAGTAGTGAGGTCTTGTTAAAGGCCTTAATGTAGTTCCTGTTTTTCAGGCTTATGGATTTCTCTACTCCGTACTCTATGAAAAGTATGCTTCCTACAGCTGAAAGAGCAGCTGAAAGATTATCTCCCGTATACATCATAACTGCCGATGAAACAGCCATAACTGTTGAGAGGCCTGTCAATAGGTAGAGATAAAATCTTTTCACAGAGTTATCACATCTAAATCAATGTTCCCTACTGTTATGTAATTTCTGGTGAAAAATAGACTGGATTTCTTTAACGCTGTCAGAAATAAAGTAAAAGAAAAAGTTATTAGCGGGAGACTTCCCAGAACACAGAGGGAATAAGGGGGGGAGGGGGAGGGGGTTGAATACTCCCTGTGTGTCCCGGGAAATCCCACCGTCTAATATAGATTTTACGGAAGCTATTCTATGATCTCAAGTCCCAGGTCATCTACATCACCAGTGACTTCGGACTCAGATTCCTCATCAAGTTCTCCGAGCACGTAAGGCGATTTGACTCCTGTGATTATTGAGATGACCTGCATCTTTCCTTTCAGGTCGTCTTTTATTCTTGCACCCCAGATGACCTGTGCCTGTTTGTTCAACTTGTCGGTGACTTTCTGACCGACGTCGTTGATTTCGTTCAGTGTCAGGTCTTCGCCTCCTGCTACGTGTAGGAGTGCTCCGTTCGCTCCGTCGAACTCTACATCGAGCAACGGATTCGAGAGTGCTTCATGAATTGCTTCCCTTCCTTTGTTGGAGGTGTCTGATTCACCGTATCCGACTACGGCGACTCCTCCTTCATTCATAATTGCCTGGACATCGGCGTAATCCAGATTGACAAGGCTTGGCTTGGAGATTGTTTCTGTGATTCCTTTGATCATTGTAGTGATCAGTTCATCAGCGACTCCAAAGGCCTGATCTAGTGGCATGTCGCCTGCGATGTCGAGTAGTTTGTCGTTTTCGATGACGATCGCTGTGTCAACATGCTTCCTCAGTCTGTAGAGGCCTTCCTCTGCCTTGCTCATTCTTGCGCCTTCAATTTCGAAAGGCATTGTGACTGTTCCGATTACGATACAGTCCTCTTTTTTGGCGATCTCAGCCAGTACGGGTGTTGCTCCTGTTCCTGTTCCTCCTCCCATTCCTGCTGTGAGGAAGACCATATCTGCTTCTTTGAACAGGTTACGTAGTTCTGCACGGTTTTCTTCTGCAGAACGAGCTCCTTTTTCTGGTTGGCCTCCTGCTCCGAGACCTCTTGTCAAGTCTCTCCCTACAAGGATCTTTCTATCTGCAGAAGACATTTCTAGGTGCTGTTTATCAGTGTTGATTGCAACTGTTTCTGCTCCTGCAACTTCCTTATTCTGGATACGAGTAACCTGGTTGTTGCCAGCTCCTCCTATCCCTACTACTAGGATTCTTGCATCTTTTACATCATCCAGGTTTTGACTGGTTTTCCCGTCGTTTTCAGATTCGTTTATTATAGATTCCATCTAACTTCTGGCCCTCGCCTATTGCAAATACCAAAGCTTTTTAAAGCAGTAGAGCTAATTCTACCATAGAAAGTTCCCAAACGTAACACGTAAATTTCCCAATGATTTACACAAGTCCCAAACTTGTGAACCAATCGATGTTTGCCTTGAAACTTGTCCCACCAAGTTCGAAGGCGAGTCTGTTCGAAGTCTGTCCCACCAGACGCGAACAAATATGTGTCGTCTAAGTTACTTTTTACATAGCTCGTTTATAAATGTTTCCTATACTTGAACTGTTCACGAACTGTTCACGAGATAATTAAACAATTTTTGCCGATTATCTAAGCTCTTTTATCTAATTTGAACCTGTTTATGAGAAGTTATTGATCAGAGGTCTAAGGAATTTCCATTTATTACTAAAGTCTTCCTTTTATCATATTGATTATGGTAAGTGAAGACGAAGTTCAGAAAGTAGCGGAGAACGCCAGGATTAATCTCTCTGAGGGAGAGGCCTCTAAGTTTTCTGAAGAGTTTGAAAATATCCTTGGCATGTTTGAAACTCTGGATAAAGTAGATACTGAGGATGTTGAGCCATCCTTCCATCCTGTGGAAGTTGAATCAACTACTAGAAAAGACGAAGTAGAAGAAACTATTTCAAAGGAAGAAGCTTTCCAGAACACAGAGAACGAAGAAGAAGGATACTTCAAAGGCCCGAGCGCATAGAGTTATTGTTCTATCTGTAGTTCCTGGATATTATTTTCTGCAAAGTAATCAGTTAGGAGATTGTAGTCTCCACGTGCCCGGAAATGGTCCTGTTCGATATAAAGGCTTAAGTGGCCATTGAATATTTCTCTTCCTTTAACTTCTTCGTAGAATGAGTATTGAAGTATTTTTTCTGTTCCTGTGCCAGTTTCCTCTATATCATGTACTTCTTCGGCGTCTTTCTCAAGTGCCAGAGACACTTCATCTAATCGTTGTTCTTTTTCAATCTGTTGTGTTTCAACTATGTCTCTCAGTAGTTTGTTCTATCAAGTTATTTTGATTAGTATTTGGATTGGCTAGTTCTAGATGCTTGAGTTCAGTTCTATCACTATTGAGTCGGGTGTGGTGGAAGTTCCTGCACTGATTTCTTTCAGTGCTATTCCTGCCCATTCCTCTCTTACAAAGGCGTTAATCTGATTTTCTATTTCACCTGTCTTTATGCTGAAAATCCCTGAGCCTGATATTATCGGAGGGCTTCCTCCTGAGACGTATCCGGTGAGAGTGCCGTTTGAAGTGTCGATTGAACCTGATTCAGATACCTCAAGAGGTGATGGATCTTCATTGACACGACTAGGGTCTTGTGGGCTTGGTGTTCCTGTTACACTCACTCTTCCACGTACTTCAAGATCGTAAGTTCCTCCTCCTGCTACTCCAACTCTCGAAATATCTGCAGGTATACCTCTGAAATTGTTTTTTCTTCTAGCTAGTAGCACAGTGGTGTATCCATCGCTTGAAATCGTTGGAGGGTTTTCTATCACATGCCTTAATTTTGTGTCCGAACTTGCTCTTTTACCTGCATAGGATCCTTGTCTTCCGGCTACAGTTATCTGTGTGTTACCTGATGTTCCATCATTATTTGCTCTAGCAAAGGCAGGAAAGTTAATTCGAGGCAGTGATGTTGTTTCTTTAGGAACAAAAGCTACAAGAGGACGTTTCTCTTGGATTACTCCCTCACCAGATTCCTTCGTAACCAGTACATTGAATACTAGAATACCTTGTCCATACCATACATAATCTATCTTGTAGATATATCCAAAGCTTGTGTCCAGTGAGCTTCCAAGTGTCGATGTAGGATCTTCTGTTCCGTCAAATGGATCGAAACCGCATACCTGAAATTCCACATCACCGTTTTCGTTTTGAAAATCTCTGAGATTTGTGTTACTCCATTCAGTCTCTGGTACTTCAGTTTTTATACCTTCTCTTTCTATAACAGCGCTTACAGTTCCATCTGAGGTTTGCCGGAACTTTATTTCGTTATCGGATTCTTCCTCACCAAGACCCCACTCGGCGAAACCTGAGTCAGGAGCACCTCCTAACACTCTTACTCGGATACCTAAAGAATTCCTCAAACCGGATTTATAATCAAGTATCTGAGCTGTTTCAACGCTCGCCGAACTGTTCGCCTCAGATCCATCAGTTTCAACACCGATAACATCTTTCTCCCCGAAACTTGGATCAAAACTTACTGAACCGCCGTTAGAAGTATTCCACACATCACGCTTCAATGCAAGAGCCTTAGGCTCTATCTGAAAAACAGTAGTCAACTCCTCTGTTATCTGTGCGTTGTTCAGATTGTTGACTCCTCTAATTACTTTTTCTATAGTCTTCGCTGTTCCTAGTTCGTATCCATCACTCATCTACTACCACCAGTGCATCTAATTCTTTATCGTAAACAATTGTTTTTCCGTTACTATTTGAATCGGATATATTTACTTCAGAGGCCTCTACACGATTCGTGTTTACTAGATCATTTCCTTTGAGATCTGTTTCTCCAGAGGCCTTCACTTCCATGTTCGGATCCGTGGATGTTGAGTTGAAGAACTGTATAGGGTTATCAGAGCTTATTGAGAAAGCAGATGCTGAAGGGATTGTAGCGTATATTCCTGTGGCTAACGTTCCTGCTGCCACGGTTTTCATAAAATTTCTACGTGATTCCGAATCGGTGTCTTCCTTTTTCCTGTTTTTAGAGCCTAATTCCTTGATTTTATGTATCATGAAATGGTTTTAGTGGGAGGGATTATATAGCTTCCTGAACCGGGAGGTAACCCTTGAATTCTTGGAGCTTCTTCACCGCATTTTATTTACATAACTGTCTATAATTCAAGATATATGTCTTCCAGAGTTGGCTTTATCGTTCTAGTAGTCGTAGCTTTTGCTTCAGTTGGTGTGTCATCTAATCTGACTTTGGATTCTGGAGATAAGATCAAGTTATCTTCATCTACACAGATCGAATGGAATAACACTACCACTCTGGACTCGAAAGGCATCAATTCTTCAGGAGAGGATCTTATCGTTGAGAGATCGGATACAAAAGATATCGTTTACTCGATCAGCCATGATTCAACTGAAAGAGTGAACTTGACTATCTTTGATCAGGATTTCTACAGTATTCCTGATCCAGGGAATCAAGTACTGGATTTCGAGGCCTCTGCTACAAGCGGTTCAGAGGTGTTCTTCAGCTTCGGAGGCTTTCCTGTGATTCCTTCAGGGCAGTACAGATCATTTTTCGGATCAGAAGAGCTTTCCAGATCCAACAATGACACGATTTCTTGGAACTTCACGAACTGGAGTACAAAAACTTTCAACGTTGAACACAACAGAACAGATCTAGTTGTCGAGAACATATCTTACAATATTTCACAGCCTGTGCAGAATCAAGACGTGAAGTTTATCGCAAATATATCCAATCCAGGATCGGAGAACTTGACTTCTGATTTCAACTTCACTGAGAGAAAGTACAACGGCTCACAATTTGTCTTCAATGACACCCAGTTAAAGACTGTGGAAGTAGAAAGTAATTCGTCAAAACTTGTTAACTTCACGTTCAATTCAGGCTTAGGCCTCTACAATCACAGTGTAGAAGCAGATCCTGAAGACGAAATTAATGAGACAAATGAATCAAACAATTTTGGATCGAAGGAGTTTGAAGTCTCAAGTTATCACATATTTTACGGAGGAAGTGAATTAGTGTATACATTAGGAGAGGGCAAACAGCCGATAAAGGATTGGAATAAGGAGATGCCAAGCGGAAATCTTTTCTATGCAGATGAAGAGGCCTCTTACAGTCTAGATAATCTTAAGCCTTTGAATGAATCAGGCGATATATCTGAAGCTGATCAAGAACTAGGTATATCGGGCAATCCTGACTCACTAGCTGAAGTTTACGATGAGAACAGAGACGGTTTCTCAGATAAGACAAGCTGTTATTCAATAATAGATAGGAACGTATGTGATGTGCCTGTAGTTAACTCGACTAACAGCTCCAACTTTGTCACAGGCATAATGTATGACTCGGCTGATGGAACAGGATACGACGGGACACAGGATCTAGTATTTGTTACAGAGGCCTACAACGAGACACGTCAAGGACGTTATGGGGAATACGTCTACGAGTCAAGAGTTCCTTCAACACTTTCAAATCAAGTGATAGAGGGATCTTTCGTCAAGTACAGGCTTGAATTCGATTAACACTATGAAACATCTTAACGAGTTGGAAAATAGATGGAACTGATATGTCCAGAATGCGGAGGAGAAATGAGCTTCAACGGCTACAGACCTCTATTCCCAGAGTGCAGGGAATGCGGAGAGAAAGTATATATCGAAGAATGCATAGAAAAAGACTGATATTCAGAAAAGTTTCACATGATATTCGCCGCCTGTTTTTCCTGTATGTGGCTGTAAATGTTCTAGATCACTGAAGAGATCATCGATTTCGCCTATCTCCTCCTCTACTTCTTCATCTTTATCTCCAAATTCCTTTATCACCTGCTCAAGATCCCATCTTTGCTCTTCAACCGAAGTAGCAAGAACTTCAGTAGTATTGTTCAATCTACCTTTGTATGTGAATTTTCCTGTATATTCTGTGAATATGCTGTAATCATTGGCTGTATCCTGTAAAGAGGTCCATGCATAGGGATCTTCTCTGATAATTGATGCATCTAAACTTTGAGCTAATTCAGGGACTGCGGAATGCAGAAGAGATGCAGGAACACTCATCTCATTTGAGACGTGTGCGTGGCCTGAAAAAAGGACTGTGGAATTAAAACCGTGGGCTAACTCCTCCGCTCTGTCCGCCATTCCCTCCGAACGTTCGCTGAAATTGATCGGAGTACCTGAATCATCATAGAAAGGACCTTTCTCCGGCTCCAGGCCTCTAATCTCCGCTTCTTTTTCCTTAACTTCCTGGAGCAATTCTCTGTAATCCTCGGGATCACGACCGTAACCTGTTACATCGTTCAGATGAGTTATTACTTCCTCTATAGATGCATCACCTTGATTGAATCTATCAATCATCTCGTCTTCTTCGTAGATGAACTCCATCCCAATCACATCAGGAGAGGCCTCTGATACGACATTTGTGAGTGCGGGCAGTCCGTCTCCACGGATCATATGGCGTTCTCCTATGAGAATGTTTTGGTCATAATCTATCTCAGCAGGCTCTTGCCAGTCAGTCAACTCGTTCTCGTACGCGTTCAGAAGTCTTGCAGAGGAACTGTCATAGGAATCGTTTTCAAGATAACTTGGATCATCATTCATACATCCTGCTGATCCTGCAATTCCGATAGTCGCTAAAGCCTCCAGAAAGTTCCTTCTGTCTGTCGAAACACCTTCACTCATATGTTATTATCACTTAGTAACACTTTTGGTTGTTTCGGTGTCCAGAGAGTTTTTTAAGAGTCGCTGAAGACAAACTGTTTATGGGCCTGAAAAATTACGTTGAAGGCGATAAAGAAGTAGATCGCAGCAAGTTCAGGGAGCAACTTGAAAATAAAAATCAGGAACTAGGCTTCATGAGAGAAATAAAGGAGATAGAAAACAGTAATGAAGGCCCACTGGAAGATATTCCTTTCGTAGTCAAAGACGCTATCTGTGTTAAAAACGTTACTACAAGCGCAGGATCTGAAATACTTGAAGATTACAGGCCAGTATTTGATGCTACAGTCGTTGAAAGACTGAAAGAATCCGGAGCCAGATTCTATGGTAAGACAAACATGGACGAGTTCGGATTTGGAACCTTCTCAACGAACTGTGCCTTTGAAACTCCGAAGAATCCTCACGACAGGGAAAGAGTTGTCGGAGGATCAAGCGGAGGAGCAGGAGCAATCGTCGCAGCAATGGATCAGCCTGTAATATCTATAGGAGAATCCACAGGAGGATCGATAACTAATCCGGCCAGTTACAACGGAGTAGTAGGTATTACTCCAACTTATGGAAGAGTCTCGAGATATGGACTTGTTGATTATGCTAACTCTCTGGACAAGATAGGAGTTCTTTCAAACACTGTTTACGGAGTTGCAAAAGGCCTTGAAGTGATCGCAGGAGAAGAAGAAAACGATCAGACAACGAGTTCAAAAGAAGTACCGGATTATTCGAAACTTGAGGAAACAGAAGGGAAACTGGCAGTCCCGAAACAGTATCTGGAGCTTGAAGGAGTAGAAGAAGGAGTAATGGATAATTTCAAAGCCTCTATTGAAGAACTGGAAGAGAAAGGATTCGAAGTTGAGGAAGTTGATATGCCTCTGCTTTCTGCGGACGTTGCAGTACCGGCTTACTATGTTCTTGCGATGGGAGAGGCCTCTACAAACTTGGCAAAGATGTCAGGAATGAGGTACGGTCTGGAAAAGGATCCTGAAGAGTTTGAAGACTTTAACGACTATTTTTCGGAAGTGAGATCTGAAGGTTTTGGAGAAGAAGCCAAGAGAAGAATCTTGCTTGGAACATACACACGTCAGGCAGGATACAGGGATAAATATTATATCAAGGCGGCGAAGGTACGTACAAAGATAATCAATCAGTACAAAGAAGTCTTTGAAGAATACGATGCAGTCATCAGTCCTTCGATGCCTAATATCGCGCCGAAGATCGAAGAAGCCGAGTCAATGAGACCTGAGGAGATCTACGCCATGGACACATTAACTGTAGGCCCTAACCTGGCTGGTATGCCTATGATAAGTGTTCCAAATGGAAAGAGCAACGGTATGCCGACAGGCCTGCACATAGTCGGCGATCATTTTGAGGAGAAAGAGATCCTTGATATTGCTTTTTCCTTTGTGACTAATTCATAGTTAAATATTTTTGTAGTCTAAAGGGGTTTTATGTCTACAGCGGGGGAGAGGCAGAGAGGAGTTCAACCTGATTTTGACTCTTTTGGGACAGGTTTTGATGGGATTGACCGCGTTCTTGAGGGAGATCATGATGCGGAAGAATTACTAGTAAAGACTAAAAGAGACCTTGTAGATGATTTTATTTATTCTGAGGTTCTGAAAGATGTAGCACCTGAAGTGATCGAAGCTTTGGAACAGGAGCTTCCTGGGAGACCGTCCGATTCTGAATTAGTTAACGCTATCAAAGATGGAGGGTCTCACGGAGATGGAGAACTGTACGAAAAATTCTTGCAACTGGCTGTAGACGCTGATAACTTTGGAGATAAATATGCGATAGAAAATTCTATATTTGAAGATAAAGTAGAGGCCTCTGATGCTTTTGCCATTGATTATATACTTAGAGGAGGCAAACGTCTGAGGCCTTTCATGACTCTTCTCACAGAGTTCGGGTTGGAGGGAGAAACGTCTTATGTAGGAGCTATGACAGGTGCTTCACAGGAGATAGTTCATGCATCGTCTCTAGAGCATGACGACGATATGGATGACGACGTGGTTCGTAGAGGAAAGCTTACGAGCGAACGTGTTAATAACGCCCTTTATGGCGAAGGAAGCTGGAAGCAATCCGTTCTCGATGGGAATAAAGTAGAGGCCTGGGGTAACGAGGCAATCAACTCTATAATAAATGATCCTTCGGAAAGCTTTGATGGTATTCCAAAACAGGCTTCAAAACTTATCTTCCAGATGGAAGCGGATTTGAATGATGGTCAAAAAAGAGACATCGACATGGAAAATATGCAGTTGAGGCAAGCTGATTTAGGCGACTATGAAGAGATGATTGCAGGGAAGACAGGAGCATTGTTCAGGTCAGGCGTAAATATAATTGTAGAGGATCACTTGCACGAATCTGATTATCTGCGGGATGAAAGGGAGAAAATCAGAGGCCTCTTTGATGAGTACATGACGAGCTTTAATCGTCTTTTCCAGTCAGGAGATGATGCTATTGAAGTCTTTAGGCCCGAGAACATCGGAAAATCAGTTACTGATATATCTAACAGGAAGATCACGTTCCCTGCCATTCAAACTAAAGAACATTTACAGCAGGAGGGCGATGAGTATGCGGAGCTTTTCCTTGACGTCTTCGACGGTGCTTATGATGAAGTAACTTCGGAGATGCAGAGTACAGCAGAGGAAATGCATCAGGAAGCAATGCAGAAAGATGAAGTTAAAGAAGAAGTCTTTGAAGATCCTCAGGAAATGGATTTGACTATTTCAGAAGACGCAGAGGCTGGAGGAGAATGGGAAGAAGAGTGGCTCACAAACGCAATCAGGATGTACGGCAAAGAGGCCTCCGACAGTGTAGCGGGCGATTATCTTGAAACGGCTTCCACTGCTGTCGATCAACTTTATGAGATGGATGTCATAAATGATGCTGCGAGAGATAAGTACCGACAGATGGCAGAGTTCGTTTGGAACAGAGATCACTAAAAATTCTTGAAAGTATTTGTTTTAACTTACTAATTTTTCTTCACATTTTGACGGCAAGTTAAAAAAGAATTTCAGTTCAATCATTTATCATGACTGAAGTGAAAATAGGCCTTGAGACACACGTACAGTTGGATACAGATACAAAACTTTTCTGCGGATGTCCAAATGAAAAAGATTCGGATCCGAATGAGAATGTATGTGAGACGTGTCTGGGCCATCCTGGATCAAAGCCAAGATTAAATAAGAAAGTCCTTGATCAGGCTGTAAAGGCCTCTCAGGCACTTGAATGTAATGTGAATGAAGATGTGTTTTTCTCCAGGAAGACTTACTTTTATCCCGATATGAGCAAGAACTTTCAGATAACTCAGTACGAGGTGCCTGTTGGAGAATCAGGAAGTATTGAAGTGAAAGTTGGAGATAATCAGAAAGAGATTGGCATCACCAGGATTCATATAGAGGAGGATCCAGCGAAGATGAAGCACGTCGGAGGAAGTGTTTCCAAATCAAATTATACTAAAGTAGATTATAATAGAGCAGGAACGCCTTTGATTGAAATTGTAACTGATCCGGATTTCAAAAGTCCAGAAGAGGCAAGAGCTTATTTGCAGCAACTGGCTCAGATGCTTGAATACTTGGATTTGTATCAGAGTGACTCTGATTACTCGATCAAGTCAGACGCCAATATCTCTATAGACGGAGGCCAGAGAGTTGAAGTCAAAAACATCACAGGAACTTCAGAAGTTGAGAAAGCATTAAATTATGAGATCTCACGTCAGAAACAGTTGGCGAAAAGAGGCCGTGATGTTGAACAGCATACGAGAAGCTTCAACTCTGGTACAGGCGCTACAGAAGAACTCAGATCTAAGGAGACAGAAGAAGACTACGGATATATATTTGATCCTGATCTTACGAGACAGGAACTTGATGGAAAATTGAGAAAAGAAATCAGGGAGTCTCTTCCTGAGCTTCCGCACGAAAAATTCGAGAGATTCGGGGAAGAATACGGACTGAAGGATAAACTGATCGAATCACTTGTGACAGAGGCCTCTATGGCTGATGACTTTGAAAAACTTGCAAGAGAATTTAGCTCTGATCTTGTTGCTTCTTGGATGACAGGAGACTTGAAGAAAGTACTCAACTACAACGAGTTGACTTACACTGATTCGGGCCTCTCTAGAGAAGATGTTAATTACATGTTAGGGCTTATAGATGAGGAAAAGATCTCTGACAGGAACGCCGAGATGCTTCTCAGGACAGTAGTTGAAGAAGAAAGAAATCCAGAGGAAGTTGTTGATGAAGAAGATCTGCTTAAAGCTGAGGATGATGAGATCGGTGAGTTCGTTTTGGAAGCTATAGAAAACAATCGGGATGCTGTAGAGGACTTTGAGAACGGAGAGGATGGAGCGATCAATTTCCTTGTTGGACAAGTCATGCAGCTTTCGGGAGGAAAAGCTGATCCAAAGTCTGCGAGAGAGAAGATTAAAGATGAAATGGATGAGTAGAGGCCTAGTTTCTGTATGAAAGCAGACAAAGTTCTCGACAGTTTAGAAGTATCTTATGAAGAATTAATCCAAAATAATCCTACTGAGAGCTGTGACGATGCAGCTAAGGAGAGAGGCCTGGAAACTAATCAGATCGTTAAATCATTGATAATAGAATCAAATGAGGAGAAGTTCCATGTACTTCTGCCGGGTGATCGTTCTTTGTCTGAGAAAAAATTCGGCTCTGAGTATAAGTTGATTCCTCCAGAGGATTCCAAAGAGTTAACAGGATTTGAGTCTGGCACTGTACATCCGTTTTCAACTGAGCTTGATCACGTAATTGATGAAAGAATATGTGAAAACGAAAAAATCTCACATACTGTCGGCGAGAAAAGGAGAGCAGTCATATTAAGTTCTGATGGTTTTCGAGAGGCTCTCAGGAAATCTGATTTTAATATAGAGATACGTGATATAGCAGTATCCACACAGAAGGATTACAGTCAGGTTGAGGACAAGAATCTGGACGAGGAATCAGCAAGATTTATCGTTGATAGAGGCTACAGGAAAATATTCTTAGAACTGAGTGAAAAATATGAATCAGGACGCTTACTCAATTTATTCAAGGCCTTTAATCGAGAGGATCTGAATATAGATACAGATAGGGCCGAAGAAGTTCTTGAGCGTGCCGAGAATCAGACACATATACAGAGACTGACTGAAAAACTCTCAAATCAAGGCGAACTTCCAGAGGCCTCTGGATTTGATCTAGTTGAGGAAGTTTCTGAAATAATAAATGAAAATCCTGACGCTGTTGAGGATTACAGGGATGGACAGGAATCCGCTTTGAATTTCTTTATAGGCCAGTTGATGCAGAAAACGAATGGGAAAGCTGATGCCGGAGAGGCCCGGAAAAAGTTTACGGAGGAACTGGAATGAGTTTTGAAGAAGCACGTGAAAAATTTGAGGAAGCAAGCGAAGAGAAAGATGTAGCGGAGACAAGATATTTGATGTTCCTGTCTTTCCAGGATTTATTGGATGAACTTGGTAAGGATTCGGTTAGTGATCTAGACGGCTTCGATGGATTTATTTACAAAAATTCTCAGGATTTTCTGACTTCATCCAGTTCATACGAGAAAGAGAAGAAACTGGAAAAAATACTAGACTATTTTGAAAGAAAATACGTAGATTAAGTTACTCTTTTCTCAACTGAAATCCGATCTCTGTTCCAGAGTCGTCCTGAAAAATTCTTAGTGGAACAGTATCGCCTAGAGGCTGTACAAGTTTTGAATCTCCTAGATCGATGTTAAGCTGTTCTTCGTCTTCAAGCGCATCTGCTATGTCTCTGAGAAGCTCAACAACGTCTTCGTCTCCAAGTCTGAACTCTTTCTGTACGTTTTCACTCATTTTATCTCACTCTGTATGAAAATCAAAAGAAGTAGATATGTTTAAGCGAACATCTCGTCTGGATGGACATCCTGTTCGCCTAGGAAGTCTTTCTCAACTCCGATGTACCCTTCCTTGAGATCTTTGATTGCTGATCTAAAGTCCTCCATTTCTGCAGAGGCCTCTGAGTAATCCTCAAAACGATCTAGTGCATTGATTGAGGCCTGTCTCACGATCTGTTTGATATCTCTTCCTGTGAAGTCATCATCCATCTCTGCTACAAGTTCCTCTAGATCGATATCTTCACTGAGATCGATCTTCCTAGTGTGGACTTTGAGGATTTCTTCTTTTGCATCTCTGTCCGGTACAGGTACTTCGATCGCACTACATCTGTTCAGTAGTGCTGGATCCATGATATCCGGAGTGTTTGATGCAAAGATCGAGATTACGTTTCCATCTTCCTCTGTGTCTAGGCCATCAAGTTCTGATAGGAGCTGGCTCATAGTTCTTTCTACTTCTTCTCCTCCGTGTCTTCTATCATCTAATCTCTTCTTTGCGATCGCATCGATCTCATCGATGAATACGATCGCTGGCTTGTCACTTGCTCTTGCCTGTTCGTAAAGTCTTTTGACTTTCTTGGCTCCTTCTCCGATGAATTTTTCTACTAGTTGTGGGCCGTTGATCATGAACATCTCCGCGTCGTACTCGTTTGAAAGGGCCTTTACAAGATGTGTTTTTCCTGTTCCAGGCCTTCCGATAAGTAGCGTGGACTTGTCCATGTCCATGCCCCATTCCATTATTTTTTCCTTCTTGTTTGAGTCAAGCTGTGCTCCAACGTTTGATTTCAGTGATTTGACTACGTGGTCCAGGCCTCCGATATCCTGGAAAGTCACGTCAGTGATAACTGAGTCGAACTCTGCGTCTTTCCCTCTGTCGACTATATCTGTTACTTTGAAGCTGTTTGGATCAAGAGCTACTTCAGTTCCTGGTTTGAAGTCGCTTACGTCGTATCCGCTTGGTACTTCTACTCCATAGCGTCCTTTCATGTTGCCAGAGGCCTCTACCCATATTCTTTCTCCGTCGTATTCCGAGACTACTACTCCTCTGAGTACGGGAGTTGTAAGATTTGTTCCGTTAGGATTCCGATTTCCTTTCTTCTGCTGTTGCTGGAAATACTGTGGGAACTGAACTTTCTGTTTCTTCTTATTATTGTTTTCTTGTTCAGAGCTCTCTTTTTCCGAATTTTCCTCTGTTTCTTCTTCTTGATTCTCTTTCAGTTTCTCAGAAATATCCTTTTCGGTCATCTCGGTCACCCTTCGATGAACACGGACAAGGAGTCTCCTGAAATCCTTGATCCAGTCCATTATACACCAAAAACTTCCTGTCTTATCTTTATAAATTAAACATGTCTTATAGGCCTCAAGACTTTAAATAGTGAAGAAACAAAAAACTAGAAAAAGAGCAATCTTGACGGATGTGCATTACTTGATGAAAAATACAAAGATAGTATCGACGATAGGCCCGGCAACAGAAAACGAAAAAACCATAGAGGAACTAATAGACGCAGGAGTAAACGTTTTCCGACAGAACTTCTCACACGTGAATCACGAAAAACACGCAGAGATATTTGAAATGATAAGAGCTACTACGGAAAAAACAGCTATAATGATGGACACCAAAGGCCCTGAAATACGTCTTGGAAAAATAGAAGAGGATACAGTCCTTGAACAAGGCCATAAAGTAACTATAACAACAGAAGAAATCAAGGGAGATTCTGAAAAGATTTCAGTCAACTACAGCGAATTTACGGATCATATAGAAGCCGGAGACGAAGTAAGGATTGACGACGGAAAGATAGAGTTACAGGTGGATAAAGTAGACGACGTGGCGGAGTGTACAGTTGTTTACGGCGGAGAAATCTCCTCACGGAAAGCAGTGAATGTTCCTGGCAAAGATATAGGCCTTCAAGCACCTACAGAAAAAGACAGGAAAGACATAGAATTCGGAGCAAAAAAAGGATACGATTTCGTTTCGTTGAGTTTCGTGAAGGAGGCCTCTGACGTAGAAGAAGTCAGAGAAATACTTGAAGAGCATGACTCTGATATGCATATAATCTCGAAGATCGAACACGCAAAGGCTGTTAAGAACTTTGATGAGATTTTAGAGGCCTCTGATGCGATAATGGTTGCACGAGGTGATTTGGGTGTCGAACTGCCGGCTCCGAAGCTGCCGATGATGCAGAAAGAGATGATCAAGAAAGCCAATAGAGCAGGAAAACCTGTAATCACGGCGACTCAGATGCTCGAATCTATGACAGAAAATCCTACTGCGACACGTGCAGAGATCTCCGATGTCGCAAATGCCGTTATAGATGGCACGGATGCTGTGATGCTTTCCGGAGAAACGGCTATAGGAGATTATCCTGTGAAAACGACTCGTTTCATGTCTAGTGTAGTTGAGGAAACAGAAGCATCGATTAAAGAAAACGTACATCACACAGTAAAAGAAAGCTCAAGTAATATTAGAGAGATAATCTGTAAAAGCGTCTGGCAGGCCTCTAGAGATTCTGATGCTGAATACATAGTTGCCCATACGTCTTCAGGAAGTACGGCAAGAAATATCTCAAAGTACAAGCCTGAAAATCCTATTGTTGCCTTTACAGATTCCGAAATAGTTGAAAGACAGCTCCAGCTTTCATGGGGTGTCAGGCCTTACTATGAGGAGTTCCCCGAGAACGTGGAGGATATGCTTGAAAATTCTGCTCAAAGACTTGAAACACTGGATCTTGTATCAAAAGATGACAAACTAGTTATGAGCGCAGGAATCCCAGTAAAAGTCAAAGGCACGACAAACATGATGCAGATCAGAAAGATAGGCAATTTAATTGACTGATTCAGTCATCAGATGGACTGTAATTAGAATCTTGTTCGTACTCGGGGGCTAGAATTCCTTTCTCCCTCCATCTGTCTTTCTGTCTTGAAGCCAGATAGGAGTCAATCACTCCTTCTGCATTCTCTAGATCCTTTTTTGTATGGCTAGGAGTATCGTATCGGGCCTCTGCCATATGATTTAAGGCCTTTCCAAGTGCTTTCTTTCCAACATATACTCCCGTTGCTGCTCCTGTAGTAGCCACTGTATATGTGAATTCTGAGCTTTCAAGCACAGAGTTTACAAATTCCTCCATAGATTTCACGATGAATGAGAATCTTTAAATACAGTATAGCTAGATTTATTCTAGAAAAATTGGGACGAGCCCGTAGGGATTTGAACCTGCCGAAAACTCGACAGAGTTTTCTTGAGTGCTATCAAATCCGATAAGTTTCGTTAAATGACGGACCCACAGGGATTTGAACCCTGGACCTTTCGGTCCGAAGCCGAACGCTCTGTCCAAGCTGAGCTACGGGCCCTCATTTTTGTGTTTTTTCCTGTAGTAGTACGGTTCTGGAATTTTTTTATAACCGTTCTACCTGTGTTTGTCTAGTATTTTCTCTGTTGATTTGCCGGGGGATTGAAATTGATAGGGGCCTATTTACTTGTTTATGGACAGAATTGCATTGTTGATAAGACGTGAAGAAGAGTTTCTTCTTTTTGAAAATGATAATGAGTGGAGGCCTATTTTGAGACAGATAGAACGTGGTGAAACGCTTAGAGAGGCCGTGAGAAATGAGACAAAGGAGTTAACAGGTGCTGACATCGAGTTCGTGGATAAGATAACGAAGACAGAGATAGGCGACGGAAACGAAAGAGTTCACTGGTACGTGGCTGGAGAGAAAGCACCTACTGAAGAAGATCCTGAACCTGCAAAAGTTGAAGTCAAAGAAGGAAACCACAGATGGTGTGCTAAAGACGAGATAATGGATAAACAGCTTAACCAGCACCTGAAACAGTTCATGGAAGAGCACGGCGATAAAATAGTCGACGCCTGAAAAAGAGAAAAATCAAGGCCTCTCCAGATTTATGGAGAGGATTTATGTTTTTCATCTTATTTAGAAAGTCTGTAACTTGCCGTCTACACATTTCTCCGTGACTGATTTTATTTCCTCAAGATTTCTCTCGATAATCTCAGTTATCTCATCTCTTGAGGCCTCTGTCTCCACTTCAACTAGAGCAGGGTCATTTATCGGCGCCCCGATCTGGGCCAGTAACTTCACATGTGCATAACTTCCTGTTTTAGAATGAATTTCATCTGCTATTTCATGGGAAAGCAAGTTGTAGATCTTTCCGACATGTGTCACAGGATTCTTCCCTGAAGAGGCCTCCATACTCATTGAACGATGCGGTGTGATCAATCCGTTTACACGGTTTCCTCTTCCGACGCTTCCATCGTCTCCCATCTCAGCTGATGTTCCTGTGACAGTCAGGTAAACTTCTTTGTTTTCAAGATCGTCCGCAGTGTTGACATAAATTTCCGGCTCAAGATCCTGTTTCTTGACTTCTGTTTCTGCTATCTTTTTGATTTCTTCACGATGTTCGATGTAATCATCCATGCTTTCAACTCTCTCGCTGATCGCTGCAGAGGCCACTGTGACAGTCAATCTATCATTCCTTCTTAATCCCATGACTTTGACGTCTTCGCCAGAGGTGTAGAGGCCTCTGACTTCTTTCTCTATGTTTTTGACTGCTTTCTCCGTCCTCGAGTAAGGTGCATGGCCGACTCCGAAGCTCGTATCATTACTTAGTACTTCTTCACGATTGTAGACTGATTCCAGATCTGTAGAAGTCTCGCCGATCCTTGATTCGAACTCTATCATCGAAGGCTCTAGGATCTTGAAGTTTTCTCTAATGTATTCTTTAGCTGCTTTCAGAGCGATACTGTCGACTGGTATTTTTTCTCCATCAAATTGTTTAGTCGCCCGACCTGTCAATAGGATGTACATCGGGGTGATTATCTCCCCTAATCCGAACTCGGGACTTGATTCGCCAGCTACCAGTTGAACTTCATCTGTGTTGTGGTGGAGTATCTCTCCAAAACGCTCTCTATACTCTTTGGAAAGTTCTCTGGAAACAGACTCTGCGATCCCGTCACATATGCTGTCGGGATGTCCGATACCCTTACGTTCTACTAATTCGATTTTCCTTTCCTCTACAGGATCAGAATCCGTCTTTGTTATATCGATCTCCATAAAGAATATTCGTTTACTCAATCAATTAAATCTGATCTAGAAATCTTGTGTGAAAAAGTACCTGTAGTTCCTGTCAAACTCTTTTCCTCCGATCTCAAACACCAGTTTTCCTTCAACAGATACGTTCTTTGTTCCTTCTAGGCCTTCTGTAGAGGCCTTGTTTCTGATAGGCAACATCTCTGTCTGCCCTGCATCAATTGTTTTAGAGGCTTTTAATGCTCCTTCGCCTATTGTTTCGCCGTTTACTTGGGCTCTGTATGACATGGCGTCGAAATAGGCTGGTACGATGTTCGGATTAGTTATCTCGAAGTCTTGTACGAACATCATCTTGCCGTCCTTCATATCAACTTCAAGAATATCTGTGTCGTCTATACGGAAGTTCTCAAGATTTAGTCCGGCTGAGAAATCTCCTGTCACGCTGTTTGGCATTAAAACAGCTGCTGAGCCAAAAGTAGCAAGTACTACAGCCAAGGCCAAGAGGCCTCCTTTCAAACTCTCGTACTCAAGTGCCTCAGAGTGTTCATCTACAATCCTCTTTCGCACTGAGTCAAGACGCAGTTTAGACATTCTCGATCACAAGTTAACAGTTTCTTTTTAGTCGCCGCCTATTATTATAACTTTCACCAAGAAATCTTGTTTATTTGAAGGTAGTAACAGAAACAGAAGATACTTAAGTGTTATTAAATAGTAGTAACATATGAGGAGGGGTTTTTCAAATCTGGGTGAGGTACTGCTTGTAGTCTTGGTGCTGACGATAGGATATATGGGGGGAGCTATATCTACTTACCAGATCTCTGATCTTGGATCTCAGCAAGATGTAGTTCACAGCCCAAGATACAACCTTACCTGTCCAGAGATGCCCCATCAAACTGTAGAGGCCTCTAATACTCTAAATACTGATGAAGGTGGTAGGAGTACAAATAATTACATACAGGCTCCTTACACACAAGTCGATTATGATTTAGAGAATGGTCAGGCTAGAGTGGAAGTAGATGCGGTGGCTCATCCCGAAGGTAAGTCCATGAGGCCTACAATCTTCTCTGGGAACACTGTACTTCTTGAAGAATACGAAAATGGTGATATCTCAGAGGGAGAGATACTTAGATACAGTTCAGGTGACGGCTTCGTCATCCATAGGGTACAGGCTAACTATCTTGGTACAAGTGACTACCTGCTTATGAGAGGAGACAACAACGATCAGTCCTCAAGGATAGAAGTCGATCAAGTAACTCACAGAGTAGTTGGGATCTTGCCTACTGAGGAAAAACCGGATTATACAAGTCTTAAGAACTAGTTTTTTACTTTATTTTGAGGTCTCTAACTTTACTTTTGTGCCTTCTATGATTCCTTTTTCGTCAGTAAAGTTTTGATTGGCCTCAATCACGTATTTTGCAGGACCTTCACTAGTATAGGTTTTCAGATCTTCATCTGAGACGTTCGGCTCAGGATCGGCTTGTTTGATCGTCCTCACTGTTCTTTCAGCTGTCAAAAATATCATGTCTAGAGGAATATACGTGTTTTTCATCCAGAAACTTCTTTCTTTGGCCTCATCATATATAAATATCATTCCTTCGTCTTCTTCAAGACTAGTACGATTCATAAGGCCTATTGCACGCTCTTCAGGTGTCGTGGCTGTCTCAAGACTTAGTTCTGCTACTTCCTCGTTATCTAGTATAAAAGAAGCGTTCACTCGAGAACTGTCTGAGATATTTGTATCTCCAAAGCTTCTTTCATCGCCATGTATGGATACGATGCCAAATAGAATTACGAGTAAAACAGGTAAAGTCAAGTACTCGTAACTGAACTCCATAACAACGTTATCTCTGCCAACACTTTTGAATCATTGACTATGTCAACACCAGAGAAAAGATTTTTTTGTGTGTCAGAAGCTTCCTTACTGAATATCACACGAACGTAAAAGATTAAGACACTTCTATACCGAAATATAGGTCTATAATAATAATCTTAATCTCTATCGACGTAAAAGGTGATAAAACATATTTAATAAATGTTGCAGAAAAGGATGTGAAAATAAGACTCGTATGGCAATCTGTAACAGTTGCAAAAGAGATAATAATGTTTCGAATAAGTTAAAACGCTGATTTAGAGTTTCAAGGGTCAGAACAATCTCTTATCATTCCACAGTTTTGGCATCGTAGTTCACAGGCAACGAATTTTGTCATTTGACTTCCACAGTTCCAGCAGGTCATTTCGACCATTGTATTACTCACTCTCCTTTCTTTTTTCTCAACTGACTGTAATGTTTCAATGCTTTTTCCACGTCAGATGCTTCTACGGCCGGGAAATTCTTTTTTATATGATAGAATTCGGCATAACTTGAGTTCCATATCGGAAATCCTGATAAACATTCTCTATCAGGATTGTCGCCTGTCCTGATTACAAAATCTATGTCTGTCTTGATTTCGAGATGATCAGTTAAATCGGACTCTGTAAACTCTCCTCCATTAACTGTAATAGCTTTAGAGGCCTCTAATATATCTTTTTTTCCAGAATAAGATATGATAAGATTGACTTTTATATCGCCGGCCTGGAACTCTTTCTCCAGATCTTTCAGCTTTGTCTTTAACTTATCGGGAAGTGCTTCAGGTGCTGTAGAGGCCCAGTTCAAGCGGTAGTCCCCGTCACGGAAATGTTCTGCCATGTCGTCAATGTTTTCCTCAAGTAACTGGAAAAGAGTCTCAAGCTCATCTTCATCCCTTTCCAGGTTCTCCTCTGATAGAAGGTAGAAACTTATCTCATCCAGTTTATCGGAGTAACTGCTTAATGCATCCGTTACATCCATTACAGTGTCACGTGCCTTCTTGTAGGCCTTGTAATTAGTGAATCCGTGAGAATCTGCGTACCTCCTGTTACCATCCGGTATCACTCCTATATGCATGAAATCAATCAGGCCTCTTACCAAGAATCACTTATCGAAGTTTTTTATACTTCTCCGGAATCTATCTCCAAGGCAACATAGCCTTCAACTGCTCACGGCTTAGCAGGCTTGTAGGCCTGTCCATGTGAACACCGATCTCTCCCTGAAAAATCCACATCCCCAGCCTCTGAACAATCCCGGGCATTGAATACATCTTCTCGATAAAACTGCCGAGCAAAATATCATGCTTTAATTCTTTTCTCCAGACCTCTTCATATGCTTTAAGATCAGGTTTCTCTGGATCAACAGCTTCTGATGCCTTCTCCGCACATCTCATCCCGTAAAGGATTCCTCCGCCTGTAAAAGGCTTTGTCTGTCCTGCAGCATCTCCGACAAGAAACACTCTCTCAGTACTGACTTTTTCAGGAGGATTAATAGGAATCGCCCCGGCACAGACATCCCTTCTCTCACTTCTCTCGATATCGAATTTTTCCGTCACTTTATCCAGCCACTTCATCGGATCCTTTCCTTTCGGGACTCCGACGCCGTACTCTACACTGTCGCCTCTCGGGATCCGCCAGCCAAAGAACTCAGGTACATCCAGAACAACATCAACGTTGTCAGAACTATCTTCTTCGTCCGTGAAACACAGTATTCCCTGGTAGAAGTGATCAGGCTCTTCAAGTCCGACTTCCTCTCTTACTGTGGAAGAAGCCCCATCACATCCAGCTACTACAGAGGCCTCGTACTCTTTTTTATCTGTTTCAACTACTACTCTATTGTTTTTCTCCTCAACTTTCTCCACTGTCTCGCCTAGTTTTATCTCGGCTCCGGCCTCTTCTGCTTGTGTTGCTTTCTTCTTATCCAGCTCTACTCTATCGATAACATAGGAAACTACATTTTCGCTGTAGAAACTGTAGTTTTTCTCTCCTGAATGAAAGACGGCCTCTTTTATCTCGTTCTGGAGTATTTCATCGAACTCGTTCTCTGAGACAAAGTTTCTGATATTTGGAGAGACGTGTCCGGAACATGCTAGAGGCCTTCCGATCTCATTACTTCTCTCTAAGACAAGTGCTTCGTGGCCTTTCTCAGTCATCTTCTTCGCTAGATGTGATCCTACAGGTCCTGCCCCTACTACTATGATGTCTTTCATTCGTAAACACTTCTTACTTCTCTAATACATAATTTTTTTAGTACCATTCTGGTTCGCTTATTTTTACGTCGCCGTGGATCTTTGCCTGACAGCTTAAACGGAAAGGTCCTTCAAGTACTTCATCGCCTTGAAATCTTCTGAGAGTATTTTTCTCATCTTCCTGCATCTCAGAAATGTTTTCACTGCCTTCCTCTATCTTGACTCGACACGTAGTACAGTTACAGAATCCTCCACAGGCATGCATGTACTCTTCTCCTGCATCAAGGATGGCCTTCAAAATAGTCTCTCCATCAGAGGCCTCTACTGAGACATCTCTATCAGTGAACTCAACAGTATGCGACATAAATAGTTCAACTGTTCAAACAAATAAATAACTCGATAAAAAACTTGAAAGAAGAGATTTTAAAGAGGAATAATTCCTCCTTTATTGCAAAAAATTCTTTCGAATAAGTGATCTAGGCCCTCTTGCCTTCAGTCTTCCACTTCCTGACGATATTGGATCCTTTCGGACTAGAGGATGTGTCACTTGAACTGTTATTCACGTGTTCCTCAGCTCTATGGATGCCTTCCTTCGTGATGGCATCTCCATCGTCGTCAGATTCAAAGACTTCGCCGCAGTAAGGGCATTCCGCTGTATCATCTGTCATTTGTGTGCTACTACCTCGAAATAGTGAATGAGTCTAAGAATCCAGATTTTGTACTGGTCTCTTAACAATCATACAATCAAAAGATTATATTTATAAACCTAATCCTTGTTGATTGCTTTCTCTCAAACATATTTAATATGATTTAAAGGCCTGAAATTATCGACAAAACTACTGATCCCAGCAAAAAGATCCATACTAGTAAAGACAGATAGTTGAAAATCTTTGTGCTTTCTTCAAAGTATTTATCTGTCACTGCAGCTACTATCTGTCCTCCATCCAGAGGCCTGATCGGAAGCATGTTGAAAAGACCTATCAGTAGATTCAGTAGGGCTATTACCTGTAATCCGCTTAGCGTCCAACTCAAAAAGCCTTCATAGCTACGGTACTGCTCTTTTATCTCTCTATTGTTGTTTATCATGTCGTAGAAGTCGCCGAGCAAACCTTCGCTCGTGTAGATCAAGATACCCATGTGTGCTGATCCGTTTCTGTCCATCAGTGTCACGTTGTAGAGGCCTTCAGACGTATTCGCCTGGACGGTGTCATTTACTTCGTATTTCTGTAACACGTTCTTTACATCTGACCCGTATCTTACGCGATTGTCGTCAAGACTGTAAAGCGTTCCGTTATTCATTCCTACCTCTGAAGCGGATAAATTCTCTTGAGCCAGATAAGTGACTCCGGAAGGAGCCGTCACGGATGTGAAAAGTAACAAAGCAAGACCTGTCAAAATTAGAGCAGTTACATAGTTTGCAAAGCTTCCGGCAGCTAATACCTTCAACTGAGAACTTAATGAACCTTGATCCCAGTGACCTCCGCCTATAGAGGCCTCTTCGTCCTTATCATCGTTGTCTTCTTCTGCTTCTTCTTTTTCCTCTCCTTTCTCAGGCAACATGTCCTCTCCCTTCGGCTCCACAAATGCTCCAGGGATTATTCCTAACACGATCCATCCAACACTATTTAATTCCATGCCTTCGGCTCTGGCGACTATCCCGTGACTCATCTCGTGGACGAACATAAGTACTCCGATTCCAAGCACCCAGTACTCTACAGGGATGAACGAGATTCCGGACTGGAAAGTTGTCTCTGCCGAAAGGCCTGGAGCCACAAGACTAGGCCCGCCTGTAGTCCCACCGGATTGGAACATCTGGCTGAAAGACAGTACTATATTGAAAACTATGAAAGGGATAGAGATTAATCCTACTACGAGGCCTGTCCAGCCATAAAAGTTCCAGAAATACGGGAATCTCTTCGCAATTTTATCTATCAAGTCTAGGCCTTTATCTGTCCGCCTGTAGAAAAGTATTGACTCTCTTTGAACGTTTTCACGATCCCTGTAGATCAGGAATCCGATTAAGGCAACTGAAATTATCAAAAACAAGAATCTTGGATTAACTCCCTGCAAAAACTCTATCATATAATCATAACTGGAGGCCTGTCTTTAATAATTCACATCCAGAGAATCATCACTATGTCTCAAAATGTGAAGGGAGAAGTCGCTGTCCCAGTCACGAAATATAATGGAAAGATACTGATAATGAAGAGAAGCAAAGAGACATCCAGTAGCGGGCTATGGATCTTTCCCGGGGGCAAAATTAAAGAGGACGAAAAGAGTTCTGAAGCTGTTTTAAGAGAACTAGAGGAGGAGACAGGCCTCAAAGGAGAAATAATGAAGAAAGGAGAATCCTGTATAGACAGTGGCGAACTCGGTTCATGGCGTCTTTATCCGTTTGTCGTTGAAGTCAAAGAAAATAAAATCGAACTGAATCATGAACATTCTGAGTACAGATGGGTGGAGAAACAGGAAATAGAAGAACTTGATACACTGGGAGAACTCAAGGCCTTGGAGATCCTTGATTAGTTAGAGTAAAAAGACTGGGCGACAAATACATAACATGAAAAATAACTTCACTACGAAAAATTCCTCATTCAAAGTGATCAAATATGAGTAATGACAGGCCACTGTTCTGGAGCCAAAGATTTGTAAGCAAATCTTCTTCGAACAAAATATCGGTGAATAATTCATGAGTAATGAAAGACCCGTATTCTGGAGCGATCAACTAGCATTCGGAGTAACAAGAAAATATCAGGACAAGGACGAGTATATCTGTGCTTCAGGAATTAGTCCATCTGGAATAGTACACGCAGGAAACTTCAGAGAAATAATTACCACAGATTTCGTCGTCAAATCTTTGAAAAACAGGGGAGAAGACGTTGAATTTATTTACTCATGGGACGACTACGATAGATTCAGAAAAGTACCATCAAACATCCCAGACAAATTTGAACAATACCTAGGACTACCGCTAGTCGAAGTACCAGACCCAGAAGGATGCCACGAATCTTACGCTGAACACTTCGAGTCTCAGTTAGAAGAGGAGTTGGAAGGGCTTCACATGAACATAGAGTTCATCAGACAATCAAAGAAATACAGGAACGGCGACTACACCGAACAAATCAAACACGCGATGCAGAAAAGACAAGAAATCAAAAAAATACTGGACAAATACAGGAAACAACCCTTAGAAGAACCATACTACCCATTAAGAGTCTATTGCAAAGAATGCGGAAAAGACTACACACAAGTAACTGATTATGACGAAGAATACACTATAAGATACCAGTGTGAAGAATGTGGTGAAGAAAAAGAATTAAACTTCAAACAGCATCCTTCTGTGAAGTTACCTTGGCGTGTTGACTGGCCAATGAGATGGAAAATTGAAGATGTAGACTTTGAACCTGCAGGGAAAGAGCACAGTGCTTCAGGAGGAAGCCGTGATACCGGAAATGAACTGGCAGAAAAAATATTCGATAATGAACCACCTGTACACCAAATGTACGAATTTGTCACCAAAGACGGTGGAAAAATAAGTTCAAGTGATGGAGAAGACGTCTTCACAATTTCAGAACTGAAAAAAGTTTATTCGCCAGCGATGATCAGATTCCTATTCTCAAACACCAAGCCAAAAAAGGCGTTTGAAATACCGTTTGAGGATGAGGAAATATTCCAAAGATACGAAAAATTTGACGAAATAGAACACCAATACTTCAACCCCGACCAATTAGAGAATGAGAAGGAAAGAGAACATCGGAAGAGAGTGTACGAAATAGCAATGGTGGAAATACCTGAGGAGGAACCTGTAAGAGTTCCTTTTAAACAGGCAGCATTCATAGCCCAGACAGTACCAGAAGAGTTCTGGGAAAGTAAAGGATTCAAATCATTGAGGAGAACTGGCCATCTGCCAGGCGAAATATCCGAAGAAGACAAAGAAAGAACGTTAGACAGGCTTGAAAGAGCTAAAAACTGGGCAAGAGAATACGCACCTGAGAAATACGTGTACGAAATAAATTACGAAGTCCCAGAGAAAATTGTCGCTACTTTAGATGACAATCAAAGGGAAGCGGCCCAATTACTTGGAGAAATGCTTGAAAACAAGAGTTGGGAAGACCAAGATGATTTAGATGGTAAAATATTTGATGTCAAAGAAGAATCCGATCTTGGGACCGGAGAATTCTTTAATGCAATGTACAAAATCATTTTGAGCCGTGAAAATGGTCCAAGACTGTCTAGACTGATTATATCGCTTGGATCAGAAGATACAGCAGAGATCCTGAAACAGGCACGATAAATATGAGCTAGCAAATAACGAACATCTAAAACAAAAATTTATGCAGAGATTTACACATATTTTTGTAGGTTAAATATGGTTTATGTGTTATTTAGGATGTTTTAGTCTGCGCTAATTGTTTTTAGTAAGTTTTATTTTGTTTTATTGTAGCTATGAAGAAGACAACGCTATTTGCAGCACTTATGGTTGCGGTTGGCTTTACTGCAGCTGCACCCGGTTCACAAAGCTTTTTTCAGGATGATTTCTTCAGTGACTCAGGAGAAGAAGCGAGCAATTCTGGATTAAGCTTTGAAGAAGATGACTTCTTCGACGATTCAGGAGAAGATAGTGAGAACGAAGAGGAGAGTTCAAGTTCCGATAGTTTCTTGGAAGATGATGACTTCTTCGACGAAGAAGACTCAGAAGAAACCGAGGATTCAGAGAATTCCGACGACTCTAATGATGATGTTGGAATTTGTGTAATAGGTGAAGACAGCCCATGTAACTCAGAAGAGTACGATGGAGATAACCAAGACTCGGATGAATCGGACTCAGATGAGTCTGACTCTGACGAGACAGTGGTTGAGGAGCGCAGTGTTACACCTGCTCCTGAACCTAGCTATGTTGGAGAGGACTACCTGAGCTACCCGAATCCAAGAGACCACTTTCTGCACAACCAGGGTATCCACCGTGAAGGTTCATTGAAGGTTTGTAAGATTCTACTTAACCAGAACGGCGAGGTAATCGAAGGTGATACAGTTGACGCTACTTTCAACGTCGACACCGAAAACGTTCCTTACAGCGACGCTGAAACCATCAGTTTCGACACTCCAATCGACCAGGTTGCGGACTTGGTAGGGACAAGTGAGGAACTGATAGAAGGAGACGGTTACTTGGATGCAGAGTGTGCAGAGTACCACGACCTGCGCTTGAACGAGACTTACACCTACAGCCAAGAAGAGATCACTGGCGAAGACGCTGACGAGGTTGAAACTGTTGGATACATTGAGAAATGGGAGAACCGTAACACACCTATCGGTAATGTCGAAAACTACGGAGAAAGCGAAGACAGCGACGGAACAATCCGGCTCGAACCAGGCTACAACGGAAGACACGCAGAAGTCATCATAGTCAACCAAATCAACCGATAAAAAACCTTCTCTCTTTTTTTTCTTTACAATTGGAAGCATCTTATTAAACCTTAAGATTTGTTTTTACCGCTCAAAACAATCTTCTTCCTATGAATAAATTTTCCTTAAGTTTGATCCTTAGAAGTGGTGTATTGAAATCAGGTTGTGCAGTAAAAGCAGTTCCAGACCTGATAATCGAGAACTCAGAACAAAGACAAGGATTCATCGATTGTTGTTTTTCCTTGTATCATGTCCAAGCCAAAAAAAAAGAAAGAAGGATCCGGAAACGTTACATCAACAGCTACAATAACCGATGAGGCATTAAAAAGAGAATGACTTGACAGATGCCATAGGAGCACTCAAAAAAATTTCAAATCAGAATGCGAAATTGAACGTAAACACATCAGTTTCACATCTCTATTTCAGCAATCCTTTCAAATCCAGAACCTGATTCTCCACACACCGCCAATTGAAGATAGAGTAGAAGACTACAAAGCAAAAAAACCCTTTTTGTACTCCTGACTGGGAAAAACTTTGTGTTTTCAACTCTTTGAAAGATATACAAATCTGAAATATTTGATTTATAATTGGCTATCAAAAGTAATTTTAATGAGTCTTATAGAAGTCTTGCCTTTAGCTGTAGTAATGGTTGCTGGACCTCAAATAATTTCAACGGTTGTCCTGGCTACAAGTCATTCTTGGAGGAAAAATTCTGCAGCATTTCTTTTAGGATCACTTCTATCAATAACATTAGTAGTTTCAACATCCTATGTAATAGGTTTTAACCTTATTTCCTCAACCCAAGAAACCAGCAGTACTCTATTACTGCTAATTTTACTGCTTCTTCTTTATGCCATGCTGCAAACATACTTGAAAAGAAATGTTTCAGAACCTCCAAAATGGATGGGCAAGCTTCAAACACTTAAAACTGGTTCGTCTTTCAAATTAGGGTTTCTGCTTCTAGGTTTTTTCCCAACCAACCTTGCCACAAACCTAGCAGTAGGATCATATCTTTCCGCTCAAGGAGACCCTTTAATCAACTCTGCAGGATTCATATTTCTCACACTTCTTTTCTTAGGGACACCTGCAACAGCACTCATCCTATACGGAGAAAAAGCTGAAAAAAAGCTTCCTGAAGTCAGAAAATGGATGAACCAAAACTCTTGGATAATCAACGAACTAGTACTGACAGTATTTATCCTCATAACACTCAATAACATCACATAATAAAAAACTAAGAACTATACAGAAAACTGTAACAGCCCTTTACACCCATCAAACACATTAAACCTTTATGAAAAGTTTAAAACGAGATAACTATTTCTGGATTATTATAGGATTACTAGTCACGGCAGTGTTTGTTTTACTTGCTGTCGAGTATCTTGGATGGATAGTGTTCAGCATATTTATGTACTATCTTTCTAGACCAGTAAGAAACAAGTTGGGAGAATACTTGGATTCAGATACCTTAACATCTTTCTTATCGCTTTTCCTGATAGCTTTTCCTATAGTACTGATAATTTCGGCATTCCTTGTATCAGCTTTAGGACAATTAAACGCTTTTCTAGGCAGTAAAGTCGCCCAAGACCTTGTTTCAATGCTTCCTCAAGTTTTCAACTTTTCTAATCCTGAAGAAGCAATCGATATCCTTGAACAGGCAGCAGCCAACCCAGACATACAAAATGTGATAGACTCATCTTTAGGGATTGCAGGTGCATTCGCTGCTTCCTCCTACAACTTGTTTATCTCATTGATACTTGTTTTCTACTTGTTAAAAGAAGATAGAAGAATTTTCAACTGGATTGACACCAAATTCTTGGATGAAGAGAGTTTAGTTAGAGGGTTTTTTCAAAAAGTGGATTCTGGTCTTAACTCAATCTACTTTGGATACACCCTGACAATCTTCGCTGTCATAATCTTGACAATGATAATATACATCATATTTAACCTTTTGGCTCCATCAGGGTTAGCAATACCTTCTGTAGCACTACTGGCACTGCTTACTGGATTATTCACACTCGTACCATTAGTAGGGCGCTCAATAATATACCTGTCAATAACACTCTACCTAGCTTTCCAGGCATCACAACAAAACCCGGCACTGATCTGGTACCCAATCCTATTCTACCTATTCATGGCAATAGCGTTCGACAATCTTATCAGAATCTACATACGTCCATACTTATCAGGCAGACAGTTCGAAACCAGTCTAGTCATGTTCGCATACCTACTAGGACCCGCATTATTCGGCTGGTACGGAATATTCCTAGGACCGCTCCTAATGGTAATCACAGTCAACTTCATTAAAAATATTCTCCCAAAACTCCTCTAGCTTCAGTTATTGTTTCCCAGCCGAATAACCAAGCAAGATTAATGCAACTCCTGTAGAAATAAGATTAATACCAAGTAACAATCCTAAAGCCCACGCTGCTGTACTTGGAAAACCAATGAAAATCAAGAAAGACAAAATAATCGACAAAAAGCCATTAATACCTAGCCAAACAACTCCAGAACCAACCCAAAGAGAAGAATAAACCTGAAAAATACCCTCCACAAATAAATAAACGATTAAAATAACTGTAAGAGAGGTCAAGCCTAGAAAAGGATTAAAAATCAACGACAAACCTGCCAATACATAAATACCAGATAAAACAAACTCCCAAACTACACCTTTCCAGGCCTCAATCTGTAAAGCACTAGCAAAACGAGCAAAACCACCTAACACCAGAATCACACCAAAAACAATCGAAATACTCAAACCAGTCAAAAACGGAGTCAAAACAGCCAACAAACCAAGAAAACCTAAAACAACACCTGCAAACACCAAATATCTCTCATCCTCAGAAAGACCACTAGAGACAAATCCCATAATAATATGAGGAAAACTCATAAATACAACAATTATTACACATCAAAACAAACAAAAGAACAACTCTGATCCACCCAAACCAACCATAACTAAGTTAGACGACATTACTTCTTCGACTTGTTTTCAATTAATGGAAATCCATGTAATAGGATAGTTAAAAGTCTAAATTATATTTTGAGAAGGACTTTAAACAGTTTAAACCATCAAAAATTTCTCTTACTTAACTGCCGGAATGATAAAAAACTAGATAGAAAGTTTCTCTGCATGGACCTTTCTAATGAAAACCTGAATTTCACTGCTCTGAAACTCTGTGGGCTTCTAACTGTAGTCTACATTTTACAACTCGCTACAGGATTTGATCCTGGATTTCAGGCTTATGATTCTCCTAACATAAACTTCTTTCTTTCATTTCTCGGCCACAGTAGTTTAGAACATCTTTTCAACAACCTCTTCTTTATAGGGCTATTTGGAACTCTTTTTGAACTCTTAACTTCCAGAAAAACATTTATCTACACTTTTTTGATCTCAGCGATATTTGCCAATTTTTCAGCTTTTATTTTCTACACAGATTCGGCTATAATAGGGGCCTCTGGGGGAGCAATGGGTCTATTATCTGCTTTAGCTATTTACAGGCCTAAAAAGATTGGTTTGGCTATGGGTGTGCCTGTGCCGATGTGGGTGGTCTTGATAATTTATATCTTGATAAATACGGCTGGTCTTGGAGTTGATACGAGTACTGCGTACGAAGCGCATCTTTTCGGGCTTGTTACAGGATCTATAATCGGCTCGTGGCTGAGAAATCAGGATTCTGAAAGCGAATATGATTCTAAGAGAAACAGTTACGGGAAAAAGAAGAAAGGCCTTTTTAGAGAGAATTCAAACGATTTGGAAGAGGCCTATGTCTCTGAAGATGGAGAGGATAGTCTTACTGGTGAAAAATGGGAGAGAAGGATTAGAAAATGGGAGGAGAAGTATATGTTAGATGATTCACAACAGGATGTTCAGGAAGATAAACAGGCCTGAGATTATTGCTGCTCCTCCACTTCCAAGATTGACGAGGAAAAACGTCAATAAAATAACTCCTACTTGATTGTCCCATAGTTCTCTGTAGCTTTCGATCTCTGCGATATCCTCCAGTTCCTTGACTGTCGGAGGATTTACAGAGGCCTCTACATAGGATGCAACTAGTCCTGCTGGTAAAAGAGGATTGATTGATGATATTGGCGAAATTAGGAACGAAGCTATCCAAGTATATATGGTTGACTTGGCTAAAATAGCTCCTATTAAAGCTAAAACGCTGTTTGTTACGGTCCATACTCCTAGATTTGTTAGGCCGTTTGAGAATCCTGTGTGGAAGCTGTAAATTATCATCGATATTATAGCAAGAGGAATCCCATATTTCACGAGCTTGGCCCATGGGATCGAGAATCTTTTGTTATGTTTTTCTATTTCAAGATTTTTCTTTGTCTTTTTGAGATCTTTTGAGAGACCTTCTACGTGTGCAGCACCGACAACGACTACTGCATGCTCGAAATCTTCTTCAAGTATTTTTTGTGCCATGAACTTGTTCCTATCGTCTAGAAATACTTTTTTCAGGACAGGAAACTCTTCTTCAAGAGATTTTATTATCGTATTAAGCATGTTATCTTCTTTCAAATCTTCTACTTCAATTTTATCGGCCTGAAACAATGGAGAGATTAATAATTTAGACTTTTCGATTAATCCAAGTTCTGAAAGAGCTAGTCTAAATGTTTCGTTTATATCCCGATCTATAAGTCCGTATTCCATCCCGTTCTCTTCAGCTGAATATACTGCTTCAAGAAGCTCTTCTCCAGGCTTTACACCTTCCTCTAGGCCCATCTTCCTCTGATAGATTGAAAGTACAAGATTCAACAGTAGTAGAAAGCCTTTTCCATCTTTTATGGCTTCAAGAATATTTAAGTCCGTCCATCCGCTTCCTTCTCTAAGGGATTCGTATCGATCTTCGTCAAGCTCCACGCCTACAAAATCAGGATCCTTTTCCTCTATAGTATTCCTTACTTCTTCTCGGCTCTCTTCAGAGACGTGGGCTGTGCCTACTAATGTGACTTTTCTGTCTCCCAGATCAACTTCTTCAATCATAAAAAACTATCAGAGGCCCCTTGAGAATAAACAGGAAGTGAAAGATAATAAATCCTCTCATCGACCAGCTGATAATAATGGATCTCAAAACATCGAGAAAGATAATAGATTCTCTAGTTGTAGGCTTGATACTGGCTTCATCGTATCTTACAGGCTTCCTGATACAGCTTGATATAGGCCCAATGAAAGGGGTATTGATCCTTCCCGGATTACTCGTATTATTGATCGCCTACACACATCTTGTCCTGAGAAAAGGCAGGAAATACGATAATTTTGCACACTCACTTCCCTATGAACTTGAGAAAACTCTGCTGTTTGTAACATTGGCATCTTTGAGTTACACTTACTCTGTAACTGATGCAAATCTCTTCCTAGCCTCAACAGCAGTGATATCTCTTGTATCGCTTTACGTATTTGCTTACAGACCTCATAAATAATCTATTTCGTTCTTTCAAGACAAAAACGAGTCATATCTTTCAAAAATCTCTGGAACTCTTCGCCCCCCTCAAGATCCTCTATCTGTTCAAAGGCCTCTTCAGAAAGCTCATCCATTTTTTCCCTGACTTCGTCTCTAACTCCCAGTTCCTCTATCTTATTTATTATGTTCTTCTTTTCTTCGTCTGTGAGATCTTTTCTCAGCTTTTCACGCATAGCTTCTCTTTCTTCATCATCTAGTTTCTCCAAGATCTTCAATCTATGCAAAGTTTTCTTGTTCTCGTCCAAATCCGATCCCAGGCTTTTCCCTGTCTCATCTGTATCTCCGAAAAGACTCAATTCATCGTCACGTAACTGGAAAATAATCCCCATCTTCTCTCCGATACTGTAAAGCCTCTCTATTTCATCCTCAGATACTTCAGCCATCAACGCTCCTGCTTTAAACGGAAGTGAAAAAGTGTAACGGGCAGTTTTATCCCTGTAAAGCCTCATGATCTCTTCCTCATCTATCTCGTTCTTCGAGTAGCCGGAGTAAATATCCACCTGTTCCGCAAGGCCTACAGCTGAGAACTCGGAGAAAACAAGTTCTGTTATCTTCCTTCTCTTCTCAGCATCTATCTCCAAATCAGCCAGAAGTCCCTGTCCCATGAAATAAGCTATGTCTCCGCCTGAGATCGCCATCCCGACGCCGAAATGCTTTCTGTTATCCACGTTTTCTTCTTTCCCTAGATCTTCGTACTGTTTTGCGAAAGTCTTCCGGCCTCTCCTGTAGTCGTCTTTATCGATTATATCGTCGTGCATCAAGAGGCCTGTATGTAGTAACTCTATTGCTCCTGCTACTTTAACTGATGCCTCAGTGTTTTCGCCACTGTAGAATTTCTCCGTCTTTATAACGAGTGATCCACGCACCATTTTCCCACCTTTGGCCATGTCCTCCATTCTTTCCTTTATATCGGGCCTCCAGCGACTTGCATCCGGCTCCATTTCCTCCCATGCCTCCAGATACTCTTCTAGAAATCCTTCTATCATGCTTTTTTCCTTTCGAATCTGTTTTAGGACGTTCTTGGAGCTGTTTTCAGATGCCATGGAAAAACCTTTTTCTAAGTTGGAATTTCGAAGCAAAAAGTTAAAGAACTGACCTATCATTAAGTCTGGATTATTGATCTAACTTTAATCTAAAACACTGATTCAAACATCTAACTGAGGCCTCCAAGAAGTTAAATACAGTTCTAAACAAGTATTCAAGTATGAGTATCGTCTCTGTCAAAGACGTCGCAAAAAGTTTTGGAGAAGTAGAAGCTCTTCAAAACGTAAATATGGATGTTGAGGAAGGAGAAATTCTAGGTGTTTTAGGCCCAAACGGAGCAGGAAAATCAACGCTTATAGACATAATCACTGGACAGCAGAAGCCGGACAATGGAGAAGTAGAGGTATTCAGTATAGATCCTGTTAATAATCCTGTAGAGGCACGTGAAAAAATGGGGATCTTGCCAGAAAGAGAGGATCCGCCAAGCTTTCTGACAGGAAACGAGTATCTTGATTACGTCTCAGATGTAAGAAATACTAGTATCGATAAACAAGAATGGATTGATAGATTAGGCCTTGAAGGGAAGATGGAAAAACAGACACGTAATCTTTCGAAAGGAGAAAGACAGAAACTACTTTTGATTCAGGCCTTTTTCCATGATCCGGAGATCGTTTTTATCGACGAGCCTCTTGTCAATCTTGATCCGTTTATACAGAGAGAGGCCAAGAAAATATTTGAAGAATACATAGAAGACGGAGGGACACTGTTCCTTTCAACACATGTTGTCTCACTGGCTGAAGAGATGTGTGACAGAGTCTTGTTCCTTGAAGACGGTGTTTTCAAGGATGAAATTTCCGAAGTAGAAAATCTGGAGCAAAGTCTTTTCGAACAGCACTGATCCCTCTATGTTATTGAAGATGATCAGGGAAGAATGGCGGAAAAACTCCGCTATGTACAAAGGTAGATCGTTTGCAGCATTCCCTGTGATGGTGTTCTTTTTCAGTTTTGCATGGAATTGGACCGCGATAAATTACTCTACAATCCCGATTCAATCACTTGAAACATTCACGTACATGTTGATAGCATTTGTAGGCCTTGGAGTAGGAGCAGTAGGATTTTCAAGCCGAGACGCATTCAGAAACATACTAGGAAGGACTAACTATATTGTCTTCACATCGAGGACGCTCCCCGTAAGTAGCAGAAAACTCCTGGCTTTGTTCACATTAAAAGACATGATATATTACGCTTTTCTCGTCTTAGTTCCGCTTATATCAGGATTCGTATTTGGGACAGGAAACATAACTCAGATAATCTATCTAGGGCCTCTACTTTTCCTTTCAGCAATAATCTTAAGCACTTTATTCACTTCAAGCTCTCTTAAAATCCCTTTCAAAAGAATCTTGAATTACAAAAAACTGGAAAGACTGGAGCCAGTGGCCTCTAAATCAGTGATGGATGTATCAAGATCATCGGGAGGATTCTTCAAGATAATCTTCTCTATCGGCATCCTGACTGCGTTTTACTGGACTCTCGTGCTTTACTTCCCTGTTACATCCATTTTCTTGTCGAATCCACTCCTCTCATTCAGCGTTATACTTGGCCTTGTCGGATTAACAGTCTACAACTGGCTGAACAGATTCGACGGAGTTCAAGATTACACTCATCTCCCTGTAGATTCAAGCAAGATTTTAAAGGCCAAGAAAGAGGCCTACATGTACACAGCACTTCCATTGATTCTTTTTACAGTAGTATTATCTATGTTTTTCTACGCAGACAATATTTTACTGTCTCTTTTCACTGCAACATCGATGACAGTATACAACATGGCTGTAGCAGTCCACTTCACAGGCCTCACTCCAAATGAAAGCCTTTTCCACACAGATATATTCCTGAAGTACTTGATTGGGCTCAGCGTACTGCTTGTTCCACAACTCTATCTATCAGTAGCTTATACAGTAGAACTACTTCCATGGATGTTAGGAATAAACATTTTGGCCCTCTTGATAGGCCTCTACAGTTACAGAAAATAATCTATCTACGATCGCTTCCGCCGTTTAATAGATTGTCCACTGTATGATCTCCGAATATCTGTTCGCCTAATTCCCGTCCATATGAAGTCAATGTGTATTCGTTGAAGGAACTTTCTCTAACAACGCCTTTGTCTTCCAGACTTTTTAGATCGTTCTGAACAGTGATTATCTCTCTATCAGTATCATCGTATCCATCACTGGCGTCTCTGATCTCTCTTGGACTAAGAGCGTCATCCTCAGAAAGCAAGGCCTCCACAGCATTAGTATATGATTCTTGACTCAACACTTTCTCAAGAAAATACTCTCTATCTGCCATGAACACAAAAAATCATACAATTTTTATAACTGTGATGTAACTACATCGAGAGACTCTGTGGAAAATACAAGGATTATTCTTCTTAGAGAAACTTAGAGAAAAAATTCGTATGGACTCTTCGGGATTTGAACCCGAGGCCTCTTCCCTGCCAAGGAAGCGTTCCGCCAAGCTGAACTAAGAGCCCTTCATGTAGTATGTAGAGGCCTCAATTTTTTAAGTTCGGATAGTTTCTTGTCCTCTTGTTTTTTGAACACTCGTGTCAAATAATAATGTATGGATCAAAGGTCCTCTTCGGCTTTGTTTATCGGACTTATTTTCGTGTCTTCTCCGCTTACGATAAATTATATCCCTATCCAAGTCGATTTCAGTTTAACGGCAAAACTGATCGTTTTGCTTTACGGCTTGTTGATGATTTTCGGAGGATTTTATGCAGGAAAAGCCAAGAGATACAAGTTTCTGCTTGACATCTATAGCGTCTTAGGATTGTTCATCTTGCTTGGAGGCCCTCTAACTAATTTCCCGCTTGGAACCGACTTTTGGAACACGATAAGTCTGGTCTCAGCTATATTCCTGGGATTGCCTACTGTACTGTTATTGAAACTTAACAGATGAATTTGATTTAATTGGCTGAAACTACTTCTATTACATCCAAGTTTTCCAGTACATGATCACTGCCTATCTGTCTATTTTCTCTACAGTCGATAGCGTGGATGAATCCTTCTCCAAGATCTGAGTGGATTGTATACGCGAAGTCTTCAGCTGTTGATCCTTCGGGAACAAGAAATACGTCAGGCAAAATATTGCCGTGTTCGTCGCCTAGTCCGTCAGCCCCTCCAGGGAAGACAGCCATAACACCTAACTCTTCAAACAAGGCCTCTTCCAAAGCTTTCTGTACTCCTGTTCCGCCGAACTCTTTCATGAAACTTCTGATCTTTTCCAGGCCTCTCTCTTTTTCTTCAGGCAGTTCATCTGTCAAAATATCAAAGTCTTCATCTCCAGGATAGTAATCCACAGCATCCTGCTCAGCAGCATTCTTCAAGGCCTTCTCCGCGTGAGCACTAGCCGGAACAAAGTCCAGATGCTCGTACTCCGAATCCGAAGTAATCTCATCGTAATTTTTCTGAGCTTTCTCAGTATCCATTTTGTTTGCTGCGATGATCATCGGCTTTGTTTCCTTCCTTATACTTCTAGCCAGTTGTTTCCTGTCGTCTTCACTCCAGTTCTCAGGATCAAGCTCGAGATCTTCTTGAAGAATTAATTGCTTTATTTCATTTTTATTTGTTTTAAACGCACTCATCTGTTCAGCTAATTCTTCCTCAAGTTTAACGTCTTGCTGATTCATCTTTGATT
>Ga0209946_1000038_pt1 | contig 49292 bp, 44 predicted proteins | sample SalPon2_A_H2O_MG_FD_185704 | JGI IMG/M metagenome (GOLD analysis project Ga0209946, IMG submission 185704) | Salt pond water microbial communities from South San Francisco under conditions of wetland restoration - Salt Pond MetaG R2_A_H2O_MG... | ecosystem: Environmental > Aquatic > Non-marine... | reverse complement strand
CGATTCACGAGGCAAAAGACCGAATACCAGCGACCATCACGATTATTGCAATGTCATCTACCACACTCGCGACGTTCGAATCGTCGCTCGACCGAGTGGGCGTCGAGCTCGTGTCGACGACCGCCGATCGATTCGAGACGGCACTCGAGCCGCACCTCGACGCGCCGGCGGTCGGCTCACCGCTGCCGTTCGAAGACGTATCGCTCCCCGATTCCGTCGACACCGATCCGACGGTCGAGGCGCTCGAGGCGGCGAAGACGGGCGTCACTGCCGCCGGCTACGGTATCGCCGACTACGGCTCGGTCGTGATACAGGGCGGCACCGACGGCGAAGAGCCCGTGAGCCTCTACGCCGACGAGCACGTCGCCGTGGTCGCCGCAAGCGACGTCCTCCCAGACATGGGCGCCGCGTTCGACCGGCTCGCAGCCGACATCCGAGACGGGACCGGACAGGCGATCATTGCGACCGGCCCGAGTGCGACGGCCGACATGGGTGCGCTGGTGAAGGGCGCCCACGGGCCGATAGACGTCACGGTCGTCGCTCTGGAGGACCGATAGATGAGCGTCGACGACCGCCAGCAGAAGGCCGAACACATCCGCCATCTCCTCGAGACCGAAGGAGACAGCGTCCACGAGAACACGCAGGTGTTCAACGACGGACGCTACGAGTCGACCGCCGCACTCGACGACTACGAGCGGCTCAAAGACGAGGCACGCGCGATCAAAGAGGACGCCATCGAGCGTCTGCCGGAACTCGTCGAGCAGGTCACGGAGACCGTCGAGGCGAACGGAGGCACCGTCTACCTCGCCGACGACGCCGCCGACGCGAACCGCTACATCACAGAGGTCGTCGACGGTCGCAGCGTGGTAAAGTCGAAGTCGATGACGAGCGAGGAGATCGAGGTGAACGAGGCGCTCGAGGCGAGCGGCGCAGACGTCTGGGAGACCGACCTCGCGGAGTTCGTTCTCCAGCTCGCCGACGAGGCCCCCTCACACATCGTCGCGCCGGCCATCCACAAGTCGCGTGAGGAAATCGCCGCGCTGTTCGAGACGGTGTACGACCCCGAAGATCCACCGGAGACCGCAAAAGAGCTCACCCGGTTCGCCCGTCGGGTCCTCGGCGAGAAGATCGCGGGCGCCGACGTCGGGATCACAGGCGCGAACTTCATCACGGCCGACACGGGCACGCTCGCGCTGGTGACGAGCGAGGGGAACGCCCGCAAATCCGTCCAAGCGACAGACACACACGTCGCAGTCGCGGGCGTCGAGAAGGTCGTCCCGACCGTCGAGGACCTCCGGCCGTTCGTCGAGCTCATCGGTCGCTCGGGCACCGGCCAGGACATCACCTCGTACGTCTCACTGTTTACTCCGCCGGGTGACTCACCGACCCTCGGTGAAACCGGCGAACTCGGCCCCGGCGACGACCGCGAGTTCCACCTCGTACTCGTCGACAACGGCCGGATGGCGATGCGTGACGACGACGAGCTCCGCGAGACGCTGTACTGTATCCGGTGTTCGGCGTGTGCGAACTCCTGTGCGAACTTTCAGCACGTCGGCGGTCACGCCTTCGGCGGGGAGACGTACACCGGGGGTATCGCAACCGGCTGGGAGGCCGGCGTGAACGGCACAGAGGGCGCCGAGGACTTCAACGACCTCTGTACGGGGTGTAGTCGGTGTGTCGACCAGTGTCCGGTGAAGATCGACATCCCGTGGATCAACACCGTCGTGCGAGACCGCCTCAACCGTGGAGAGAGCGGTTCGTTCGACTTCCTCGTCGAGGGGCTCACGCCGGACGCGGAGTCTGGCGGTCTCGACCTCCAAAAGCGACTGTTCGGAAACTTCGACACGCTGGCACGGCTCGGGTCGGCGTTCGCGCCGCTTTCGAACTGGGTGGCACAGACCGGCCCGGCACGGTCGCTGCTCGAACAGACCCTCGGGGTCGACCGGAGACGAGAGCTCCCCTCGTTCGAGCGCGAGTCACTCGTCGAGTGGTTTGCCGACCGGGGGTCGACAGTGGCTCCCGCGGCGGCCGACAGACAGGTCGCACTCTATCCGGACGCGTACACGAACTACGTGCGCACCGACCGCGGGAAGGCGGCCGTGCGCGTGCTCGAATCGCTCGGCGTCCACGTCGAGGTGCCGGCCGCCGGTGAGAGCGGTCGGGCGCCCCTCTCACAGGGGATGGTCGCGACCGCACGCGACAACGCCGAGTCCGTCTACGAGGCGCTCGCCCCCGCGGTGGCCGCAGACCGAGACGTCGTCGTGATAGAGCCGTCCGACCTCGCGATGTTCCACCGGGAGTACGACCGGCTCCTGCCCGAGGACGCGGCCACGGCGCTTCGTGAGAACAGCTACGAACTCATGGAGTACGTGTACGGACTCGTCGAGAACGGGGCGGACAGGGACGCCCTCGCGGACGGAACCGGCGAGCGGGTCGCGTACCACAGTCACTGTCAACAGCGCACGCTCGATCTCGAGCCGTACACCGTTGCAGTGCTCGAGGATCGTGGATTCGACGTCGTCACCTCCGACGTGGAGTGTTGTGGAATGGCCGGAAGCTTCGGCTACAAAACCGAGTACTACGACCTCAGCGTCGACGTCGGCGAGTCACTCACCGACCAGTTCTCGACCGCAGAGACCGAAGACCGCACGGTCGTCGCCAGCGGGACCTCGTGTCTCGAACAGCTCGACGCGTTGTTGACCCGCCGGCCGACGCACCCGGTTCGACTGCTCGACGACCGGTGAGCGTGCGGGAAACGCCTGCGGGCGTCGCTCCCGGCAATCGCCGGCGCCAACCCGCGGGATTATGAGCGCACCCGCAGACGTTCGATCCACATGGACGCGATCGAGCGACGCATCGTCGCCTTCACTGCGAGCGCCCACGGGCTGGTCCACACCTACGAGCTGTCGATCCCCATTCTGCTCACCGTGTGGATAGCCGAGTTCTCGACGACTGCGGCGACACTCGGCGCGGTCGTCACGGTCGGCTACGGCCTCTTCGGCGTCGGCGCGCTGCCAGCCGGCGTCGTCGTCGACCGGTTCGGCTCGAAGCCGGTGATCCTCGCGTGTCTGCTCGGCATGGCGGGGTCGTTTCTCCTCGTCGGGGCCGCCCCGACGCTTCCGGTGCTCGCGCTCGCACTCGGGGTTTGGGGCGTCACGGCCAGCGTCTATCATCCAGCTGGCTTGGCGCTCCTCTCGACGGCCGTCGATCGACGCGGCACCGCCTTGGGCTACCACGGCATCGGCGGGAACCTCGGTATCGCACTCGGCCCGCTCGCCGCAGTGCTGCTTCTCGTCGCGTTCGACTGGCGAATCGTCGCCGCGCTGCTCACGCTTCCCGCGCTCCTCGTCGCCGGGTACGGGTACACAGTCGACGTCGAGACCGCACTCGCGCGTACGGCCGACGACTCGCCTGGCGATGGGTCGGACGGCGACGACGGTTCACGCGCAGCCGCCGACGGTGGCGTCGTCAGGTCGCTCGCGCGTGTCGTCGGCGACACACGGACGCTTCTTACACTCGGCTTCGGGCTGGTGTTGCTCTTCGTCACGTTCAGCGGGCTCTACTACCGCACCTTCCTCACGTTTCTTCCGGACCTGCTCGGGGACGCACTCGGCGGGTTCGCAGGCGGCCTCGACGGGCTCGGGCCGGCGGGCCCCGGGGGTGCGTCGTTCGACCTCGGTCGGTACCTCTACGTCGCGGTGCTGTTGGTCGGCGTGCCCGGCCAGTACCTCGGCGGACGCATCGCCGACCGCATGCCGCCGGAGCGCGGGCTCGTCGCACTCATGACGGTCCTCGTGGTCCTCGCGCTGTCGTTCGTCGCCGCGACGGGCGCACTCTGGTCGTTCCTGCTCGTCTCGGGGCTGCTCGGCGTCGCGTTGTTTACCGTACAGCCGCTCTCACAGGCGACCGTAGCGGCGTACACGCCGCCGGGCTCGCGGGGACTCTCGTTCGGGTACACCTACCTCGCGATCTTCGGCGTCGGGTCACTCGGTGCTGGCCTCGCCGGATTCGTGCTCACAGTGGCCGGTCGACGCGAGCTGTTCGTCGTTCTCGCTGGACTCGCCGCCTGTGGTGTGCTCGTCGCGCTCGCAGTCGGGCGGTTCGGGACCGCCCGCGACTGACGCACTTCAGTCGTCGTCCGCGTGGTCGTCGCCGTCGTTCGCGTGGTCGCCGTCGTCCGTATGGTCGTCGTGGTCGTTCGCGTGGTCGCCGTCGTCCGTATGGTCGTCTGCGTGCTCGTCGTCGGTCGCGCTCTCGACGTCGATTGCGACCGGCCCGTCGCTCTCAGAATCGGCGTCCACGTCGGCCGCATCCTCCATCTCACTCGCAGCGTAGCCTGCGAGGTAGCCGGCCGAGCCGCCGAGGAAGCCACCGATGCTCGCGCCGATCGGGCCGCCGCTCGCCCCGAGCACCGCGCCGGTGAACCCCCCGATCGTCGCCGCACGCTCGGCGTCGCGCTCTGGGTCGCCGGTCGGCTCGATCGCGCACCCGCGTCGGGTGTCGGCCGGTACGTCTGTCTCGTCGTCTTCGTGCATGGGCGCTCGTACGCACCCCGAACGGGTATACCTCTGGGTCGGAGGCGGCGACGCGCCGCCGGCCGAGATCATCCCGCGTCTCACACGGTGTGTTTCGCGTCGGCCTCGTCGACGACGGTGACTCCGCGGTTGTTCACCGCGTGTGGGTCGAGCCCCTGCTCTCGCAGGAAGCCCTTGTAGATGCGCTCGACCGTCTCGCCGTCCTTTTGTTTGTCACTCGCGTGATCACACAGCTCGACGAGCGTCTCTGGCACGTCGTTCTCGTGGACGATCCAGTGGTTGATCGTATCGGAGAGCCGTCGGATCGGCGAGGTGAAGTGGCCGTAGATGTCGAAGTTGAGCGCGTGATGGCCGCCGAACGGGTCGTTCATGTACTTCGCACGCGGCATCACTTTGAGCACCGCACGCTGGATCTTGTTGAGCTGCCGCTCCGGTGACTCCTCTAAGGCGGCGTTGACGGCCTTTCGTGGGTCGTCACCCCACGCCGAGCCGGGAATCGAGACGCCGTCGAGCTCCTGGATCTCCTGGAGCGCCTCGCTCCACTGGTCCGGGGTCGGCTGCGGGTGGACCCGGTACATCGCCTCGACGCCGCGGTCCCACATCAGCGTGTGTGTCACTGCCTTGTTCGCCTTCAGCATCGACTCCTCGATGATGGTGTGTGCGCGGTCACGCCGCGGATTCAACACGAGCGAGCCGTCCGCCTTGCGCTGTTCGTGGAGTCGGTCGGCCAGTTCGAACGCGAGCGCGTTCTCTGTACCCAACGGCAGCGTGGGGTCTTCGAGCCGGTTTTCACACTGTTTGTACGTGAGCCGTTCATCAGAGTTGATGACGGATTTGTAGATCGAAACGTCCTCGAACGAGAGCGTCTCGTCGTCTATCTCCATCTCGACGGTGTGTGCGAGCCGGTCCTCGTTCGGGACGAGCGAACACACGGTCTCGGCGAGCACCGGGGGGAGCATGTGGATGGTGTAGTCGGGGAGGTACACCGTGTTCGCGCGCTCGACGGCCTCTTCCCACATCGCCGTTTCGGGCGTGACGTAGTGGGTGACGTCTGCGATGTGAACCCACAGCCGGTAGGCGTCGTCCTCGCGTTCGATCGAGATGGCGTCGTCGAAGTCCTGGGCGTCGACCGGGTCGGTCGTCCACGTCGTCAGGTCGCGGAGGTCTCGCCGCTCGTCGACCGCCTCGGCTATCTCGTCGTGAACGCCCTCGGTCCGCGACTGGGCCTCGCGGACGACCGCGGGCGGAAACTCGTCGCGGATCTCGAACTCCTCGAACAGCTCTTCGCGCTTGTCTTCGAGACGGTCCGCCAGGGCTTCCGATATCGTCACCGGACCCTGGTCCTCTGCGGACCCCGGCTTCGGCTCCTCGGTTGTCATGCCGAACAGAAGGCGGGTCCGTTAGAAAGGCCTGTCGGGGGCGTCGGCCGTACGGCCGATGGTCCGGCTCACCGGTCGTGTTCGCGCGCCTCCTCGGTCACCGCCTCGACGTACCGGCTGAGAAACTCGGCCTGTGTGAGCCCCGTCGACTCGATGTCGAGGATGAGCGATTCGAGCCCGTCACGCGGCTGGTGACACAAGGCGTCGTCACACGTCGTACAGAGGTACTCGAACTCCTTGTCGCGTCTGTCCCAGCGGTCGCCCTCTTTGTCGTACTCGCGAGCGTCCTCGCGCAGCACGGACTCCCCGCACGCGATACAGACGACCGCCCGCCGATTCCGTCCCCGACTAGACCGCCACATGCCTCCGGATTCTACCCGATCGTACTTAGCGTTTGGTGACGGTACCGACGACCGAGAGATACGGGACCGTAGCGCTCGGAACCGACACGCCCTCGTTCGCCCGCCGGCTGTGTCCGGGCGACGTGGACGCCCTCGTCCGCCCGCCGGCTGTGTCCGACCGGCCGGGTGTACAGGACTATTACCGATGCGACACATACGCCGTGTATGACGATCACCGAATCCGACCTCCCGGGAGTCGGCAAGAAGTTCGAGATCGACCTCGACGACGGCGAGATGATCGTCGTCATCCACAACACGGGCAAACGCGAGCTGTTTTACCGCCCGACGGCCGAGGCCGACAGCGAAAGGACGTTCGAGTTCGGTGACGACCTCGCGCGGACGATCGGTTCGATCATCGAAGGGGCACACTTCCAGCCGGTTGAACCCGCGACCAAAGAGACCACGCTTCCTGGCGGCGTCCTCCTCGAGTGGTACGAACTCCATCCGGGTGCCTCGCTGGTCGGCGAGACGCTGGCGAGCGCCGAAATCCGCAACCAGACTGGGCTCACGATCGTCGCGATCCAGCGCGACGACGAGACGATAGCGAGCCCACCAGCAGACACGACGCTTCGGGAGGGCGACACCGTCATCGGTGTCGGGAGCCGCGAGGACTGCGACGCGTTCGAAGCGCTGTTGGCCGAATGAGATCATCGCTCTACCGCGTGCAAGAGCGAACAGCGCTGGTCCCGTGCCGGCCCGACACCGGAGCGGCGTGGTGACCGACCGTGGCTGACCTCCTCTTGGAGCTCGGCGTCGCGTTCGCGGCGATCGCCGTCGCCGGTGCACTCGCGAACCGGCTCGGGCAGTCGGTGATTCCATTCTACATCGTCTCGGGAATGCTGCTCGGTGAGTTCGTCCTCGGGCGAGTCACGCTCCCGATCGTCGGGGAGGCGTTTATTACCGAGTCGGTGTTCCTCTCGCTCGGTGCTGAGCTCGGGATCGTCCTGTTGTTGTTCTTTCTTGGACTCGAGTTCAACCTCGCCCGGCTGTTGGCCCGGCGGCAAGCGATCACGCGGGCGGGGACGATCGACCTCGGGATCAACTTCGGTGTCGGACTGGTCCTCGGCTGGCTCGTCTTCGGTGCAGCAGTGCCGGCGGTGCTCGTCGCTGGGATCGTCTACATCTCCTCGTCTGCGGTGATCACGAAGTCGCTCATCGACCTCGGCTGGATCGCCAACGACGAGGCCGAGCCGCTCCTCGGAACGCTCGTCTACGAGGACCTCTTCATCGCAGTGTACCTCGCGGTCGTCTCGGCGGTCGTCCTCGGCGGCGGTGGGGTCGCGGCCGCGGCCGCGGACGTAGGAGTTGCGGTCGGATTCATCCTCGTGTTGCTGACGGGCGTCGCCGCAGGCCCACGGGTCGTCGGCCGGCTCGTCGAGACGACGAATCACGAGTTCGTCGTCCTCCGCACGCTCGGTGTCCTCGTCACGGTCGCCGGCGTCGCGCTCGCGCTGGGGGTCAGCGAGGCGGTCGCCGCGTTCTTCGTCGGCATGGCGTTCGCCTCGACCGAGCACACGACCGCACTGGAGGAGCTGCTCGAGCCGCTTCGAGACACCTTCGCTGGGCTCTTTTTTTTCTGGATCGGCCTCGTCACGGACCCGCTGTTGTTCGGGAGTGTGCTCGGACTGATCGCGGTCGCCGTAGCCGTCACCACACCGACGAAGATCGTCAGCGGTTACCTCGGTGGTCGGACGTTCGGCCTCAGTGTCCGGCGGTCGACTCGGGTCGGGCTCGGGATGACCACCCGCGGCGAGTTCTCGCTCATCATCGCGACGATCGCGGTGAGCGGCGCGGAGGCGGGGACGCTCGACCCGGCGCTCGCGACGACGATCAACGCCTTCGCCGTTGGATACGTCCTCGTGATGGCGGTTCTCGGAACCACGCTGATGGGGCGATCTGGGTCGGTCGAGTCGGTCGTCGTTTCCTGGCTGGACGGTCGACACTCGGCCGGGTCGGGCACATAATCAGGTGAGTGAGCAGCGCGCGCCCACGTCAAGCGATCGAGGTGCGCTCACTCCTATCAAGAATTAACCCAGCGCGATGGCGACGATCACCATCGACACGAGCGCACCGATCGGGATGGAGAGGTTGTCGTCGACGGTCGTCCCGCGGACGACGGGCGGGAGCCCGTCCGCGACGGTCGCGGTCAGGGCACCGACGGTCGCGACGACGGCCCCAGTGGTCGGACCGAACGACGGCACGACGAACGGGAGTGCGATGGCGACACAGACGAGGAACATCACCGCCCACACCAGTGGGCGCTTCGGCTCACGTGGGCCGTTCGTACCGAGCGCACCGCTCACCGGGTCACCGAGCGAGAGCATCCACATCGCCGGCACGGCGAGGGTCGGAGACGCGACGGACGTCAACGCGACCGCCGCCGCGCCCGCCATCCCAACCTGATAGACGGCGTATCCAGCGACGGCATCCGCCTCGTACTCACGGATGAGCGTCCGGTACACGGCGTGGTCGAGCCCGACGACGAGCCGGAGGAACTCGAGGGCGGCGGCCGTCGCGACGCTGAGTAGTAACAACAGTGTCGTCTGCGTCCACGAGAGCCACCCGAGCAGGTACGGCACCGGGTACAGCGTTCCGGTCGCGTGGACGAGCCGCCGCTCGAACTCGACGCGCTCGCGCCACCCGGTCGCCGCAGCGCCCACGCTACGTTGTCTCCACGTCCGTCTCGACCGACTCGTGACGCGAGGCGACCGCCTCGAACGGCTCGCCAGCGTGAAGCGACCGGAGCGTCTCGACGAGGTCGTCGACGGGTACCCGGATCTGTGCGGCCGAGTCGCGCTCGCGGACCGTCACGGTCTCTGGACCCGCTCCCTCGACGCCGTCGCGGTCGACGGTCACACAGAACGGGGTCCCGACCTCGTCTTGTCTGCGGTAGCGCCGACCGATCGAGCCCGACTCGTCGTACGCGACCGATAGTCCCGTCGCCCGAAGGTCGTCGGCAACCTGTGTCGCGAGCGCCGTGAGCCGGTCGTCGTTCGTCACGAGCGGGAACACCGCGACGTCCCGCGGCGCGATCTCTGGGACTAATCCGAGGTACGTGCGCGTCTCGCCGTCGACCTCGTCGGTCTCGTAAGCGTGTGCGAGCAGGGTCTGGACGGTGCGGCCGATACCGAAGGAGGGCTCGACCACGTGCGGTGTGAGGTGCTCGCCGGTCTCCGTCACCGTCTCGACTGAGAAGTTGGCCACGTCGGTGTCGACCTCGTGACTCGTCGCGTCGGATCCCTCCCCGACCTCGACGGTCACCGTCTCGTCGGCGAAGGCGTCGGGGTCGCGCCCGGCGAGCGACTCGAGTGCGTCGGCGACGGCGGCCGCGTCGCTGCCGAACTCGGGCCCGAGCACGGACATGTCGGGGTCGACGGTCGCCCGCTCGACGGTCTGTGGCTCGTCGTAGCGTTTGAACACCGTGAACGAGTCGTCGCCGTACGCGTCGTGTTTTGAGAGGTCGTAGTCGCCACGATACGCGAAGCCGGCGATCTCGACCCAGTCGCCGTCAACTTCGCTTTCGGCGTCCCAGCAGTCGGCCGCGTAGTGGGCCCGCTCGCCGGCGAGGTGCTGTCGGAATCGAAAGCGGTCCACGTCGACGCCGACGCGTTCGTACCACTCCTGGGCGACCCCGAGGTAGTAGCCGACCCACGGCGACCCGATCACGCCGTCTGCGACCGCCTCGCCGATCGTGGTCTCGTGGTAGGTGCCGTCGCCGGCCGCCTGTTCATCTGCCGGGTACAGCCGTACGGCGACGTCTTCGACCCGGTCGAGCGGAGGCTCGTCCGTCTCGGGGTCGATGAACTGTTCGAGCTCTGCTTGGGTGAACTCGCGAAGCCGGAGCAGTCCGCCGCGCGGAGAGATCTCGTTGCGGTACGCCGGACCGATCTGGGTGATACCGAACGGAAGCGTGCCCCGGGCGTACTCTTTGAGACGGGGGAACTCGACGAAGATGCCCTGGGCCGTCTCGGGGCGGAGGTAGCCGGGTTGGCTGTCGCCCGGCCCGATGTCGGTCGCGAACATGAGGTTGAAGTCTTCAACCGGTTCGCCGGCGAGCGGGGTGCCACAGGCGGGGCAGGTGACGTCGTTGTCGGCGATCAGTGTCTCGACTGCGTCTGCGCCCATCGCCTCTGCGTCCTCGATGTCGGTCGCGTCCTCGACGAGGTGGTCGGCGCGGTGGGAGGCGCCGCACTCGGGGCACGCGACGAGCATGTCGTCGAAGCCGTCGAGGTGACCGGACGCCTCGAAGACCGCCTCGGGCATGACGGTCGGCGCCTCGATCTCGCGGTTCCCCTCTTGTCTGGTGAAGCGGTCGCGCCACGCTTCCTCGAGGTTTCGTTTGAGCGCCGCCCCCTGTGGGCCGAACGTGTAGAACCCAGCGGTCCCGCCGTACGCGCCGTTTGCTCCGAAAAAGAAGCCGCGGCGAACCGCGAGCTCGGTGAGCGCCTCGCCGGCCATCAGATACCCTCCAGGAGGTCGATGTCGCGGACGACGCCCGTGAGCTCGGCGCCGTTCACCAGCGGGATTTGTTCGACGTCGTTCGAGAGCAGCTCCTTCGCCACTGCTCTGGCGGTGCGCGAGCCGGTGACGGTGACGACGTCGTCGGTCATGAAGTGGTGGACCGGCTCTGCTGGAATCTCGACGTTTCGCGTCGGGAGATACCGCGCGCCGATCGCTTTGATCCCCTCCCAGGACCACTCGGAGTCCTGTTCGGCGATCGAGTCGCCCGTGCTCGCCTCTCCTTCGACGACGCGGGCGACCTCGATGACGTCGACCTCGGTGAGGATACCCGCCATGCCGGCGTCGTCGTCGAGAACGACCGCGTACGGGACGCCCGCGAGCCCGATCTCACGCTCGGCGACCGGCAGCGGGGTGTCGACGTGGGTGGCGTTGACCCGACGTGTCGCCAACTCGCCGACGGGCCGGTCGCCGTCGACCTCGCCGCGGGCGATCGCCCGAACCGCGTCGGTCACGGTACAGATGCCGACGAGCTCGTCGTCGTCGACGACGGGGAGCCGACGCGAGCGCGCCTCGACCATCGTCGCGGCGGCCGTCTGAATGGAGGTGTCTGCCGTCGTCGTCGGGACGTCCCGCATCAACAGCGCGAGTTGGTCCTCGTTCGGCTGCTCGATGAGGTCGTCCCGCGAGACGAGCCCGCGGAACACCTCGTCGCCGTCGACGGTCTTGACCACCGGAACCGAAGAGAACCCGTACTCCTGGAGGTGAGTCAGTACGTCCGTCCGGGTCCCGGGGAGTTCGGCGACGACGAGGTCCGCCCGCGGGGTCATCACGTCTCGAACGTGCATGCCACCCCGTTCAGCGCCGCTCCTCTTGTATCCCCCGAAGAGTGGCGGACGCCGGACGTCGAGGTCCACGGACGGTGGTTCGCAACGGTTTTATACGAGTGTGAACAACTCTCATACATGCCACGGAGGTCTACTCCCTGGGACGACCCGGATCCCAACCGTCGCCGGACGGGACTGCCGATCGACGGCCCTGGACGGGAGGTGACGCCCACCTCGGCGGACGTGATGGCGTCCATCGACGCCTCGGCGTCGCGACCGGAGCTCGTGATCGCCGACGTCTCCCGAGAGAACGCGTGGCTCTCCGTCGACGAGCAGAGCGCGACCATTCTCGAAGAGTGGTGTTGAGCGAGCCGTTCCGTCGGTCACGACAGCCGGTCCAGCCACTGCTTACGATTCGTCGAGATCCCTGCTCGCTTCCCACGCCTCGAGTAACGACGCGATCGTCCGACAGGTCGGAACCGGCACGCCGTGGTCGTCGGCGCGCGTCGCGATCGCTCCGTAGAGTGCCTCGACCTCCGTCCGCCGTCCGGCGTCGACGTCCGCACGCATCGAAGAGTGGTTCGCCGCTGTAGCGTCTGCGACCGACTCGAGCGCCTCGACCGCCTCCGACTCTGTCAGTGAGATGCCGGCCGCCCGAGCGACGCGTGCCACCTCCCGCGCCGCCTCGGTCGCAGCCTCTCGTCCGGGGCCCGCTATCGTCTCGCCGTTCGTGATCCGTGCTAGCGCAGACGGACCGTTGAGTCCCGCGTTGACCGCGAGCTTTGCGAATCGCCGACGAGGCATGTCTGTGGCCGCGGTCGTTTCGATACCGGCGTCGGCGAACGCGGCCGCGACCCGTGCGGCGAGTGGGCTCTCGCCGCCCGCTATCGACCCAAGACTCATCGTTCCGACACCGGTACACCGCACGCGCCCTGGCTCGAGCAGTCGAGCGCCGTAGCTCGTCGTTCCGGCGAGCACGGGTGGATCGAGCGACGCGACGAGTCGCTCCTCTGTAAGACCGTTCTGGAGCGAACAGACCGCCTCGTACTCGCCGGTCGAGAGCGCGCGGGCAGCGGCGTCGGTGTCGTACGCCTTCGTCGTCACGAGCGCGACGGCCGCAGAGCGGTGGTAGCCGTCGGTCAGCGCTCGTGGGTGAACGGTCGTCTCGACCGCCCCCTCGACGCGTAGTCCGTCCTCACGGATTCGACGCATGTGCGGGTCGCGCCCCACGAGCGTCACGTCGTGGGCGCGCGCAAGGAGCCCACCGACGAGACTCCCTAAGGCGCCGGCGCCGTAGACGAGCACCTCCATGTTCGATCGGAGGTGCCGGGCGCGAAAAGGCGTATCGGTGGGTCGAGGTGGACGAGCCGACGTGCCCCACTCAGGCCTTCAGCCCGCTGCCGGAAAGCGGCACCACCACGTCCTCCTCGGAGTCGATCGCCCCCCGGTCACGGAGCAGCTCGAGCGCAGCTGGGGCGACCGCACACGTCGGTTCGGTATAAAAGCCCGCGGCGTGGAGTCGGTCGAGCGCCGCGTCGCCGGCCGCCTCGGTAATCGCGACCGCGTCACCACCCGTCTCGGTCACGGCCGCACGGAGCGCCGAGAGCCGGACCGGTTCGGCGATCTGGATCCCGTCTGCGGCCGCGTTGTGGTCGCTCGCCGGGTTCGCCTCCTCGGAGCCGTGGAGGGAACGAACGAGCGGGGCGACCCCAGCGGCCTGGGCCGCGTACAGCCGCGGGCACGCGTCGATCCAACCGGCCCGCTCGAGCCGTTCGAACCCCCAGTGTGCGCCGAGCAGGAGGGTGCCGTGACCGACCGGGACCACGACCGCGTCGGGGGCCGACCAGTCGCGCTGGTGGGCGATCTCGTAGGCGACCGTCGCGGTCCCCTCGAAGAATGCCGGGTTCCACGCGTGGCTCGCGTACCACGCGCCTCCCGTCGCGTCGTTCACACCACTCGCCGCGTCGGCCGTCGCATCGCTCGTGCCTGCAGCCACGTCGGGTGCGCCCTCTACCGCGTCGATACACGCCTCGGTGACGGCTCGACGGCCGCCTTCGATTCGAACCGGTGTCGCGCCTGCCCGGCGGATCGCGCGAAGCTTCGCCGGCTTCACGTCCGCGGGGACGTACACCTCGGCGTCGATGCCCGCACGGGCGGCGTACGTCGCGATCGCAGCACCCGCGTTGCCCGAAGAGTCCTCGACGACCCGGTCGACACCGAGCTCTCGGGCGCGCGTGAGCGTCGTCGTCGCACCGCGGTCCTTGAACGATCCCGTGGGGAACACGTACTCGAGTTTGAACGCGGCGTCCCACTCGGGCGCGTCGACCAGCGGCGTCGCCCCTTCGCCGAGCGTCACGCGGTCGTGCGGGTCGGCACCGACCGCGAGGAACGGCGCAAACGCCCACAGCCCGGCACGGGCATCGAGTGCCGACGGCTCCGGTGGGCCCGTCGACGGGATCGGTGGGGAGTCGAATCGGAGCGGGGCGCCGCATCGACACCGCCACCGATCGTCGACGACCGTGCCGCAATCTGGACACGCGAGTGATCTAGGGGTGGCAGCTCCGCGCTCGTCGGCTGGAGTGGTGTCTGTAGCCGTGTGGTCGTCGGTCGAGTCGGTCATCGCTCAGTACCGATCGACGTTCGTTCCGACCGAACAAACGTACTCGCCGGCCGCGACCTGTGGGAGCCGACGGGTTCGCCAGAAGACTCCGTCGGCGTCGGCGGTCACCCGGCCTCGCTGCTCGCCGAAGGCGTTCGTCACCGAAAACAGCGTGTCACCGGCGCTCACGCGGTCGCCGAGGTCGGCCTCGAATCGGACGAGTCCACCGGCTGGCGCCCCGTACTGGTCGAACCCTCGTGCACGGGTTTGTGACTCGGGGGTTACCTCACCGGGGAGGAAGCCGTAGTGCCGGAAGACGTTGAACAGCCCGTCGACCCCGTACTGGATCGATTCCTCGTCCCAACCGACACAGCCGCCGAGCTCCGGGTCTATCGTCGGGATTCCCTGGTCGGGGCCCGCCCGCGCCAGCTGCCCGTCCGGGCCCTTGATGTCGAGGACGTGGCCACAGCCGAACACCTTCGCGAGTTCGAGACAGTCGCCGTGGAGATGGTGGCGCACGCCACACCGCACCCGCGTCTCGTTTATCATCCGGCTCGTCGACCCCTGATGGAGGTCGACGATGAAGTCGGCGCGTTTGGCGACTTGGAACGTCTCGTGAGCGATCCGCTCGCTCGTCGTTCCCTCTGGGTCGCCTGGGTACCCGCGGTTCATCTTGCGGTCGTCCACGGGGTTCCGGTGTTCGGCGACCTGAAACGCGAAGTGGTTCACGATGCCGACGACGAGGATCACACCGGAGAGATTAGCCGGGTCGATCTGCGGGACGACGCGGCGAATCACACCGAGCCCGTTGAGTTCGTCGCCGTCACTGACCGCCTGCACGTAAAGCGTCTGGCCTTCTTCGGCGCCGTTTATCACGGCAACGGGGAGTCGCACCGGGCTCCCGTCACGCATCTCGCCGACCTCGAGACGGCCCGTGGCCGTCTCTCCGGGCGGCGCCCGCGCCGTTCCCAGCGTAATCATTACCGAATCCTAGGCCGGCGGGGCCTTTATCGGTTCGATCCGCCCGCCGAATCGATGTCTCGGTGGATTCAACCGGTCGCCGGTCGATCGGTCGCTCATGTCCAGTGCCGGCGACGTCGACCTCCTCGACCCGTTCCGGCAGCTTCGCGCGTTTCCGCGGGACGTGCTCGTGTTGTCGCTCGCGATGTTCGCGTTCAGTCTCGGCTTTCAGATGACGGGTCGGTACCTCCCCGAGTACCTCACCGCGCTCGGCGCGAGCGCGTTCGTCGTCGGCCTCTACGGCACGCTCGGCAACGTCGTTGGAGCAGTGTACCCGTACCCAGGTGGGCGACTCTCGGACCGTATCGGGTCGCGAGTCGCGCTCACGCTGTTCGGGGTGGCCTCGAGCCTCGGCTTCCTCGTCTGGCTCGTCGCGCCGACGGCTGGAGTGATCCGAATCGCTGGGGTCGCTGTCGAGCCGTGGGTCTGGATCTTCGTGGGGCTCTTGCTCGCACAGGCGTGGAAGTCGTTCGGGCTCGGGGCGACGTTCGCTGTCGTCAAACAGTCGGTGCCGCCGGACCGGCTCGCCCGTGGCTTCGCGAGCACGGAGGTGTTTCGCCGCACCGCATTTCTTCTTGGCCCGCTGCTCGCCGCGGGGATCCTGTACGGTGCGGCGACGTTCACCGCCGGATTCCGAGCGATCCTCGCGGTCGCCGTCGGAGCCGGTGTGCTCGCTACGGTCGCACAACACCGGCTGTACGACGCGAGCGAAGACACGATCGGCGACGAGTTCGCGGGCATCACGGACGTCGTCGCGGACCTTCGTGGGCTCCCCTCGACGCTCCGTCCGCTCCTCCTCGCTGACACGCTCGTGCGATTTGCCAACGGGATGGTGTACGTCTTCTTCGTGCTCGTGGTGACCCAGCTGCGTGAGGTGGGCGTCTCGGCTCTTGGGATCACGCTCTCGCCGCCGGTGTTCTTCGGCGTGCTTTTGGCCATCGAGATGGTCGTGGCGCTCGTTTCGATGCCGCCGGCGGCCCGGATCGCGGAGTCCGTCGGACTCAAGCCGGTCGTCGCGCTCGGCTTCGCAGTGTACGCGATCTTTCCCGTGCTGTTGATCCGTGCGCCGGCAGACCCGCTCGTTTTCGGGCTCCTGTTCGCCTTCTCGGGCCTGCGGTTCGCGGGCTTGCCCGCACACAAGGCGCTCATCGTTGGCCCAGCAGAGGCCGGCGGCGGCGGACGGGTGTCTGGGTCGTACTACCTCGTTCGTAACGCCGTCGTGATCCCGAGTGCCGCACTCGGCGGCCTGTTGTACGGGGGGGTCACGCTTCCGATGGGGGTCGAAGTCGCCGGCGATCCGGTGCTCGCGTTCGGCACGGCGAGCGCGATCGGGCTCGTCGGCGTGGCGTACTTTCTGTGGTTCGGCGAGGAGTACGACGCGTACGCGTGAGTGATGCGAACCGGTCGGGTCGCTCGATCGACGCCGCCCCGACGACACGATTATTGACCCGCCGGTCGTACCCCGGTACCACAGATGGCGTCCGACACCGGCACCGACGACGCACAGTACCTCGCCGGCTCGCCGGTGCGGGTGGCGATCCTCCGGACACTCGACCGTGAGCCACACCGGCCGGCGGCGATCACCGAGACGGTCGAGGCGACCCGAACGACCGTCGGCCGGATCCTCTCGGGGTTCAGAGAGCGGAACTGGGTGGTCAAGCGGAACGGGGCGTACCGACTGACCCCGACCGGCGAGCGGGTCCACGATGCGTACGAAACGCTCCTCGACGAGGTCGACCGAGCCGACCGCTACGGCCAGTTCGCCGCGGAGCTCGAGCGGGTCGGCGCCGGATTCCCAGCGGCGGGGCTCGAGCGGGGCACGCTCACGGCCGCGACCGACTGTGACCCCTTGGCCGCGCTCGACCGGGTGGTCGAGCTGGTTCGGGCGGCCGGCGGGTCACGGGTCCGCGCGGTCTCACCGATCGTCACCGCACAGTACAACGAGGCGGCCGCGGCCGCCCTCGAACGCGGCGCAAGCGTCGAGCTCGTAATCGACCGCGACGTAGTCGAGACGTCCGTCGCGGAGTTCGGCCCGGCGACGGACCGGGCGCTCACCGACGACGACACGAACGTCTACGTCACCGCGGAGGCGATCGGCTACGGACTGTTCCGCCGGGACGACCTCGCGTGTGTGATCGCCTACGACGCGTCGAACAACCCGCGGTGTGCACTCGAGTCGCGCGACCCGGTGGTACTCGAGTGGGCCGACGACCGATTCGAGCGGCTCGTCGCGTCCGCGACGCCGTTGTCAGCGGTCGTCGCGGAGTCGTGAGGCGAGCGGCTAGAAGGCCGATGGCGCCCGACGCTGATGCTTCTTGATGATGCCCGGTGACACTTTCACCGATCGGAGCGGTCGTCGTCGGTGTCTCGACAGCCCTGCTCGTCCGGGTCGAAGTTCGTCGGGACGACCGTCGGGTGGTCGATACCGATCGAGGGGCTCGTGGCTGCCATGGTCTGTCGTCGAGTACGAGTCCTGCACCGAAAAAATTACCCATGCGCATAACACATTGGCACGGGCGGCAGCGATGCGTGTGAGTTATTGGATGTGTTCGTCGTAGAGCGCCTGGGCGTGTTCGATCGCGTCGGTGGCCGCGGCTTTGTCCTCCCAGCCGAGCGTCTCGACTTCTTTGTCGGCCTCGAGGTTCTTGTACGTCGAGAAGAACTCGTCTATCTCGTCGCGTATCTGTTGGGGGATGTCTTCGAGGTCGTCGATGTGGTCGAACCGGGGGTCCTCGGTTGGGACCGCGATCACCTTGTCGTCCTGTTCGCCGTCGTCGTCCATCCGCATCAGTGCGACTGGGCGCGCCTCGATCACGCAGCCAGGGAAGGTGGCGTCTTCGACGAGCACCATGACGTCGAAGGGGTCCTCGTCGTCGTAGTACGACTGCGGGATGAAGCCGTAATCGTAGGGGTAGTGGACGTTCGAGTGAAGCACGCGGTCGAGGACGACACCGGGGACGTCTTTGTCGTACTCGTACTTGTTGCGCTCGCCTTTCAGGCACTCGACGACGGCGTAGATTTCTTCGGGGGCGTTCGGGCCCGTCTCGAGGTCTTCCCAGAGATTCACCATGTGCCTGTCACTCTGCGTAAGGCGTGGAAAATCCTTTCGGGATTGGGTGCCAGACGAGTGGGACGTCGTCGAGGTCGATCGGGCGCCGAGCGTGTCGGTCGGTCGGCTCGCTCGTGCAGGCCGCCGTGGTACGCGGACCTGTCGTACCCACACCCCCTTCGTGTGTGTGCCGGTGATCGTGTAGTCGAGACGACTCCATACGTCAGAAAGAGTCCGGTGACCGAGATGATTCCGCGACACCCGGACACCACTTCCCGCCACACCCTCCCCAGCCGACTCACTCGTCGCCCATGGGCGACTCGTTCGTCCCTCGCACGCGCTCGTGAGCACGCCTTCGGCGGCTCACGAGGCGCGCGCCACCGCAGTGGAGGTGTGTAATCGAGCTACTCCCAAACGACCGTCGCGTACCCGACCACGCGACGTGGATGGAAAATCCACCGATGGCGCGCGCCTCGCGGGCCGCGAAGCGTGCCCGCGAGCGCGTGCGAGGGATGAGCGAGGTGGCGAAGCCACCGAGCGAATCGGCTGGGGAGGGTGTGGCGGGAACTGGTGTCCGGCAGTCGCGCAGTCGTGTTCGTTACAGGACCACTACACACGTATGGAATCGGCTGGGGAGGGTGTGGCCAACTGGTGTCCGGCAGTCGCGCAGTCGTGTTCGTTACAGGACCACTACACACGTATAGAATCGGCCCGGAAGGGGATAGCCACGTTCGGCCCGTGCGTCATAGAGTCGCGCGGGCGACGCGGCCGCGGACGGCACCGCTCCACGGATCGACCCCGTACCGCGCCGAGACGGCCGGCGACAGTGTTATTGTGTACCATACCCAATATTGGGTATGGACGGTCGCGAACAGCCGGTCGACCAGATCATGACGCAGCCGGTCCGGTCGGTCACGCCGGAGACGCCCGTGCGCGACGTGGCCACGATCGTGCTCGACGAGTCGATCGGGTCCGTCGTCGTCGGGGAGGCAGACGGGATCGTGACGAAAACTGACCTCGTCGAAGGGATCGACCGCGGTCGGCTCGACGCCCCCGCCAGGGCCCTCATGACCTCGCCGGTGGTGACCGTCTCCCCGGGAGCCGACGTACAGACCGCGATCGACCGCATGGACGCGTACGAGATCAAGCGTCTCGTCGTCGAGGCGGACACGACCGTCGGCGTCGTGAGCACGACGGACGTCCGGCGGGCGCTCGGTCCGGACGACGGGCAGCCGCGTGACGTGTTCGCGGGGACGGCCGTGACCGAGGGAACGAACACCTACGAGTGCGTGTCGTGTGGCGAGCGCGTGACCGCAGCGAGCAAGCCCGGCACGTGTCCCGCCTGTGGGGCACCGATGCGAAACATCACCGTGCCCCGGAACTGACGGCCACGCCGGAGGTGACCCCTGCACTTACGGCACGCGGCGGTCTCTACACCGACGACCATGCGCGTACTCATCACCGGTGCGAACGGAACGGTCGGCAGCGCCATCCTCGACGAACTCGGCGACGACGACCGGTACGAGTTCACCCCACTCGACGTAGAGCCACACCCGGACCGGGAGACGGTCGTCGCCGACATCACCGACCGCGATTCGCTCCGCGAGCACTGTGAGGGCCACGACGCCGTGATCCACCTCGCCGCGGCCGTCGACCTCAGCGGCTCGTGGGAGACGATCCTCGAAACGAACGTTATCGGGACGTACAACGTGTTCCAGGCCGCCGCCGAGGCGAACGTCGAGCGGGTCCTGTTCGCCTCGTCGATCCACACGGTCGGGATGTACGAGATCGAGCGGGCACCGGAGATCTACGACCCAGACGACGACCTCGTCGTCTCGCACACCGATCCGGTCCGGCCGGACAGCTTCTACGGGCTGTCGAAGGTGTTCGGCGAGGCGGCCGGGCGGCTCTTCGTCGAGAGTCGAGAGAACCCGCTCGGCGAGCTCCACCCGACGTACGTGACGAACACTCGAGACGCCCCACAGCGGTTCTACTCGCTTCGGATCAAGACCGTGCTCGGCGACGCGTACGACCACCCGTACGGCCTCGCAGAGATGGGCGTCGACGAGGGATGGTGGGAGCGCGGGAGCGACGAGTACGCGTACATGGCCGACCGGCTCAAGTGCACGTGGCTCTCACACCGTGACCTCGGCCAGCTCGTCGACCGGTGTCTCACGGACGACACCGTCACGTACGACGTGTTCTGGGGCGTCAGCGACAACGACGGGACCTGGGTCGATGCCACACACGCCCGCGACGTGCTTGGGTACGACCCCCAGGACAACGGTGCCGAGTGGGACGCCCCGCCAGCGGCCGAGTGACGGAGGATCCGCGGGGAATACGTTTTTGCCGGCCGGGTGGACAGACGGTGTATGGTAGACACTGGAACGCTCGAGGTGTTTCGACACTCGCTCAAGAGTGTCGTCGAGGAGATGGGCGTCACGCTCCAACGAACCGCCTACTCGACGAACATCAAGATCCGGCGCGACCACACGTGTGCGCTGTTCGACGCAGACCTCCGCCACGTCGCCCAACACGACGTGGCACCCCAACATATCGGCTCACTCGTCTCCGTCGTTCCCCGCCTCGTCCCCGAGTGGGAAGACCGACTCGAGCCCGGCGACGGCATCCTCGTCAACGACCCCTACGAAGGGGCGGTCCACCTCCCGGACGTGATGCTCATCTCGCCGCTGTACCACGACGACCGGATCGTCGGCTACGCGGCCAACTCCGCACACCACGTCGACATCGGCGGCGGCACGCCCGGCGGAATTCCAAACGATAGCACCGAGCTGTACGCCGAGGGGATGATCATCCCGGGCGTACGGGCAGTCTCCGACTGGACGTACGACGAGAACGTACTCGGGCTTATCCTCCGAAACGTCCGCGAGCCGTCGATGCGACGCGGCGACTACCAGGCACAGTTGGGTGCGAACCGGATCGCCGACGAGCGCGTGTCGGCACTGTACGACACGCGCGGCACAGAGACAGTCGAGACCGCACTCGACGACCTGCTCGCGTACACCGAGCGGCGGGTCCGCGCCGCCATCGAGTCGCTCCCGGACGGCACCTACACCGCCAGTGACGAGATGGACGGCGACGGAGTCACCGACGAGTCCGTCACGCTCGCGCTCACGTTGACCGTCGACGACGACGAGCTGACGATCGACTTCACTGGCACCGCAGCAGAGAACGAGGGGCCGCTCAACTGCACGCCGGCGATGGCGTTCGCCGGGACGATGGCGGTCGTCATGGCGTTCCTCGGCGAGGACCTCCCGAAGAACGACGGCTTCTATCGACCGATCGAGACGATCACGCCGGCCGGTACGATGGTGAACCCCTCACGCGACCGACCGGTAGCCGGCGGGTGGGAGATCGCGATGCGTGCCGGCGACCTCGTCACCAAGGCGTTCACCGAGGCTGTCCCGGACGCGACCATCGCCGCGACGAAGGGGATCGTCTGTAACGTCGCCTACGGCGGCGACGATCCGCGCGACGACGGGGAGTACGTCTACTACGAGACCGTCGCGGGCGGGTACGGTGCCCGCGCCGAGATCGACGGCATGGACGCGGTCCAGACGCACTTTCAGAACACGGCAAACAGCCCGATAGAGGAGCTCGAAGCCGAGCTACCGGTTCGCGTCCGTCGGTACGAGCTCGTCGCCGACTCCGAGGGCGCGGGCCGAACGCGCGGCGGGCTCGGCGTCCGCCGCGACCTGGAGTTCTACGACCACGAGGCGTCGTTCTCGTTGCTCACCGATCGGACCGAGTCGCGGCCGTGGGGCGTCTTCGGCGGTCGAGCGGCCCGTCCCGCGCGATTCTACCGGAACCCCGAGACGGCCGAGGAGACAACGCTCGCCTCGAAGTCGACGACGACGCTCGACCCTGGCGACGTGGTGAGCGTCCAGACGCCTGGCGGTGGCGGATACGGTGACCCACTCGAGCGCGACCCGGAGGCCGTCCTCGAGGACGTCCGCGACGGGAAGGTCTCGGTCGCGAGAGCCGAGGGGGCGTACGGCGTCGTCGTCGCCGACGGCGAACTCGACGCGGCCGCGACGGAGCGCTGTCGGGCCGCGCGTCGCGACGCGGCGACCGACGGAGGTGACCGGCGGTGACCGTCCGGATCGGTGTCGACACCGGCGGCACGTTCACCGACGTCGTCCTCTACGACGCGGCAACGAACGCCGTGTACACGACCAAGACGCCGTCGACGCCGGGGGCGTTCGACGAGGGCGTGGTGAACGGTATCGACAAGATCCTCGCGGAGACCGGCGTCGACCCCGGGCGCGTCTCGTACCTCAGTCACGGCACCACCGTAGGCACGAACGCGGTGCTCGAAGGCGAGTTCCCGGACATCGGGTTGATAACGAACGACGGGCTCCGTGACGTCCTCGAGATCGGCGACCAGACGCGGCCATCGCTGTACGACCTCCAGGCGGAGACGGCGCCGAGCCTCGTCGACAGGCGCCACCGACACGGGGTTCCTGGGCGTATCGGTGCCGACGGCGCCGTCGTCGACGAACTCGACGAGGCGGCAGTTCGTGCAGCCGCCCGCGATCTTGAGGCAGCCGACATCGACTCGGTCGTCGTCTCACTGTTGTTCTCGTACCTGACCGACGACCACGAACGACGGATCGGCGAACTACTCGAGTCCGAGACGGACCTCGATTACGCGCTCTCGTCGGTCGTCTACCCGGAGACGCGCGAGTACGACCGAACCGTCACCACCGTGTTGAACGAGGCGGTGAAGGTGACGATAGAAGACTACCTGCGCCGGCTCGACGACGGCGTGCGAGCACGTGGCATCGACGCCCCGTTGAACGTGATGCACTCTGGCGGCGGGATATTCGGCACGACACAGGCGCGGGAGTTCGCGCTTCGAACCGTGCTCTCGGGCCCGGCGGCCGGCGCGGTCGCCTGTCGAGACGTCGCCCGGACGGAGGCGGTCACACACGCGATCGGCCTCGACATGGGCGGGACCAGCGCCGACGTGAGCATCGTCGAGGAGGGCGACATCGTCCGCTCGACGGAGGGTGAGATCAACGACCTGCCGATCAACACGCCGCTCGTCGACATCAACACCGTGGGTGCCGGCGGCGGCAGCGTCGCGTGGATCGACGACGCCGGCGGGCTCAGGGTGGGACCGAGGTCGGCGGGTGCCGACCCCGGACCGATCTGTTACGGGCGTGGCGGGACACAGCCGACGGTGACCGACGCCAACCTCGTGCTCGGCCGCATCGACCCGGGTGGGTTCTTAGAGGGCGACGTCGCCGACGCGATCGAGACCGCAAGGGAGCGGTTCGCCGAGGAGATAGCCGAGCCACTCGGCGCGTCGCTCGAGGAGGCGGCGACGAGCGTCGTCCAGATCGCGAACGCGAAGATGACCCGAGAGATCCGCCGCGTCACCGTCGAGCGAGGGCGCGACCCGAGCGACTTCTCGCTCGTCGCCTTCGGCGGCGCGGGGCCGCTTCAGGCGGCGGCGATCGCAAAACAAATGCAGATGAAATCACTCGTCGTCCCGCGGAGTCCGGGGGTGTTCTCGGCGCGGGGACTACTCCTCGCGGACGTTCGCATGGACGAGTCGCGCGCGTACGCTGGACGCGACCGCGACCCTGACCGAATCGTCGGCGAGCTCGAGACGCTCGCCGAAACGCTCGAAGCGCGGTTCAAAGCGCAGGGATTCGACGCGGACGCGGTGTCGTACACCCACAAGCTTGATCTCCGGTACGAGGGACAGGCGTACGAACTCACTGTACCGATTCCGGACGACGCGCCCGACACGGAGGCCGTCGAGACCGCGATGGATCGGTTCCACGCCCACCACGAGCGACGATACGGGTACGCGATGCCCACGGAGCCGGTAGAGCTCGTAACGCTTCGTGTCGCCGGTACGGTAGAGACCCCGCCGCTTTCCGACCCGGTCGCTGGGGCCGACGGACCGACCGTCGTTGGTGAGCGGCCAGTGTACTTCGACGACCGCGGCTACCTCGAGACACCGATCGTCGACCGGGAGGCGCTCGCCGTCGGCGACGAGTTCGAGGGTCCAGCGATCGTCGAGGAGCCCGGCTGCACCAGTCTCCTCCCGCCAGGTGCGACGGTCGTCGTCTCGGCGGACGGAAACCTCCGGGTGACGCTGCCCGCTGAGTCGGGTGAGTGAGGTCTGTCCCCACAGATCGAGGGGGTTAAGATGGCGAGTGCCCATCTCTTTGAGGGGAATGAACGACTTACGGACCGGACTGAGCTACGGCGACGTCCTCTTGATCCCGCATCGATCGCCCGTCGACAGCCGGAGCGACGTCGACCTCTCGACGAGCTTCACGCCGTCTATCGACCTCGAGACGCCACTCGTGTCGGCCGCAATGGACACCGTCACCGAGGCCGACCTGGCGATCGCGCTCTCGCAGGCCGGCGGGCTCGGGGTGCTCCACCGATTCTTGACGCCCGACGAACAGGCCGCGCAGGTCGAGACGGTGACGGCGGCGGGCGAACAGGTCGCTGTTGCCGTCGGGATCAACGAGGACCACGTCGCCCGCGCCGAGGCGGTCGTCGCAGCCGGCGTCGACGCGCTGGTCGTCGACGTGGCCCACGGCCACCTTGAGCGGACGCTGTCGGTCGTCGCAGAACTCGACGAGGCGTTTCCAGACACCGACCTCGTCGCCGGCAACGTCGCGACGCCCGCGGGCGTCGAAGATCTCGCGGCCGCGGGTGCCGACTGCGTCAAGGTGGGGATCGGCCCGGGGTCACACTGTACGACGCGAAAGGTCGCCGGGGCCGGCGTCCCACAGCTCACCGCCGTCGACGACTGCGCGACGGCCGCCGACGCGGCCGGCGTGACCGTCTGTGCAGACGGCGGCATCCGAACCTCCGGCGACGCGGTGAAGGCGCTGATGGCGGGAGCCGACACGGTGATGCTAGGGAGTCTCTTCGCCGGAACCGCAGAGGCACCGGGAGCGGTCCTCGAGGTCGATGGGACGCGGTACAAACGCTCCCGTGGGATGGCGACGACGGCTGCCGCCGAGAAGCGCGACGACAAGGACGCCGACGTGCGCGCAGACGAGGGCGTCGAGGCGCTGACTCCGTTCAAGGGGCCGGTCGCAGACGTCGTCGCAGAGTTCACCGCGGGCATCCAGTCGGGGCTCTCGTACTGTGGTGGACATACGATCGCTGCCGCCCGAGAGAAGGCCGAGTTCATCCGCGTCGCACCCAGCGCGAAGGCCCGCGAGGGATACCATACCGATCACGACTGGGAGGGCGTGAGCGTCGAGAGTGAGGCGGAGGAGGATACACCAGTTCGCGTCGCCGAGAGCGACGACTGACCCCGGCGACACAGCCGGACGCTCTCCAACCGGTCCGTCGCTTGCGCGTCGGAGGGACGCCGAGACTGCCCAACTGCGAGCGACGCTGTCGGCTAACGATCCCGTTTCAGAGCGTTTATTACTCTAAAATAGTACTGGGTGGTATGTCGAGCACAGCGCGGTCGTCGTCCGCCACGCCGACCAGATCAGAGCGCGTCGAAGCCGCACTCGAGAGCGGGACGAGCGAGGGAGGCGCGTCGGTCGCACAACGTAGCACCGGCCGCCGATATCGTAAGGGAGGTGATTGAGGTGGCAACGAGCGGTCTCCGCGGTCGCCTCACCGGCATGGGGCCGGCGTGGCTCGCGGGAGCGATCGCCGCCGGACCGGCGACGATCAGTGCGCTCGTCGCCGCCGGCGTCGGCTACGGCTACGACCTCCTTTGGGTCGTCGTCCTCTCGGCGCCGGCGGGGTTCGTCTCCCTACTCCTCGCGGCGCGGCTCGCGACGCGGACCGAGCGCGGGATCGTCCGTGTCGTAGAGCGCCGGCTCGGGAATCGGTGGGCCTGGCTGCTCGTCGTCGACACGGTCGTCGTCTGCGGTGTCGCCCAACTGCTCATCATGAAGGGACTCGCCGACGTGTCGGCGTCGCTGTTCGGGCTCGACGCGCGTGTGTGGGGCGTGTTCTGGGCGGCGGTACTGGCCGTCGGGCTCGCTGGGGGTGGCTACCGGGTCGCTGAGTTCGGCGCAAAGGCGATCGTCTCGGCGGTCGTCCTCGTGTTCGTCGCGACGCTCGTCGTTGCACCGCCGGACCTCGGTGCCGCCGCGAGCGGGCTCGTTCCGACGACGCCGCCGGGGGCGGCCGTCACTGCTGCCGGCGTCCTCGGCGGTGCCGTACACGTCACGCTGATTACGATGCACACCTACACCGTCCGCGCCCGTGGGTGGACTGCCGCCGACGAGGGACTCGCACGATTCGATGCCGGGGCGTCAATGCTCGTCGCGTTCGGGACCTACAGCCTCGCGATATTCCTGGTCGTCGCGGGCACGCTCGGCGGCGGAGACGTCGCCCCGCAGGCGGCCGCCGCGGCCCAGGCGCTGGCACCGACCGTCGGTCCGGCCGCAGAGACGCTGTTTCTCGTCGGCATCCTCGGCGCGGCCGTCTCGACGCTCGGCGGCAACACCGTCGTCGCGCCGTTCCTCGTCGCAGACGCGTTAAAGTGGGAACCGGCGGTCTCAGACGGCCGGTACCGGACGCTGCTCGCAGCGACCGCGTTGGTGTCGGCCGCGGGGGCGTTCGTCGGCGGAAACTTCCTCCCGCTGCTCGTCCAAGCGCTGGCGCTTGGGCTCGCCGGTACGCCGTTCGCGCTCGCGTTGGTGATGGTACTCTTGCACGACGTCCCGGGTGACCGTCCCGGGCCACTCCTCTCGGCGGCGGGCACCGCCGTGCTCGCGGTCACAACGATAACCGCCGGAAACGCGGTGCGTCAGACAGCACTCGGGCTCCGTGACGGCGTCGATCCGGTGCCGGCGCTCGTCGTCGCCTTCGCCGTCGTGCTCGGGCTCGCCACGCTCGTACTCCTCGGACGGTTCGTGCGCGAGCTCGTCGCCAACGCCGACACCACCCGCCAACCGGTCGATTGATCGGCGGCGGCGTGGTCGTCTCGACCACGCTCACCGACCGTCTCGACCACGCTCACCGACCGTCTCGTCGTCGGTCGGCCCTGTGCGTCCCGGCGTCTCTGATCGAAGCCGTGACGGCAGGAGGCCGCGCAGCAACGATCCGACCAGCCGGCCGGGATCGAGGAGGTACTGCGGGAGGACCACCATCGCGACGGCGACGGCGAGGAGTCCGCCGCCGAGCGCGACGTGCCCGTCGAGCAGGCGCACGACCGCGTAGTTCGCGAGCGGCAGCGCGAACACAAGCGATGCTGCCAGCCCGATCGTATCGAGTATGCCGAGTCCCATCGACACCGTTCGTACCGTCCCCGCCGAGATAAGCCCACGGGAGCGGGCAGCGATCCCAGAACGGCTATCCGTTCTGAGGACCCACGATCGCTATGTTCACCGGCATCGTCGAGCGGACCGGGACGGTCCGTGCACGGACAGAGACGGACGACGGCCTCCGGCTCCGCGTCGGGGTCGATGAGTTCGACGACCTCCACCACGGTCAGTCGATAAGCGTCAGCGGCGTGTGTCTGACGGTCGAAGCACACGGGGACGTCGCGGGCGACAAAGCGGGTGAGCCGGCGGGAGGTGGCGGCACGACGCCGACCGGGGACGGCGAATCGTCGACCGAGCAGTGGTTCGAGGTGTTTCTCGCGAGCGAGACGGTCACGAAGACGTACCTCGGTCAGGTCGGGGTCGGGGACCCGGTCAACCTCGAGCGCGCGATGCCCGCAGACGGGCGGTTCGACGGTCACGTCGTCCAGGGGCACGTCGACACGGTCGCGACGGTCCGCGCCGTCGAGCAGGTCGGTGAGGACTGGCGGTTCACGTTCTCGATTCCCGACGCACACGTCGACCACCTGGTCGACAAGGGCTCGGTGGCGATCGACGGCATCTCGCTCACGGTCGCCGAGACGGGCACAGCCGAGTTCGACGTCGCGATCATTCCGACGACGTACGAGCTGACGACGCTCTCGGAGAAAGCCGTCGGCGACCCGGTTCACCTCGAGGTCGACGTGATCGCGAAGTACGTCGAGACGATGCTCGACGGGTACACAGACCGGTGAGCGGAAACGGACGGTCAGCTACGCCGACGACGCCGGAGACGCGTCCTTCGCCGCCGCGACCGTCTCGCGGACGGCGTCGACCCCCTTGTCGTGGAGGAGGTCGCCGACGACGATCACGTCGCTGTGGGCCGCCATCCCGGCCGCGGAGTCGTAGTCGTGGATACCGCCGCCGTAAAACAGGGTCGCGTCGTCGAGTGCCTCGTGGGCCGCCCCGACGACCCCCGGGTCGCCGTAGGTGCCGGAGTACTCGAGGTAGACGATCTCTTGGCCGAACATCCGCTCTGCGACGGTCGCGTACGCCGCGACGTCGTCGGCGTCGAGCGCGCAGTCCGCGTCGGTGACCTCGGCGACAGAGGCCTCCGGATTCAACACGATGTACGCCTCGGTGTGCGTTCGGTCCCAGTCGAGGTCGTCGATGCGGACCCACTCTTTGTGCGCACCCGTGATCCACATCGGGTCGCCGGCGTTGAACACCGTGGGGATGAGGTATCCCTCGAGCGCAGGCGAGTCGACGACGACCGCCGGGTTCGACGGCTCCTGGTAGAGCGGGACGTCGTAGGCGGCCGCAGCGTCGACGACGCGCGTCATCTTCTCGGCGGTGATGTCGAGCGTTCCCCCAATCTCGATCGCGTCGGTACCGGTCTGACAGACGTCCTCGAAGGTCTCTCCCTCACAGAGCGGCTTGTCCGGGTCGACCTTCAGCACGTGGTCCCAGTCGTCCCACGGTGTGCTCATCGAGTGAGGCTCCACTGGGGGGAGCCAAAAAGGTACGGAACCAGGCCGTCGGAACGGAGCCAGACCCCGGGCGACGCGTTAAGTACCGAGACGACGCCACACGGCGTATGCCGGCCGATCCAGTCGACCGTGGCGCAGCGACCGACGATCCTAGACCGACGACCGACGATGGTCGAGCGGCGACCGACGACAGTGGAGCGACGACCGACGACGGTGGAGCGGCGACTGTCGACCGACTCGCCGAGCGGCTCGACGCAGTCGAGCGCGCACTCACCGGGAGCGATCGGTCCGTCGATTCGATCGCCGACGCGGCGGCCGCCGCCGACGAGCGCGCGTCGCTCGCGGACCGCCTCTCGACGGTAGAGACCCGCGTCGACGAACTCGAGGCGGCGACGCAGGCCGTTCGAGGCTACACGGGAGCCATTCGCGCCGTCAACCGAGACGTCGAGCGACGGGCGGACCTCGCGCTCGCACGAGCGACTGCCGCACACGATGGGTACACCGACGACGAGGCGCTCGTCGGCGGAGACCGACAGCCCGAGGACGCCACACACCTCGACGAGAGCGCACTCGCGGCCGCGGTTCCGTCAAGCGAGCCACACACCGATGCGACGGCCGTCGGTGACGAGTCCACCCGCGACGGCCTCACGGTCGACGACACGGAATCGGTACCGAGCCGCGCGCTGGAGCGACTCCGTGAGCGTGTCTGAGCCGTACAAGTCGGGCCACGACACCGTCGAGTGCGACCGCCGGCGCGACCGACGGTGATCCGCGTCGTCACGGCCGTCCTGCTCGCGGTTGCGTTGCTGGCCGTTTCGACGCCCGCTGTCGACGACGCGAGGATGACGACGTCGATGGATCGACTCGAGACGACGGCCGACCGGATCGAACGCGCCGCGGGCGAGGTGGCCGCTAGCTCGGTCGCCGTCGCCGACCCGGAGCTGGCGGGGCGGTCCGTGCTCGTCGTCACCGCCCCAGGTGGGTTCACCGCCGCGTCGATCGACCACCTACGGATCGTCGACGTGCCGGCGAACGCGACCCACCCCGACGTAGACGGTGTGCAGCTGGTCTATCGATTCCGACACGGCTCGCCTCGGACGCTCCACGTCCCGCCACCGACCGACGCGGTCGGCGTCGACGTCGCCGGTGAGTCGGTTCCGCTTCGGACGAGCGGAGAGAGTCGACTCGTGCTCCGGCTCGTCGAGGCGGACGGCCCGACCGTCCGCATCGCCCGGGTGCAGTGAACCGACCGAGACAGTCAACCGTCGCCCACCGGCCGCGCGGACGCGTCTACGGGCCACCCGATCGACTTCGACCGGATGTACCGAGAATCAAGGAGAAAGCCTCACGCTTCAGCGCGGGGAGGATGTCAAGTCCGGTCTAATCAGTGAGGGCGACGGCTTATGTACGATGCCGCGGCCAGCCACCGCATGCTGCCCGACCTCCCGTTTCGCGCCCCGGCGTCAGACGACGAGTCGTGTGACTGTGTGACGTCGTTCGACCGGCCGGTCGGGACCGGAGTCGACGACCGCGTCGTGCTCACGGTCGACGCAACGGCCTGTCCGGGTCAGGGTGACCTCGCCGCCAGTCCGGCGTGTCTCGCGACCGTCGTCGTAGCGCTCGCCGAACGCGACGCCGACGTCGTACGGACCACGTGTGCGGGTGTCGAGCGAACGTACGCGGGACGCGCAGCGGCGTGTCTGGTCGCTGCCGGGCGGTTTCACGAACAGATCGCGTTGCACGAGACGCGCCTCGCAGAGCGGGTGCGACACGACCCAGTCGGCGCCGCCCGTGAGGCGACCGGACGAGCCGGACCGGCGAGTCGCATCGTAGCCGAGACGGGCCTCGAAGTCGCTGCCGGCGACGCGACGGAGACAGCAGCGGTGGTCCGTGCCCACGTCGGGCCGACCGTGGCGTCCACGCGAATCGCCGCGGACCCGCCACCGGGAGCCACGCTCGTCGATCGGTGGGATCTAAACACGGGCGCGACCGTGCGGCGATACGAGGGTCGGTCGGACGCCCTCCCGACGTACCACCTCACCCCCACGTGGGCGGCCTTCGACGACGGTACCCTCGCGACGCTCGCGGCCGCGGCCGAACGACTACTCGCCGACCCGGTTGGTGGAGACAGGGCGCCGGGACGAGCAGTTCGAGCGGTCGCGGGCGAGTCGGACCCGGTTCCAGAGCTCGTCGACGTGCTGCGTCGACACACCCGAGGGTACGGGGCATTCGAACACGTATTCGCCGACGAGCGGGTGAGCGACGCGACGGTGTCGGCGCCGGTCACGGCGAACCCCCTCCGCGTCGTGCTCGACGGTGAGCGCTGCCAGACGAACGTCCGGCTGCCACCGGCGGGCGCGGCGACGCTCGCCTCGCGGCTCCGCCGGACGAGCGGGCGGGCGTTCTCACGGGCGGCGCCGATACTCGACGCGTCGATCGACGCCGAGGCGGGGACGGTCCGGGTGGCGGCGACCACGGCGCCGGTGAGCGACGGGCTTTCTTTCACCTTTCGACGCGGCGACCCCGAGGCGTGGACGCTCGGGCGGCTCGTCGAGGCCGGAACGCTCTCGCCCGAGGCGGCGGGGCTCCTCTCCGTCGCCGTCGAGCGCGGTGTCACCGGACTCGTCGCGGGGGGCCGTGGCGCCGGAAAGACAACCACGCTCGGGGCGCTCCTGTGGGAGCTCCCAGCGAGCACGCGGGCGATCCTTATCGAGGACACGCCGGAACTCCCCGCGAGTGCACTCGCCGCAGCCGGACGGGACGCCCAGCGGCTCAGTGTCGGCGACGGGGCGGGTCCGGGAGCGAGTGAGGCCGTGCGGACCGCGCTCCGACTCGGGAGCGGGGCGCTGGTCGTCGGGGAGGTTCGAGGCGAAGAGGCCGCTGCGCTCTACGAGGCGATGCGGGTCGGCGCAGCGGGCGAGACGGTCCTCGGAACAATTCACGGAGAGAGCCCGGCGGCGGTCGAAGAGCGAGTCGTCACCGACCTCGGTGTCCCACCCTCGTCGTTCGCCGCGACAGACCTCCTCGTGGTGTTAGACGCCCACCGCGTCGAGACGATCGCGGAGGTGACCGGACACGGTGACGAGGCCGCGTTTTACCCGCTGTTCGAGCGACGCGCCGAGGGGCTCATATCGACGGGGCGAATCGACCGCGGTGAGAGCCGACTCGTCGCGTCGCTCGCCCGAGCCGACGAGTCGTACGCGTGCGTCCGGCGGCGGCTCGGGCAGCGAACCGAACGGGTCGGGCACGCCGTCGAACGTCGCTCGATTGAGGCCGAACGGCCGGGAGACAGACCGTGACCCGAGACACCACACGACGTACCGGCCGCCGCTGGAAGGAGCGAGCGCGTGTCATCGAGGCGATTCGGGTCGCCGTCGGAGCCACGGAGGGATCCGGCCGCGACCGCACCGTGAAGACGGGGTCTGCTGAACTCCGCAGGGCCGTAGGGTTTCTCGGGTGGGACCGCGACGCGTCGTGGGTCGTCGTGACGGGCTACCGGGTGGGAGTGATCGTCGGACTACTCGTGGTCGTCGTCGCGGCGATGCTCTCCGGACCGCTCGTCGGACTCCTCGTGGGCACTGCCCTCGGGCTCGCGACGACGCACGCGGTCCACCGAGCACCGGTCTGGCTCGCCACCCTCCGTCGGACACGGGCGCTCGGAGCGGCGCCCGGGCTCGTCGGCCGGCTGGTGTTGTGTATGCGTCTCGATCCATCGACCGAGCGGGCGGTTCGATTCGCCGCGAGGACCGGACGGGGTCCGCTCGCGCGAGCGCTGGCACGCCACGAACGTCGGAGTGTGAACGCACCGACGAGCGGGCTCCGGTCGTTCGCACACGAGTGGCGGGAGTGGTTTCCGGCGATCGAGCGCGCGTCGACGCTCCTTCGCACCGCGGCGGCCGCACCGCCGGAGCGACGCGGGCGGTCGCTCGACCGTGCGCTCGAGTCGACGCTCACCGGGACGACGGAGCGGCTGGCAGCGTTCGTGGGCGCAGTCGAAGGACCCGTGTCGGCGCTGTACGCCTTCGGGGTGTTGTTACCGCTCGCGTTCGTCGCGTTGTTGCCGGCCGCAGCAGCCTCCGGAGTGCCGCTTCCGGCGTCGGTCGTCGCCGGACTCTACCTCGTCGTCCTCCCCGTAGTGCTGGTGGCGGCTGGTGCGTGGCTGCTCGCGAGACGACCGGTCGCGTTCCCACCACCACGGGTCGGAACGGACCACCCGGCGGTGCCAGACCGGCGGGTCCGCGCGGTCGTCGCTGGGGGACTCGCCGCGATCGGTGCGGGGATCGTGACGGGTACGATCGTGGCACGATGGGCTGCGCCGGTCGGCGCGGCCGGCGTCGGGGTCGGAGTCGCACTGCTCGTAGCCGTCCGACCGCGCCGAGTCCTTCTCGCGAGGGTCAAAGCGACCGAGTCCGGGCTACCGGACGCGATGACGATCGTCGGCGGCGCGGTCGCCGAGGGGGTCGCCGTGGAACGGGCAATCGCGAGCGCTGGTGACCGGCTGGCCGGTGCGACCGGCGATCTCTTCGCCCGTGCCGGCCAGCGCAGTGACACGCTCAGGGTTGACGTACGTGAGGCGTTCATCGGAGAGGGCGGACCAGCGGCGACGGTGCCGTCACCACGAGTACACGGCGCCGTCGCGCTGTTGGCCATCGCAGCGCGCGAGGGACGCCCGGCCGGCGACGTGGTGCTGGAACTCGCCGACCAGCTCGAGCGACTTCGTGAGCTGGAGCGTGACGCACGCCGACAGCTGGCGACGGTGACGGGGACGCTCTCGAACACCGCCGCCGTGTTCGCGCCGCTCGTCGGCGGTGCGACGGTCGCTCTCGCCACGGGGATCGACGCGGCGGGCGTCGATGGGCTGCGTTCACTCTCTGCCGACGTGGGGGCTGCTACCCCGTCAGACGGGAGTGGGCTCGTCGGCGTCACAGGGGGAGCACCCGGCGACGAGACTGGCTCTGGTCCGCTCCCGGTTCCGGTGCTCGGCCAGATCGTCGGAGCGTACACACTTCAGCTCGCAGTGATACTCACCGGGCTGTCGACTGGCCTCGAGCGGGGGTTCGACGCGACGCTCGTGGCGTACCGCGTCGGGATCGCGCTGCCGACGGCGACGGTTACGTACCTCGTCGCGTTCGTCGCGGCCGGGCTGTTGTGGTGAACACGAGGACCGAGACGACGAACAGAGCCCACAGCTTATGTATCGAACCGCGGCCACCGTCCTCGTGTTCGAGATACACGCGGACGCTATGTACACCTGGGTTGGGCTCGCAGTCGTAAGCGTCGTCGTCTTCGGCGTCGCTGCGACGTTGCCGACGGCGCCACCGCCAGACGCGACGCGGCTCGCACACACCGTCGACTCGGTGGCGACCGCCGAGTACGCCGCAACCGCGGAACACGGCATCGCGGCGGAGCGGATTCGAGTCACCCCACGGCGGATTGCCCTCGCGAGCGACGGCGGCACCGCGAGCGCGACGCTGCGTGGGGCGCCGATCACGCCCGTCCTACCGTCGACGACGGCCGAACACGCGCCGCTCAGGCGGGTGCTCGATGGGGTTCCACCGGATCACGTGTTCGACGATCCGGCAGCCTTCCACGAGGCGGCGACGCGGGCGCGCGCCGCCGGCCACCGGTGGGACCACGCACCGGACCGCCTGACGGTCAGAGCAGTGACGTACGGAGGCCACCGTGTCACGCTTGTCGGGTGACTCGACCGACGACACAGCGCGGGCCGCCGTAGAGCCAGTCACTGCACTCGTCTGCGTCCTCGCCGTCGGCGCGGGGCTCGGGCTCTACGTCGTCGCGCTCGACGCTGCGACGCCGGCACCCGCGGAGCGGTCGGTCGGTGCCACACTCGACGTCGTCGAACGGGAGTTGACCGTCGGTGGGATCGTGCGTCCGAGTCGGCGACACGACCTCGAGTGGCAGACCCCCGTAACGGTCGAGATCGAGACCGACCGCCGCACGTGGCGGGTCGGCCTCGGTGGGGCGGTGCCACGGCCTGCCGGCGAGCTGGACCCACGCGAAGCGGTGATCGCAGCGCGACCGGTATCCGTCGCCCTCAAACCCGGCGAGACCGTAAGCGGGCGGCTCCGTGTGGCGGTGCACCGATGACGAGCACCGTGCTCGACGTGACCGTGCTGCTGCTCTGTGTGTCGGCGAGCGTCGTCGTCCTCGGCGGCGTCGACGTCGATCCAGGATCGCCGGAGCGGACAGCCGCGGACGCCGCCGACCGGCTCACCACCGAGACGGCGACCGTCAGCTACGCCGTGGGCAGCGAGGACGGTAAACGCCGATCCGTCCACGCCACACTCGTCGAGCTGCTCGTCGCAGCGGCGAACGTCGAGACGGACGCCGACGCGACGGCGGCTCGATTTCGATCGATGGCGCTCGAGACGGTGGGAGACGCGCTCGGTGCTCGCACACGAGTCGACGTTCGACGACCGATCCGGTCGGTCAACCGAACGGCGGCGACGACCCCCAGCGACGACGAGATCGGCGGCGAGCGCGTCACAGCCGACGAGCGTGTCGCTGGCGTCGCCGACGAGGCGACGACGCTCGCCAGCGTCGGCTCGCCTCCGCCACGGGACGCAGACGTCAGCGTGACCGTCGTCCGACACCCGACGTCGGTTGCGCGTGCCGAGAGCGAGCCGTTACGCGTCGTGGTTCGGGTGTGGTAGTGATGCGTAAGCGAGGGGGTCGGGCGTGGAAGGGCCGCCGTGGTCGCACGGTGTCGATCGCAGACGACGACCGGGGACGCGTGCCCTTCGCGCTGGTCGGCGTGTTGTTGCTGGTGAGCGCCTCGACGTACGCGGCAGGAGTCACAGACCAGGGACTCGTGAGCGAGAATCGGAGCGTCGAGCGGGCGGTCGACCGCGTAGACGCGGACGCGACGGCCGCGCTCAGACACGCTGCACGCGAGGCAGCGTACGCGGCTGCCGCTAAGCCAGTAGTACGACCGGCACGAACGTCGGCGCAAAGTCGCAGTGCCGGTGCGGCTGCCGTCCGGCTGGGTACCGCGTTCGAAGACGCCTTTCGGATACGAGCGGCACTCGCCGGCCACCGGGCACTCACCGTGGTGAACGCGTCGGTCGGTGGTGTCACGGCGACCGCTCGGTTCGACCGGATCGAGTCACCGCTCACACCCGACGACGTAGTGACGCTCCGCGAGCAGGTCGACGTGGCACCCACCGCAGACGGGACTGCGACGCGAGTCGTCTTCGAGAACGTGACGATCCGCGCGACTCGCGGCGGTCGGACGGTTGCCGAGCAGACACGCGATCGGGCCGTCGTCGTCGCCGTGCCGACGCTCGCCGCCCACGAGCGGACCGAGCAGTTCGAACGGCGGCTGAACACCGGCCCGGTCGAGGGACCGGGGCTGGGCCGTCAGCTGACCGCGAGCCTCTACCCGATCACGTGGGCTCGTGGCTACGGCCAGTACGGGAAGGTGCCGATCCAGAACGTACTCTCGAACCGACACGTCGAGCTTTCGACGAACGCCGGGATCGTCCGGGTCCAACGAGACGTGTTCGGGACGAGCGACCCAGACGCACGCGGAGGAGTCGCCGCGGCGACGGCGCGGACGGGAATCACGGACCTGCTCGCGCCGACACCGCTCGACGAGGCCGCCTGGAGTGACGCCGTGATCGGGGCACCGACACCGTCTCCGACAGCTGACCGCGACGGGTTCGCGGCTGCGCGGTCCCACACCGACGAGACACGGCGCGTCGCCGTTGAGCACGCGGCCGACGTCGCCGCGGTCGAGGTCCACGACGCGATCGAGGCGATCGCTCGCAGGAGCCATCGAGTCGAGGCCACGCTCGTGGTCGACGCCGATCGGGTCAGCCACGGCGGTCGTCCGCGGCCACCACACCCCGATCCTACACAGGACGGGTGGTCGCGCGTCGACGTCGACGTCGAAGAGACGGTCAGCGTCCGTCCGGCCCGCACCGTGCCGAGTGCGGTGCCGACCGGGCTCGTCCGACCCGGCGAGCGAGTCGACTTCGGTACAGTGACGCGCACGGTCGTCGTCGAGCGGACCGTCGTGAATCGCTGGAGACGGGTCGTCGAGCAGACGTACACGGTTCCGGTTCCGGGTGGGCCGCCCGTGACGGCGACCCGTGAGGTCACCGCGGGATTACGCACGACGCGAGCGAGTACGACCGACCAGTACCGAGTCGAGGTCGCAGTGCGGGGAGCACACGCCCCGCGTGACGACGCCCCCCGACGGCCGGCGGTGACGTTCGGCGCAGGGACCGGCTACGGCGGGGCAGACCTCGGCGACACGCCAGCAGCAGCCAGAGCGTCGCTTGGGGTCGCAACGGCGGCGTCTGTCGACCGACTCGCCGAGCGCGCGGTCGAGTCGGGCGACGTCCGGCGGTCGACTGTCGTCTACGGACGAGCGACGCGACGCGCCCACGACCACATTGCGGCCGACCTCGACGAGATACGAGCCGACGTCGAAGCGATAGACACCGGCCTTTCGATGGAGTCGATGGCCCGAGGGGAGGCGACGCCGTACGCGGAGCTCGCAGAGCGGGTGCGAGACGACCGTCGGCGGCTGGTCGACGCGCCGTCGACGTACGACGGTGCAGCGGACCGAGCCAGAATAGCTGTGCGGGCTGCCTACGTCGACGCCGTCCTCGCGGAGCTGTCGGCCGCAAGCGAGAGGCGTGAGTCGACGACGAGTGCGCTGTTCGAGCGCGTCGAGGAGGCGTTCGGTGGGCCGTCGGTCGGCGAGGTGCTCGCGAGTCGAGAGGCGGCACGGGACGTCGACCCGTACGCAGTCGGCGCAAACGGGCCCGGCGGTGCCGTCACCTTCGTTCCAGACGCCGCACCAGGCTACCTCCCGCGGACGGCCGTCGACGGCTCGTCAGTCGACGCAGTCGACGGATCGGTGCGCCCCCTCGCAACGCGAAACGTCAACTACGTCACCGTGCCGTACAGTGACGTGTCGACCGGGATCGTGGACCGACTGCTCGGCGACGGCGACCGGATCGACGTCGGGGCCGCTGGGCGGACGCTGCTCGCCGCAGACCGTGCGCTCGCCGCTCGACCAGATCCGGACCTCCGTGCCGACAGGAATGCGCTCGCACGGAGCGTCGATGCGTCGCTGCGGACCGTAGACGGCGCGCTCGTCGACGCGATCGCCGAGCGAACGACCCTGTCGCACGCACAGCAGCGAGCCGCCGTCTCGGCCGTGAAAGCGAGGTACGACGACGTCGGATCCAGAGCGATCGCCGTAAGCGACGGTGCCTACGCAGACGCGGTCGCAGACGAGGCGGCTCGGATCGGTAGGCTGACCGCCAGCGAGCGCCGCGCACTCGCGGCTCGACTTCGAGTAGCGAGTGCGACCGCGACCGGTCGGGACGACGTCCGAATCCCGGCGAGTCTCGTCGACGGCCCGACACAGCTGGCTCGCGAGCAGATGCGGACGGAGCTGGCTGGCGCCATCGAGGCGGGCACAGAAGCAGCCGTTGCGAACGCTACGGAGCGGTGGGCACCGAATTCGACGCCTCGCGTCGGCGCCGGGCTGCCGGTGGCACCGGTGCCCGCGTACTGGGTCGCCACGGTGAACGCCTGGCGCGTTCAGGTTCGAGGTTCATACCCACGATTCACGCTCACCGCCGACGTCGGGCCGCCGAACCGCCGGTTCGAGTACGTGCGCGAGGCCGCAACGGTGACCGTGACCGTCGGCGATGACACGATCCAGCTGGGTACGAACGAGCCGGTGGCGTTCGAAACCGGGACGGTGATCGTCGTCGCGGTTCCGTCAGGCCCGCCCGGCGTCGGCGACGTCGACGGCACCCGCGACGAGCGATCGCCGGGGTGGTGACGTCGCGGGCGACTCTGGTGGCGTGTGGGTGACGGCGCGAGCGTGTCGACAACGTGACCGGTGTCGTTTTGAGCCGTCGAATCTGATCGGTAATATGTTCCACGAGTGCGTCGAGTCGGCCACGAGCGGCCCGGATGCTGCCGCTGTGGACGACGGCATCGAAGCCGACTCGCTGTTGACCGCGTTCGAAGCGTGCTTACACGAGGCCGTAGAAGGAGGCGACCGCGACCAGGTAATCGAGGAGACCGAACTCGACTCGGCTGAGGTCGCAGCGGCCGCCGACGGCGACGTGGCGACGCTTACCGTCGAAGCGGGGGCTGCGGTGCTCGCCACCACCGTCGAGCGCGACGCCGACACGATCGTCGCCGAACTCAGAGAGTACCTGCTGATGGGGATGACGACGGCGGTGCTCGACGTCGACACCATCGCCGCGGAGATAGACGCCGACCTCACCGGCCAGGAGGTACAACAGGCACTCGAGGGGCGCACGGCGATGACGCTCGAACAGCTCGCAGACGTACTGGCGGTCATCGAGCGGCGAAAACGATGAGGGCCGTCGTCGTCGGCTGCGGGTACGTCGGGTGTGCACTCGCCGGGCAGCTCGCCGACGCCGGACACGAGGTCGCCGGCGTGCGGCGATCGACGGCTGGTCTGAAGCGTGTCACGGCGATCGACGAGTCGGTCGATGCGGTGCGAGCAGACGCGACGGTGCCAGCCACGCTGGAGTCGCTGCCCGATGCCGACGCAGTCGTGTTCGCCGCCAGCGCAGGCGGGCGTGGCGCGGACGTCGCACGCGAGGTCTACGTCGAGGGGTTACGGAATGTGCTCGAGGAGTACGGCACGCGAGCGACCCCCCCGGACCGGCTCGTGTACACCTCCTCGACCGGCGTCTACGGGGACCACGACGGCGGGTGGGTCGACGAGACGACACCGGTCGAGCCGACAACGGCGAAGACACGCGTGCTCGCGACGGCCGAGACGGTCGCGCTGACGGAGACCGAAGCGTACGGTATCGACGGGACGGTGGCGCGGTTCGCGGGGCTCTACGGGCCAGACCGGTACCGGCTCGACCGGTACCTCGACGGGCCGGTCACCGCCGGCTACCTCAACATGGTCCATCGCGACGACGCGGCGGGCGCGGTGCGGTACCTCCTTGAGGCCGACGTCGCCCGCAGCGAGCCGGTGGTCGTCGTCGACGACGAACCGGTGGACAAACACACGTTCGCGGACTGGCTCGCCGCGGAGTGTGGCGTCGACGCGCCGCCGAAGCGATCGAAAGCAGAGCGGATCGCGGACGGCGACCTCTCGGCCGCAGCGGCACGGCGGATACGGACGAGCAAGCGGTGTTCGAACGAGAAACTCCGGGCGCTCGGCTACGAGTTCGTGTATCCGACGTTTCAGACGGGATACCGCGCTGCGGTCGAGGCGTACACCGAGTCGGTATAATCGGCTGTTGTGGCTGGCCTGGAAGGCAAAAATCGTGCGTGGTAACCTAACGTGTCGGTGTCTCAGGCGAACGCCAGTGAGTCGTCGGCGCCCGTGTCGGTGTCCTGCTGTAGCTTCTCGTACGCCTCGATGAAGTCGGCGTCGGTGACCGTGGTGCGGTCGTCGCGAATGGCGAACATCCCCGCTTCCGTACAGATCGCCTTGATGTCGGCACCGGAGGCGTCCTCGACCATCGCGGCGAGCTGTGTGAAGTCGATGTCCTCGGCCAGGTTCATCTTGCGAGTGTGGATCTGGAAGATGATCTCACGGCCGGCAGTGTCCGGCTTGGGCACCTCGATGAGCCGGTCGAACCGGCCGGGACGCAAGATGGCGGGGTCGAGCATGTCGAAGCGGTTGGTGGCCGCGATGATCCGCACCTCGCCGCGCTCGTCGAAGCCGTCCATCTCCGAGAGCAGCTGCATCATCGTGCGCTGGACTTCAGCGTCGCCGGACGTCTTCGAGTCGGTTCGCTTCGAGGCGATCGCGTCGATCTCGTCGATAAAGATGACCGCGGGCTGGTTCTCGCGGGCGACTTCGAACAGGTCACGCACCAGCTTCGCTCCTTCTCCGATGAACTTGTGGACGAGTTCGGAGCCGGCCATCTTGATGAACGTGGCGTCGGTCTCGTTTGCGACCGCCTTCGCCAGCATCGTCTTGCCCGTACCCGGCGGTCCGTACAGCAGGACGCCGCTCGGCGGGTGGATACCGACGTCTTCGAACATCTCTGGGTGTTCGAGCGGCATCTCGACGGTCTCACGCACCTCCTGCATCTGGTCTTGGAGGCCGCCGATGTCCTCGTAGCTGACGTCCGGCGAGTGTTCGACCTGCATCACGCGCGCCCGGACGTCGGTCTCTTTTTCGAGTTTCTTGACGATCGAGAGCGAGTTGTTGACTGCGACGCGGTCGTCGGGCTCGACCTCCCGGCGCATCTCGGCGGTAATCTCCGTGAGCGCCTCTTGGTTGTTGCCGTGTTGTTTGATCACCGCGCCGTCCTCGGTGAGCTCTTGCACCGTGGCGACGAAAAGCGGTGACTGTTTCAGCTTCTTGTTCTCGTGGGTGAGCCGTTCGAGCTTTTGTTGGTACTTGTTGTTCTCGGCGTTGGCGTCAAGCAGCTTGTCGCGCATCTCCTCGTTTTGCGACTCGAGCACCTCGAGACGGTCCTGGAGCGTCTCGATCTTCTCCTGTCTCGACGCCGACCCTTCGTCGTACGGCATGTCGACGTCGTCGACGGTATCACTCATTACACGATATAAGGCGACTCGCAGATAAGAGGCTTCGGGTGGGGGCACGTTCACGGGTGACTGTCCGCCACGATATTTTCTTAAGTAATATATTTGGATAGCAAATATTATTACAAAGCATGCACGAAGGACGGTACGCATGAGTGCCACGGACACCGTCGCGGTCGACGAAGCGCCCGCAGATCGATGGGAGCCGATTCGTGACCTCCCGCCGAGCGCGAAGCTCGTCGCAAAGGTCCTCGACTACAACGACACGCTGACGCAGAGTGAGCTCGCGGCGGAGACGCTGCTGCCGCCACGAACCGTCCGATATGCACTATCTCGACTGGAGGACGCAGACGCGATCGATGCACGGTTCTCGTTCACCGACGCTCGAAAGCGGGTCTACACGCTCTCGATCTGAGCCGCCGCAGGCGACAGTTCACGTAGGAGAACGCACACAGTGCCCGCATGGTCTCGACGGCCGACGTCAAACGCGCCCTTCGGGCGCTCACGCTGCGAACGGAGACGACGACCCGCCCGTACGCGGCGGTGATAGACGAGGGAGACGCAGCCAGAGCCGACCTCCGCCGAGCTGCAGGGTTCGTGAGCGCCGTGGGTCTCGACCGGCTCGAGCGCGCCGTGGACGCGGCGGCCCGCGCGGGAGACGACGAACGGACCGCCCGCGGGCGCGATGCAGTCGCCGCATACCGCCAGTTCTGTGACGCTGCCCGTGTGTCGACACCCACACCGGCGTCCGCGGAGTCGGCGACGTCGGAGTGCCGGTCAGACGTCGAACCGGTCGGTTTCGGAGACGAAGATGCTGGGACGAGCCACTACGGCCCCGGAACCACTAAGCCTCCGACGGATGAACCATCGAAGCGATGACACGGGTGATCCACACCGGCGACACCCACATCGGGTACGCACAGTACCACTCGCCGGTCAGACGCCAAGACTTCCTCGACGCGTTCGGCGCCGTCGTCGACGACGCGATCGACGACGGCGTCGACGCCGTGGTGCACGCGGGCGACCTCTTTCACGACCGGCGGCCGGCGCTCTCAGACCTCATGGGGACGATTCGTGTCCTCAGGCGGCTCGCAGACGCCGGCGTTCCGTTTCTCGCCGTCGTCGGCAACCACGAGGCGGCTCGCGGCGGCCAGTGGCTCGACCTCTTCGAGCGGCTCGACCTGGCGACGCGGCTCGGCGACGAGCCGGTCACGGTCGACGACACCGCGTTCTACGGGCTCGATCACGTCCCGGTCTCGAGACGGGACGAGCTCGCGTACGACTTCGGGTCGCACGACGCGTCGTACGCCGCACTGGTCGCCCACGGCCTCTTCGAGCCCTTCGCACACGCAGATTGGGACACAGAGACGGTGCTCGAAGAGAGTGACGTCGACTTCGACGCGGTGTTGCTCGGCGACAACCACACGCCCGGGCGGGCCGAGATCGCCGACACGTGGGTCACCTATCCGGGATCGACGGAGCGCGCGAGCGCGAGCGAACGCGAAGGACGCGGCTACAACCTCGTGCGGTTCGACGAGGCGGCCGCCGCCGGCGACGACCGGGTCGAGATACGCCGACGGGCACTCGAGACGCGGCCGTTCGTCTTCGTCGAAGCCGACCTCGGCGCCCGCGAGGGGGAGCCGGCGGTTCGCGAGCGCGTTCGCCAACACGACCTAACGGACGCGGTCGTACTCGTCGAGGTGACCGGCGACGGCGACCCGATCACCCCGGCGGCGGTCGAGGCGTTCGCCACCGACGAGGGCGCACTCATCGCACGAGTCTCGGACCGGCGGGCGGTCGAGACCAACGAGTCGGTCGATGTCCACTTTGCCGACCCCGAGTCGGCCGTCCGCGAGCGCGTCGAGTCGATGGGACTCTCTACGGCCGCCCTCGACGTCGACGACACGGTTCGATCGCCGGAGGTCGCCGACAGCAACATCCGCGAGACGGTCAAAAACCGGGTGACGGACCAGCTCGACGATCCATCGGCGTTCGTCACGGCGGCGGAGACCGCACCGACAGGAGACGACGAAGACACCGCCGACGAGAGCGGCGACGGAAGCGACGCCACCGGTGACGACGACCGGCGTGACGCGAACGACCCAGACGGGTCGACAGAGACGACGCCTGCCGACGGCCAAGTCTCCATGGAGGACTACCTGTGAGGTTCGAGCGGATCCGGCTCAGAAACTTCAAGCCGTACGGCGACGCCGACTTACGGCTCACGGAGGGCGTCACGGTCATCCACGGCCTCAACGGGAGCGGCAAGTCGTCGCTGCTCGAGGCCTGTTTCTTCGCGCTGTACGGCTCGAAGGCGCTGGAGGGGACCCTCGACGAAGTCGTCACGAATGGCGAGGACGAGACCGAACTCACGCTCTGGTTCGCCCACGATGGCGTTTCCTACCGCGTCGACCGGCGGCTACGAGCGTACGACGACCGGGTCGATCACGACTGTACGCTCGAGGCGACCGACGGCGCGGAGACGACTCGCGACGGAGCGACCGCGGTGCGGCGGTTCGTGACGGAGCTGCTCCGGATGGACGCCGACGCCTTCGTCAACTGCGCGTACGTGCGACAGGGCGAGGTGAACGCGCTGATCAACGCGACGCCGAGCCGGCGACAGGACATCATCGACGACCTGCTCCAACTCGGGGTCTTAGAGGAGTATCGCGAACGGGCGGGTGACGCACGGTTGGGCGTCGAAGACGTGTTGAACGCCAAGCGGGCCGTCCTCGAGGAAAAAGAGAGCCGAATCGAGACGAAAGCTGAAGAGGATCCACACGAGCGACTCAACGGGCTCGAGTCGAAGCTGGCGGACGTCGAGTCGACGATCGATCGGTACGAGACGCAACGCGAGCGGGCGAAGGCGTCGCGCGACGAGGCCGCAGCGACGCTCGAGACGCACGCAGAACAGCGGGCCGAACTCGAGTCGATAGACGAAGCGATCGACGCGATCGAGTCGGCGATACGGGAGACGGAGCGCGAACGCGAGGAACACCGTGAGGCGATCGCCGAGGCACGCGAGGCGATCGAGAGCGCTACCGACGAGCTTCAGGTGCACCTCGAGACGGCCGGACTCGACGAGGCGACCGACGAAGCGATCGCCGAGCGGCGAGCCGAACTCGACGAGCGGGCGACGACGGTGCGCGAGTCGCTCGACGAAAGCCGGGTGAACGCGGAGGCGTTTCGCAACCAGGCGGCGAACCTGACGGAGAAGGCAGACGACAGCGCAGAGCGCGCAGCGGAGGTGACGCAAGCGGCCGCCGAGCTCGAAGAGGCGGCCGAGGAAGCCGAGGCGGAGGCGGCCGCACGCGACGAACGGATCGCAGAGCTGCGAGACGAAGCGGAGGCGCTTCGCGAACGGTTCACTGCGACCGACGTCGAGCGCGACGCGGTCGCCGAGCAACTGCAGACCCTCCGAGAGCGACGCGGAACGGTCCGCGAGCAGATCGCGACGCACGCCGCCGACCTGGAGAACGCCCGCGAGCGCGTCGCCGAGGCCGAGGCGCTGCTCGACGCCGGAAAGTGCCCGACCTGTGGGCAGTCGGTCGACGACGCTCCACACGCGACGGATATCGACGCCGATCGCCAGCGGGTCACCGAGCTATCGAGCGCGCTCGAGGATGCCCGCGACCGCGAGCAGGAGCTCGACGAGCAGATCGAACGGGTCGAGACGCTCGTCGAGACGGCTTCACGGCTCGACACGATCGACGAGCAGACGACGCGGCTGGCCGACGAGGCCGAGTCGGCACGGGCGACCGCAGAGGACCACCGTGCGTCCGCCGAGGCGAAGCGGGAGCGGGCCGCCGAGCTGGAGGCAGAAGCGACCGACCTTCGCGCGGTCGCAGACGACAAACGCGAGGCGGCCGAGACGGCCGCCGACCGGGTCGGAGAACTTGAGGACGACCGCGAGGCCATCGAGGCGTCTCGGGCAGCGGTCAGAGACGTCGAGGAGCGGCTCGACCGCATCGACGAGCTAGAGGCGACGGTCGAGCGTCGGCGCGAGAAGCGCGCGGACCTCGATGCGGTGAACGACGAGCGACGCGACCGACTCGCCGACAAGCGGGCGCGACGCGACGAGCTGCGCGAGGCGGTCGACGAGGAGGCGATCGAAGCGGCGCGGGAGCGGCGAGCGGAGGCTGAGGCGTACCTCGAGCAGGTGGACGAGGAACTCGACCGGCTCGACGGCGAGCGAAGCGACCTCCAGAGCGCCATCGGGAGCGTTCGCGGCGAGATCGAAGCCCTCGAGACGCTCCGCGAGGAGCGGGACGCGCTCGCTTCCACGGTCGCCGACCTCGAGTCACTTCACGAGGAGGTCGCCGACCTCGAGTCGACGTACGGTGACCTCAGAGCGGAGCTGCGACAGCGAAACGTCCGCGAGCTCGAACGGACGCTGAACGAGACGTTCGAGCTGGTGTACGGCAACGACGCCTACTCGCACATCGAGCTCGACGGGCAGTACGCGCTCACCGTCTATCAGAAGGACGGGGAGGCACTCGATCCCGATCAGCTCTCCGGCGGCGAGCGGGCGTTGTTCAACCTCTCGTTACGCTGTGCGATCTATCGGCTGCTCGCAGAGGGGATCGAAGGTGCGGCACCCACGCCGCCGTTGATCCTCGACGAGCCGACGGTGTTTCTGGATGCGGGTCACGTCTCACGGCTCGTCGACCTCGTCGAGGAAATGCGCGGGTTCGGCGTTCGACAGATCGTGATCGTGAGCCACGACGACGAACTCGTCGGTGCAGCAGACGAGCTCGTCACCGTCGAGAAGGATCCACGGACGAACCGGTCGACCGTCACGCGCGCCGAAGCTGTCGGCGTAGAGGCGGCGTCACTTGGCGACGATTGATCTGGGTCAGCCATCCGTGGGATGGCCGTCGGCGTCAGAGTCACGGAGCGCCGCGATAGCGACCCTCGCGAGGTCTGTCGCGGCGTACCCACGCCGACCGTCGACCTCGGTGGTCTCGACCAGTCCGGCAACTTGGAGCTCCGTGAGCCGCCCGTGGAGGTCAGATTCACACAGATCGTACGCGTCGAGGACGGTGATCGCCGCAAGTGGGCCCCGGTCGACGAGTTCGACGAGGAGGCCGAGCGTCTCGTCGTCGTGCACCGCTCGGATCAGCTGTCGAACCGGTTCGTCGATGGCGCCAGCGGCGGTCGAAAGCGGGGACGCCTCGTCGATCACCTCCAAGTCGGCGTTCGGCACGTAGCGTTCTTCGCCCGTCTCTGGGTCGCGAACTCGGCTCGACTCACTCGACCGCTTGAGGAGGAGATACGCGGTTCCGTCCGTGCCTCGGACCGTTCGCATAGGGTGTCTGAGGCGAGTAAGACGTATTACGATTCCGGGAGGTCATCGTCGGTCGGACCGTCGTCTGGGTCGTCGCTCGGATCGTCGGTCGGACCGTCGTCTGGGTCGTCGACCAGAGAGTCGTCGACTACGGCGGCTTCTGACGCTGCGTGCTCGTCTACGGGCTCGCGCGACTGGTCCCACGCCCGCCACGTCTGGTACGTTCGCACTCCGGCGAGGACGCCAATCAAAAGCAAGAGCGCACCGACCTGGGTCATCCCCTCGAAGAACCACACCATCGGACCGAGCGCGACGAGGAGTACCGCGACGTTCGCGTAGATGACGGCGGCGACGAACGCGCTCAGGGTATTGTTGTCGAGGTCGCTCGCGCCGGCGAAGTCGCCGCCGTCGTCGAACGTCTTCACCTTCGGCGCCTCGGGGACGTCGGGCCGGAGCTCACGCTCGGCGTCGGACGGTTCACCGAACGGGATTTCGCCTTCGTCCTCCTCGTCGACAGGTAACACACGGTACGAGACGAGACGACGGGGGAAAGTCGTTGTGTCCGAGCGAAAGGTCGTTGCGTCCGACGGCGCGTCGAGGTGGTCGAACGACCGGTCAGGTGGCGTCGGCGAGCGGGATAGTCTGTGTCGACTCGACCCACGCGAGCGGGTTGCCGGCGTCGAAGAACACCACGTTGCCGTCGTCTTCGTACGCCTCTACCTCGACGGCTGCCGCCTGGAGGGTTCCGGAGCGGTGCGTCGGGTCGTCCCGGCGAGGGGTCGATGACATATACTGTGATAGGTACTCACACGGTATAGGTGTTTCCGTGGCGTCGCGCACAGACCACCTGTCGGGACAGTGATGTGCCAGCCGTGGAGTGGACCTCGTCGGGCCGAACGCCGAGCTTTTTAGCGCGGTACGCACAAACAATAGTATGACTCAGTCGGGGCTCTCGGACTTCTCTGCGTCCGAAGGGGCGACCGGTGACGGATCCGATGCGAGCCGGGACGACCTCGCCGCCGAGGAGGCGAAAGTCGTTGCGGGTGGCGGACACGGGCGCGTCAGCGACGTCGTTGACGTCGACGAGGCCGCGTTTCCGGCGTCGACCGGCACCGTCGAGCTGCTCATCACGCAGATAGATTACACCGTAGAAGGGTACGGCGACGACGAGTACCCCGTCGTCCACGTCTTCGGCCGTCGACCGGTCTCCGACGGCGACGACGTCGCAGAACACGTCCGCGTACTCGGTGTCGAACCGTACTTTTACGTCCCCACGGCGGAACTCGACGCCGACCCGGTAGACGTGTACGACGCCGTCATCGGCACTCGTGAGACCGGTCCGGACGGAGACAGATACGAGAGCATCCGTGGGGAGTCGCTCACACGAATCGTGACGCGGACACCACGCGACGTGGGGGCCATCCGTGACGAGTTCGAGACGACCTTCGAGGCCGACATTCGTTTTCCCAACCGGTTCCTGATCGACAACGGCCTCGGCGGTGGGCTCCGCGTCGAAGAGCGCCGGCTCGACGACGCGGGGACCATACAGGTCCACGAAGGACACCTCGAGCCGGCCGACGTCGACGCCGAACTCCGGGTGAACACCTTCGACATCGAGGTCGACGACCGCCGTGGATTCCCCGAAGACGGTGAAGAACCGATCATCTGTCTCACCAGCCACGACTCCTACGACGACGAGTACGTCGTCTGGCTGTACGAGGCGCCCGACGCGGAGGTGCCGCCGCCTGCGGACCTGTCCGAGTACGAGGGCATCGGTGACGACGCCGTCGCACTCGACGTTCGGACCTACGAGACGGAGGCGGCCATGCTCGACGCGTTCGTGACGTACCTCGGTGAGACGGACCCCGACGTCACGACCGGGTGGAACTTCGAAGACTTCGACGCACCGTACCTGCTCGACCGCTTAGAGGTCCTCGATAAGCGTACCGACGAGTACGACCTCTCTATCGAACGACTCTCGCGTGTCGACGAGGTGTGGCGGTCCGGCTGGGGCGGCCCGAACATCAAGGGACTCGTGGTGTTCGACCTGCTGTACGCGTACAAGCGGACGATGTTCACCGAACTCGAGTCGTATCGGCTCGACGCGGTCGGGGAACGCGAACTCGACGTCGGCAAAGAGCGGTACCCCGGCGACATCGGCGACCTCTGGGAGCAGGACCCAGAACGGCTGTTGGAGTACAGCGTTCGGGACGTGGAGCTCTGCGTCGAGATCGACCGGAAACAGGACGTGATCGCCTTCTGGGACGAGGTGCGTACCTTCGTTGGCTGTACGATCGAGGACGCGCCGACCCCCGGTGACACCGTCGACATGTACGTCCTCCACAAGGCGTTCGGGAAGTTCGCGCTCCCGACGAAGGGCCAACAGGAATCGGAGGACTTCGAAGGTGGCGCCGTCTTCGACCCGATTACGG
>Ga0209946_1000037_pt1 | contig 49323 bp, 42 predicted proteins | sample SalPon2_A_H2O_MG_FD_185704 | JGI IMG/M metagenome (GOLD analysis project Ga0209946, IMG submission 185704) | Salt pond water microbial communities from South San Francisco under conditions of wetland restoration - Salt Pond MetaG R2_A_H2O_MG... | ecosystem: Environmental > Aquatic > Non-marine... | reverse complement strand
ACGTGACGGCGACGCTGCGCAACGTCGGCAACGAAGTCGCTCGCGACGCGATCGTCACCGGAACGACGACCGGGAGCGCGGCCGTGATCGGCGACGGGAGTTCAGACGTGTTCGTCGGCGACTGGGAACCCGACACGAACCGGACGGTGACCTTCGAGTCGACCGTCGCGTCGTCGTTCGAGGGCGGCGCGTACGCGCTCGTCACCTCGGTCGACTACCGCGACCCGAACGGGATCGACGCGACCTCGCCGACCTCGCGTGCGGGGGTCGTTCCGGCGCCCGAGCAGTCGTTCTCGGTGGACAACGTCGAGGGAACGCTCGAAGTCGGCTACTCGGGCACCGTCTCCGGCACGCTGACGAACGAGGGGCCGTTCGACGTCGAGGACGCGGTGCTGATCGCGGACGCGCAGAGCCAGCGGGTGAGCCTCGGTGAGAGCCGGTACGCGCTCCCCGACATCCCCGCCGGCGAGTCGGTCGAGTTCGCCTTCGACGCCGACGTGAACGGTAACGCCGACCCCGGCCCGCGGCAGTTCCGCTTCACGACCGAGTACACGAGCGGCGACTCCACTATCGCAGTCGAGGAGACGCGGCGGATCGAGGTCGCGCCGCGCCAGCCGGAGTTCGCCCTCGCCGCCGACAACACGACGGTCCCGGCCGGCGAGACGCGGCGGGTCTCCTTCGAGATAACGAACCAGCGCCCGGAGACGCTCTCGTCTATCAACGCCGGGCTCTACGCCGACAGCCCGCTTTCGGCTCCCAACGACGAGGCGTTCGTGGACGAACTCAAACCCGGCGAGTCGACCGAGATCTGGTTCGAGGTGTCGGCCGCCTCCGGAGCCAGCGTCGAGACGCACCCCATCGAGTTGGACTTCCGGTACGACGACGAGCGCGGTAACGACCGGATCTCCGACGTGAGACAGTTCCCCATCGAGGTGACCGAGTCGACGGACGACGGTGGACTCCCGACCGTCCCCCTCGTTGTCGGCCTGCTCGTCGTCGTCGCCGGCGCGGGTGCGGCGGTCTGGTACCGGCGGCAGTGATCGAATGAGCGAGCACCCAGCCGAACGACCGGCCGCCCGGAGGCGACCGTGACCGCCGCCGACCGGCTCGTCGAGCGCATCGACGAGTTCGTCACCGAGCGGCCGGTCGCGGTCATTCTCGTCTTCCTCCTCGTGAGCGTCGTCGCCGTCGGCGGGCTCGGCGGCATCGAGACGAGCGCCGGCGCCGACCAGTTCACGCAGGACATCCCGGCACAGCGCGCCTTAGACGACATCGACGAGGAGTTCGAGACCTCGATCGGCGGGTCGGCCACCGCCGCGCAGTTGATCGTCACCGACGAGAACGTCCTCTCGCGGCCGACGCTCGTGCGGATCTTAGAGACCCAAGATCGGTTGGAGTCGCGGTCGACGCTCAGGGTGTCGTCGACGACGAGCCACGCCGACGCCGTCGCGCGCCAACTCGACCCGTCAGCGGAGACGGCCGGGCAGCGACGCGACGCGGTCGCCGAGGCCACGCCCAGGGAGCTGCAGGCCGCCATCGCCGACGCCGACGCGACGGGCGCCGTGGCGGCGCAGGTGTCGGTCGATTACAATCCGACCGCCCAAACCGCCGGCGCGTCCATCGTGGGGATCACCTACGATCTGCCCGACGCGGCGACGACTGCTCGCGTGACGGAACTCCAGACGCGCAGCATCGAGGTCGTCGACTCGGTGCCGGGCAACGAGGCCGGCGACAACGCGATCCTCTTTGGCGACGGCGTGCTCCAGTCGGAGATCACCGCGCTCCTCTCGGACACCGCCATCATCGTCTTCCCGGCCGCGCTGCTCCTGATCTTGGCGTTCCTCGTGTTCGCGTATCGCGACCCGATCGACATGGGGATCGGCCTCGTGTCGCTCCTGATGGCGCTTCTCTGGACCTTCGGGTTCATGGGATACGCCGGAATCCCGTTCTCGGACTCGCTTATCACCGTCTTCCCGCTGTTGCTGGCGGTCGGGATCGACTTCGGGATCCACATCGTCAACCGCTACCGGGAGGAGCGGGGCGGGGGGCTGTCGATCGGCGACGCGATGCGAACGACCACCGACCAGCTGCTCATCGCCTTCCTGCTCGTGACGATCACCACCGTGTTCGGGCTCGTCTCGAACGTCGTGAGCCCCTTCGAGCCGAACCGGGACTTCGGGGTCGTCGCGGCCGCGGGGATCATCTTCACGCTCACGGTCTTCGGCGTCTTCCTCCCCGCCGCGAAGGTGCTGGCGGACCGCTGGCGCGAGCGACTCCCGATCCCCGAGTTCGGCACGACCGCGCTCGGGGCGGGCGGATCGCGGCTCAACCGCGTGTTACGCGTCGGCGTCGACCTCTCGCGGGTCGCGCCGGTCGCGGTCGTCGTCGTCCTGCTCGTCGGCGGCGCGGCCGGCGGCGCCTACGGGACCGGCGTGAACACCGAGTTCTCCGAGGAGGCGTTCTTCCCGGACGAGAACCGGCTGGAGACGTACTCGAACCTCCCGGAGCCGTTCGCGCCGACCGACTACACGTTCCTGCGCGTGCTCACGCTGTTCGAAGAGGAGTTCGAGCAGGACTTCGTCGGGAGCGTCACCCTCTATATCGACCAGTCGGTCAGAGACGACGACGCCTTAGAGCTCATCGACCGGACGACGCGGAACCCGCCGGACACCTTCGAGACGACCGACGAGCGCCGGGCGGCCTCCACGAGCATCGTCACCGTCATCGAAGACCGGGCGGCACAGGACCCCGAGTTCGCGGCGCTCGTCGACCGCAACGACCGGCTCGGCACGGGCGTCCCGGACCGCAACGTCGACGAGGTGTACGACGCGCTGCTCGACTCGCCGGCCCGCGGACAGGCCCGCGGATACATCGCCGACGACCGCGGGAGCGCGCGGATCGACTACACGATCCGGCCGGGCGTCGACGACTCCCAGGCGGTCGCCGACGTGCGCCAGCTGGCCGAGCGCACGCCCCTCACCGCGGTGCCGACCGGAGACCTCGTGGTGAACGAGGCCGTGATCGACCGGCTCACGGAGTCAGCCATCCGCAGCCTGTTCGCGGCGTTCGGGCTCACAGCCGTCTTCCTCGCGCTGTCGTACGCGTATCTGGAGGGGAAGGCCGTCTACGGCCTCTTGAACCTCGTCCCCGTCTTGGTCACGGTCGGGCTGCTCGTGGGGTCGATGCGGGTGTTCGACGTTCCCTTGACGCCGATCAACGCGCCGATCCTCTCTGTGTCTATCGGGCTCGGGGTGGATTACACCGTTCACTTCGTCCACCGGTTCGTCGACGAGTACCAGGCGGGCCACAGCGTCGGCGAGTCGCTGGACATCACCATCGCGGGCACCGGGGGCGCGCTCACCGGCAGCATGCTCACGACGGTCTGCGGGCTCGGCGTCCTCTGGCTCGCGGTGATCCCGCTGATCCAGGACTTCGGGCTGTTGCTCGCGCTGGGCGTGTTGTACGCGTACCTCTGTTCGATCCTGCTCGTCCCCTCCCTCGTCGTCGTCTGGGAGCGGTACGGCGACCGGGTCGGCCTCGGACTCGACGACGAACTCCGCGAGCGGACCCTTGAGCAAAGGGAGCGCTAGCGCCGCGCGCGAGCGCCTCGAACCTCAAGGTTCAATGCCCGTGGTCAACTTCACGGTGTATGAGCGACCAACAGCTTCGCAAGGAGGCACACGACCTCGACGTCACCGTCTGGGTCGGGAAACACGGCATCGAATCGGTCGTCGACGAGCTCGACGACCAGCTCGACGACGCGAAACTCGTGAAGGTGAAGTTCCTCCGGGCGGCCCGCGGCGGGACCACGACCGACGAACTCGCCGCGGAGCTCGCGGACGCCGTCGGCGCGGACCTGATCGAGACGCGCGGGAACACGGCGGTGCTCCACTGATGAGCGCCCCCGGCGACGCGGCCAGCGTCGTCGCCGTCACCGGGACGTTAGAGCCGTTCTTGGGCCCGCTGAGCGGGGTCGTCGTCGACGCCGCTATCTTCCTCGCCGTCATCGTCGCGACGTACGTCATTTATAAGGTAGCCGTCACGCCGCTCGTCCAGCGGATGTTCGACAGGCAGGGGCTCGACGAGCACGCGCGGCGGCCGCTCCAGAAGATCGTCGCGTTCCTCGTCCTGTTCGCGGGCGTCACGGTCGCGTTCGGCGCGGCCGGGTATCAGGGGTTCCTGCGCTCGCTGGCGACGATCGCCGCCGCGGCGACGCTCGCCATCGGCTTCGCGCTCCAGGACGTGATCAAGAACTTCGTCGCCGGCGTCTTCATTTATACGGACCGCCCGTTTCGCATCGGCGACTGGATCGAGTGGCAGGGGAACTCGGGCGTCGTCGAGGACATCTCCTTCCGGGTCACTCGCGTACGCACGTTCGACAACGAGCTACTCACGGTGCCGAACCACGCGCTGACGAGCGACGTGGTGAAGAACCCGGTCGCGAAGAAGACGCTGCGACTGAAGTTCGTCTTCGGGATCGACTACGAGGACGACGTGGAGAAAGCGACCGACATCATCGTGGAGGAGGCCGAAAAGAGCGAGGCGATCTTAGCCGACCCCGCGCCGTCGGTCAGACTGACCGAACTGGCCGACTCGTACGTCGGCTTACAGTCGCGGATCTGGATCGACGACCCGTCGCGCGCCGACTTCGTGAAGGCGCGCGCGGACTACGTCAAGGCCGTCAAGGCGCGGTTCGACGACGAGGACATCTCGATCCCCTTCCCGCAGCGGACCGTCTCGGGCCGGAACGAGTGGACGGACCCCTCGTCGTTCGGCGGAGAGGCGTAGTCAGGCGGTCGGGGAGGGTTTACTGGGCAGTCGATAGTAACGAACTTGAGGGTCGGGTCTCTGGTACAGTCCATGCACGTGGTCGTCATCGGGGCCGGCGAAGTCGGGACGAGCATCGCCGCGAGCCTGGCGTCCGACCACGAGGTCGTCGTCATCGACATCGATCCGGAGCGCGCAGAACAGCTCAAATACGAGCTCGACGTGTTGACCATCGCCGGCGACGGGACCACCTCGGAGATACTGACCGCGGCCGACACCGGCCGCGCGGACATGGTCATCGCGTGTTCCGACAACGACCAGACGAACCTCGTCGCCTGCGGCGCGGCGAAGACGCTCGGGGACGGGTTCACCATCGCCCGCGTCAAAAGCACCGACCACCTCCGCACGTGGGAGGGGAGCGAAGGCGCGTTCGGCGTCGATTTCATGGTGTGTACGGACCTGCTCACGGCCGAGAACATCGTCCGCGTCATCGGCTTGCCGGCCGCGATCGACGTCGACCCGTTCGCCAGCGGCTTAGTACAGATGGCCGAGTTCGAAATCGCCGCGGACAGCCCCGTCGCCGGCCAGACGGTCTCGGAGGCGGACCGCTTCGAGTCGCTCACCTTCGTCGGGCTGTTCCGAAACGGGGAGATGACCATCCCCCGCGGCGACACCGACATCGCCGTCGGGGACCGCGCGGTCGTGATCGGGAGCCCGGAGAGCGTGCAGGCGTTCGCCACCGACGTGGCGCCGGAAACGACTCCCGGTCGCGCCGACGAGATCGTCGTCGTCGGGGGCAGCGAGATCGGCTACCAGACCGCTCGCCTGCTCGAAGAGCGCGACTTCTGTCCGCGGGTGATCGAGCGCGACGGCGAGCGCGCCCGCTGGCTCGCCGAGAACCTCCCGAACTCGGTCGTGATGGAACACGACGCCACCGACACCGAGTTCCTGACGCGCGAACACGTCGACGAGGCGGACATCGTCGTCACCGCGCTCCGCTCCGACGAGAAGAACCTCCTCATCTCGGTCCTCGCGAAGCGGCTCGGCGTCGACCGCGTCATCGCCGTCGTCGACAGCCCGGACTACGTCACCGTCTTCGAGGAGATCGGGATCGACATCGCGATCAACCCCCGGACCGTGACCGCAGAGGAGATCACGCGGTTCACCTACGAGAGCGTCGCCGAGAACATCGCCGTCCTCGAAAACGACCAGGCGGAGGTCCTCGAACTCGAACTCACCGAGGGATGCGACCTCGTCGGGCGCCCCATCGCCGACATCGTCGCCGAAACCGACATCCGGTTCGTCATCGGAGCGATAACGCGGAACTACGGGCTCGTCACCCCGCGCGGGGAGACCGTGTTACAGGCCGGCGATCACGTGATACTGCTCGTCGAGTCCGACTCCGTGGGCGAGATCGCCGCAATGGCGTGAGACTCCCGTGACCGGAACGATTCGCGTCGGCTGGCGGGCGAGTATCGGACTGGTCGGCGACGTCCTCACCGCCCTCCCCGTCCCCCTCTCGTTTCCGCTGCTCGTCGCGCTCTACTACGGCGAGTCGCCGCTGCCGTTCCTCGCGGCCGCCGCCGTCGCGCTCGGCCTCGGGAGCGCGTTCCGGACGGTCCAAGACCCCGAACAGAACCTCGGGCCGCGCGAGGCGTTCCTCGCGGTGGCGCTGATCTGGTTCCTCGTCGCCGCGGTCGGCGCGGTCCCGTTCGTCGTCGCCGGCGTCGGCACGGTCGCGAACCCGGTGAACGCCCTGTTCGAGTCGATGAGCGGGCTGACGACCACCGGCGCGACCGTCCTCGTCGACTTCTCGCTTCACTCTCGGTCCGTGCTGATGTGGCGGCAGGTGATCCAGTGGCTCGGCGGACTCGGTATCCTCATCTTAGCGACCGCGGTCCTCTCCGAGGTCGGGGTCGGTGGGGCACAGCTCATGGAGTCCGAGTCACAGACCCAAGACGTCAACAAACTCACGCCGAAGATATCCCGGACCGCACAGCTCATCTGGGGGATATACTTCGGGCTCACGGGACTCGCGGTCGTCGTGTACTTCCTCCTCGGGCTCGCCTTCGACCCGAAGATGGACCTGTACAACGCGGTCGCGCACGCGTTCACCTCGGTCGCGACCGCGGGCTTTTCGCCGGAGCCGCTGAGTATCGGCGCGTTCCACCCGGTGATCCAGTGGGCGGTCGTACCGTTCATGATCGTCGGCTCCACGAGTTTCGTGTTGCTCTACTTCGCGATCAACGGCGAGCCGATGCGGCTCTTCCGCAACGAGGAGTTCCACTTCTATCTCGGCGCGATGGGGTCGCTCGCGGCCATCGTCGGGCTCGGGCTCTTCTTAGATCCGTCCACCAACTTCGGCTTCGAGGCGACGGTCCGTCACGCGGTGTTCAACGTCGCGTCCATCGTGACCACGACGGGGTACGCCAGCACCGACTACGTGCAGTGGGCGCCCGCGGCGAAACACATCCTCTTCATGGGGATGTTCATCGGCGGGATGGTCGGCTCGACCACGTGTTCTATCAAGTCGCTCCGGTGGCTGGTCGCGCTGAAGTCGTTCCGTCGCAATCTCTACACCGCCATCCACCCGGACGCGGTTCGACCGGTCCGAATCTCTGGAAACCCGGTCGACGAGGGGGCGATCCGCGACATCTACGCGTACCTGCTCCTCTCGCTCGTCATCTTCTTCCTTCTGACCGTGGTGATCGTCGTCGACGCCGAGCGCGCGGGGCTCCGCGTAAACGAGTTCGAGGCGCTCGGGGCGGCAGCGACGACCTTTTTAAACATCGGGCCGGCGTTCGGCGATGCCGGCCCGTACGGCACGTTCGCCACCTTCCCGATAACGACGCGGGGCGTGATGATCGTCCTGATGTGGATCGGGCGGATCGAGATCATCCCCGTGCTCGTGTTGTTCACGCGGGCGTTCTGGACCTCATGAACGGTCGGACGGGCCTCCCGGCCGACCTCTCTGCTCGCACGACCGACGCGACGGGCGATCCCTCCCGTCGGCCGCTCGCGAGCGGCCCCTCCATCGACGACTTCTTATCGCGAGAGACGGCTACGACGCACATCGAACCCTCCGAGGATCACTCGTGACGCGAACGACGATCGACACGCGGGCGACGCTCAGCTACACCGGGAGCATCGTGAAACTCCTCTCGGCCTCGATGAGCGTCCCGCTTCTCGTGGCGCTCATCTACGGCGAGGACGCGCTCACCTTCGCGGTCTCGATGGTCGCCGGCGTCGCGCTCGGGGCCGGGTTAGAGCGGCTCGACGAGGAGCCGGACCTCGGTCCGCGGGACGCGCTCGCGGTCGTCTCGCTCGCGTGGTTCATGGCCGCCGTCGTGGGCGCGATCCCCTACGTGATCGCCGGCTACGGGACCGCCTCGGCGCTCGCGGACCCGGTGAACGCCCTCTTCGAGTCGATGAGCGGGTTCACGACGACCGGCGCGACGGCGACCGCCGAGATCAGCCTCGAACGCCACTCCCACGCGGTGTTGATGTGGCGACAGCTCACGCAGTGGCTCGGCGGGATGGGGATCATCGTGCTGATGATCGCGATCCTCCCCCAACTCGCGGTCAACGGCGCGGAGCTGATGAAGTCTGAGGCCCCCGGACCGGGGTTACAGAAGCTCACGCCGCGGATCGTCGAGACGGCCCGCGCGCTGTGGCTCATCTACCTCGCTTTCACGGTCGCGATGATCGTCGTCCTGGCGCTGCTCGGAGTCACGGATCTCGCGCCGAACATGACCGTGTACAACGCGTTCGCCCACGGGTTCTCGACGCTTCCGACGGGCGGGTTCTCGCCGGAGGCCGAGAGCATCGCGGCGTTCTCGCCGGTCGTGCAGTGGGTGTTCGTCCCCTTCATGGTGATCGCCGGGGTGAACTTCGCGCTGTTCTGGTACGTCGTCAGGGACGACCCGCGGAAGATGTTCGAGAACGTCGAGTTCCGGATCTACCTCGGGCTCGTGACCGTCTTCGCCGGCATCCTCGCGGTCGGGCTGTTTTACGGCGGCGCGCCGGCGACCGAGATCGGTGGCGTCACCGAGGGCTCCCTTGAGAACGCGGTCCGGCAGGGCGCGTTCCAGATCGCCTCGCTGATGAACTCGACGGGCTTCGCCACCGCGAACTTCGCCGAGTGGGACACGCAGACCCAGTTTCTCCTGCTTTTCGCGATGTTCATCGGCGGCTCCGCGGGATCGACGGGCGGCGGGATAAAGGTCATCCGCTGGCTCATCCTGCTGAAGACGCTCCGGCGCGAGCTGTACACGACGGCGAACCCGGACGTCGTCCGACCGGTGCGACTCGGGGGCGAAGTCGTCGACGAGGACGTGATCCGCGGTATCTTGGTGTTCTCGCTGCTGTACTTCCTCGTGTTCGCGCTCGCGGCGGTGTTCATCGAACTCGACACCACCCGGATCGGCGAACCGCTCACCGGCACGGAGGCGTTCGCGGCGTCGCTCGCGACCATCGGCAACATCGGACCCGGCCTCGGGCCGCTCGGCCCCTTCGGCAGCTACGAGTTCCTCCCCGACACGACGAAACTGCTGATGGTCGGGCTGATGTGGATCGGGCGCTTGGAGATCGTTCCCGTCCTCGCGCTGTTCGTCGCCGGTATCGACGACCGGTGAGGCCTCTCGACGGGGGGCACAGAGCCACCTTCTTAAGCGCCGGCAGAGCTACGTATCCTCATGGCCGGAACCGACGCGACCGACCCGAACGGCGATCGCAATCTGCTCGCTCACGCCCTCCTCCCCGTCGCAAACGAGAGCGACGCGCTCGCCACGGCGCGGGCGCTCGAACCGTACGACCCCGAGCGCGTGACCGCCCTCCACGTCGTCGAGAAGGGCGACGGCGTCGCGGACAAGACGCCGGTCGAGCAGTCGGAGGACCTCGCGGCCGAGTCGTACGCGGCCGTGCGAGCGGTGTTCCCCGACGCCGAGGAACACACCGCCTACTCTCGCGACGTGGTCGACGCCATCGTCGCCGCCGCCGACGAGGTGGGCGCGAGCGCCATCGCGTACCGGTCCCGCGGCGGCAACCGACTCATGCAGTTCCTCTCCGGCGACCTGTCGGTGCAGCTGGTGACCGACGCCCCGATTCCGGTCGTCGCGCTCCCGCGCGCAGCAGACGGGGACGGGGAGGAGGCGGACGCAGTGGACGGGGAGGCGCCAGACGCAGACGAGGGCGGCGACGCGTGAGCGGCCGGTGACCGACCAGCCCCCCGGCCCGACGGTCATGGTCGCGGTGTCGAACCCGCGAACCGAGAGCGCGCTCGTCGCGCTCGCGGGCGCCATCGCCGAACACGAGGGGGGACGCGTCCTGGTGATCCACGTCGTCACGGTCCCCGACCAGACCGCGCTCGAAGAGGCCGCGGCGAACCGAGCGCGGATCGACCGGACCTCCGACGACCTGCTCGCCGCGGCCGTCGACGACGCGGCGGCCTTCGACGCTCCGGTCGCGACCAAAACGATCCTCTCGCATCGGGGGATCGGCGAGGTGTTCGACGCCGCGCGGACGAACGGCGCGGACGCCGTCGTGATGGGCTACCGCGGGGCGCGGTTGGCCGGCGGGCGCGTCGAGGGGTCGCTCGAAGAGGTCGCTCACGACCTGCCGTGCGACTTTCTCGTCTTCGACGGGCGGGATCTGTCCGTCTCGAACGTGCTCGTGCCGACCGCGGGCGGCCCCTCCTCAGACCTGTCCGCGGACGTTGCGCGAGCGCTCCGAGACGTGTCCGGTGCGACCGTCTCGCTGCTGTACGTCGCGGACGACGACGACCCGGCGGCCCGCGAGTTCCTCGCGGAGTGGGCCGACGAACACGGCTTGGGCGACGCGACGCTCCGAGTCGAGACCGGCGACGTCGAGGCGGCCATCGCGCGGATCGGCGGGGAGTACGACCTCGTGGTCGTCGGTGCGACGGAACGGGGCCTGCTGTCGCGGGTCGTTCGCGGGTCGCCGGCGGACGAGGCGGTCAGCGCCCTCGACACGCCCGTCGTGCTCGCGGAGCGACCCACCGATCGGTCGCTGTGGGAGCGACTGGTCGGCGGGCGCTGAAGGGACAAACGCTTGCGGTTGCTTATAAATGAACTAGCCCCCGCCGCGGCGTTCGGTTCCGCATAAAAATCGCGGCGGGGTCTATTTATACGTATCAGCCGGCGTCGACCACGCCGAACTCGGGGCGCTGGCTGGCTGGGCCGACCAGCGTCGCGGTGGATATTATCAGGACGAAGAACTAGCGGGAATAGTTGATATTGGCCCCCGACGAACCGGATTCAATGGATTCGCCCCGCGACACCACCCCCGAGCAGATTCACGTGCTCTACGTGAACGGCGACGCCGACTTCGCCGACCTCCTCGCGGCGAAGCTCCGGCGCCTCGCACCGCGGATCGAGGTGACGGCCGTCGGCGACGCGCGAGCCGCGCTGGAACGCGTCGCGGAGTCGGCGTTCGACTGTCTCGTCACCTCCTACTCGCTACCGGACGGGACCGGAATCGACCTGCTACGTCGGGTCGAGTCCGAGCGCACCCTGCCGACGATCCTCTTTACGGGGCGCGGCAGCGAACAGATTGCCAGCGAGGCGACCCAAGCCGGCGTCTCGGACTACATCCCGATCCACGCGAACCAGGACAGCTTCGAGCTCCTCGCCGGCCGCATCCGAACGCTGGTCGACGCGGCGCACACGGAGGCGGCCGCGGAACGCCTCTCGGACCGCTTCCAGCGGACGCTCGAACGCGCCACCGACGCGATCTACGCGGTCGACGACGACTGGCGGGTGGAGTATATAAACGAGAAGATGGCTGCGCGGGTCGACCGCGACCCGGAGCGCATCGTCGGAAACTCGATCTGGGAGGAGTTCCCGTCGATCGTGGGGACGGAACTCGAAGAGCGGTACCGCACCGCGATGGACACCGGCGAGCCCGTCTCGTTCGAACAGCGGCTCGGCGACCCGTTCGACTACTGGGTCGAGGTGCGGGCGTTCCCCGACGAGGACGGGCTGACGATATTCTCGCGGGAGGTGACGGACGAGCGCGAGCGAGAACTGGACCTGCAACGCAGCGAGGCGGTGTTAGAGAACGTTCACGACGTGGTGACGGTTATCGACGAGGACGGCGAGATCAGGTTCGCGAACGCGGCCGCGAACCGGCTGTTGGCCGGCCGCCAGTCGGCGGACCTCACCGGCGACCGACTGCGAGACGTCGTCGGCGACCGGATCGGCGAGTCTGACGCCCGGGCGTTCTCTCAGGCGGTCGCGTCGACGCTCGACGAGATGGAAAGCGACGGCGGCCTCACCGGGTTCTACGACGCCGACCTCCAACTCGACGTCGCCGTCGGGGGGAGCGAACGGACGTTCGACGTGCGGTTGACGCCGTTCCACCGCCACCGCCGCAGTCAGGTGCTCGTCGTCGCCCGCGACGTGACCGACCAGAGCGAAGCGCAGCGCCAACTGCGACGCGAGCGCGACGCCCTCCGGCGGATCCAGACCGTCATGGCCGAGAGCGACTCCTCGGCCGCGTCGCGCATCGAGTCGCTGCTCGAGGTCGGCTGTCAGACGCTCGGGCTCGACATCGGCATCGTCTCGCGGATCCGAGACGACGACTACGCGGTCGACGTCGTGCACGCCCCGGGCGGCGACATCGGCGTCGGCGACCGGTTCGACCTCGCGTCGACGTACTGCGAGGAGGTGGTTGGGACGGACGCGGTCTGTGCGTTCACCGACGCGCGCAGCGACGGGCGGGAGACGCACCCCGCGTACCGCGAGTTCGGCATAGAGTCGTACATCGGCGTCCCGCTCGACGTCGACGACGGCCGGTACGGGACGCTCAACTTCTCGAGTCCCACGACGCGGTCCGACCCCTTCGGGGCGCTCGAACGGACGTTCGTCGAACTGCTGGCGCAGCTCGTCAGCGCCGAACTCTCCCGCGCACGGGACCGCGCGGAGCTGGAGCGACAGGAGTACCTGTTCGACCGCGTTCAGGATATCGCGGACATCGGCGTCTGGGAGTTCGTCCCGTCGCGGGACGAGCTCACGTGGTCGGACGGCGTCCGGCGGATTCACGGCGTCGAAGACGGGTACGAGCCCTCTATCGACGACGGTATCGAGTTCTACCACCCGGACGACCGGGAGCCGATCGCCGACGCCGTCGAGACCGCCATCGACGAGGGCGACCCCTACGACCTGGACCTCCGGATCGTCCGCGAAGACGGTGCGTTGCGGGACGTCCGGGCGTGGGGCGAGTACGTCGAGGACGCCACCCGCGGCGACGCTTCGCTCCGCGGCGTGTTCCAAGACGTGACCGAACGGGAGGCGAAGCGGCGCGAGCATCGGGCGCTGGCGGAGGAGTACGAGGCGCTGTTCGAGACGTCCGGCGACGCGATCTTCATCCTCGACGTGGACGCGGACGGCGACGATCCGTCGTTCGAGTTCGCGAGGCTCAGTCCCGGCTACGAGGAACAGACCGGCCTCACGACCGCGGAGGTCCGCGGCGAGACGCCACGGGCGGTGTTCGGCGAGGAGACGGGTGCCAACCTCGTGGCCAACTACGCTCGGTGTGTCGAGGAAGGGGAGTCCATCTCGTACCGCGAGGAGGTCGACACGGGTCCCGAGGCCCGCTTCTGGGAGACCGGCCTCGCGCCGGTGACGGTCGACGACGAGACGGTCCGGATCGTCGGTATCGCCCGAAACGTGACCGAACAGGTCGAACGGGAGCGAGACCTCGAGGCGACGAACCGACGGCTGGAGTCGCTCATCGAAGCGACGCCGCTCACGGTAGCAGAAGTCGACGCCGACGGGACGATCGTCCGGTGGAACGACGAAGCCGAGGCCATGTTCGGCTGGTCGCGCGAGGAGGTCGTCGGCGAGCAGGTCTCCCCCGACACGACCGAACGGCGGGACGAGTTCCTCGGGAGCTGGCGCCGCGCCCTCGGCGGCGAGCGAATCCGCGCGGCGGAGATACAACAGGAGACGAAGGCCGGCGACGAGTTGGAGCTGCTCTTGTCCGTCGCTCCGATTTCGGACCCCGAGGGGGCGGTCACGAGCACGCTCGCCGTCGTCGAGGACATCACCGAGCAAAAGCGGTCCGAGGCTCGGCTCCGGGCGCTCCAAGAGACCGCCCAGCGGCTCAGCGCCGCCGAGTCCACCGAGGCGATCGGTCGTCTCGCCGTCGACGCCGCGGCCGAGGTCCTCGACCTCGACATCACCGCGATGTGGGAGTTCGACGAGCGGGCGGACGCGCTCGTCCCGACCACGACGACGGACGCGGCGACCGACCTGCTCGGAACGGCGCCCCGGTTCGACCGCGGCGAGGGGCTCGCGTGGGCGGCGTTCGAGGCGGGCGAGACGCGGGTGTACGACGACGTGCAAGCCGCGGGCGACCGCTACAACCCGGACACGGAGGTAGAAAGCGAGGTCCTCGTTCCGCTGGGCGAGTACGGACTCATGATCACCGGGTCCACCTCGCCACAGGAGTTTTCCGAGTCCGACGTGGACCTCTTCCGGCTCCTCGGCGCGACCGTCGAGGCGGCCCTCGCGCGGGCGAGCCGGGAGGCGGAGCTCCACCGCCAGAACGAGCGGCTCGACGAGTTCACGAGCGTCGTCGCTCACGACCTCCGGAACCCGCTCGCCGTCGCGCAGGGCTTCCTCGACCTCGCGGCGGAGACGGGCGACCCGGACCACTTCGAGCGAGTGCGGTCGGCGCACGACCGAACCGAACGGCTCGTGGCGGACCTCCTCGCGCTGGCGCGCGGCGAGACCGAAGTCGAAGACGCGGAAGCGGTGGACCTCGCGGCCGTGGCGACGGAGGCGTGGGGGTACGTCGATACCAACGACGCGTCGCTCGTCGTCGAAGACCCCGTCCCGACGGTGACCGGCGATCCGGGACGACTGACGCAGCTCTTCGAGAACCTCTTCCGGAACGCGATCGAACACGGCGGGCGGGACATCGCGGTCACCGTGGGGCGCGTCGCGGACGACGGCTTTTACGTCGAAGACGACGGCGCCGGCATCCCGCCCGAGCGCCGCGGCGAGGTGCTCGAACACGGCGTCACGTCCAGCGAGGCGGGGACCGGTTTCGGGCTCTCGATCGTCGTCGACATCGCGAACGCGCACGGCTGGTCCGTCTCGGTGACCGACGGCGCCGACGGCGGGGCGCGGTTCGAGTTCGCTCGGGGCGCGTGACCTCTCGTCGAACAAACCAACGCCCCCGACGATCCCCGAGTGTTCGTCCGACCCGGCGAGACGGAGCCTGGCCCGGAGCCGTCGGACGCGTAGTGGTCGGATTTGTCATGTGAATCTGCGCTGGCAGCGCCGGGGTCTTCACCGGCGATTTCAATAGTAATGACACCGAATAATGTAGTATGGCTGATTGGAGCGAGCGGATGGACTCCGGGATGGAGATACTCCGCCGGCAGGCGGTCCGGCTCCCGCTTCCGGACGTGGACGCAGAGCGGTCGCTCCACGAGAACATGGCGCGTATCGCGGACGCGGGCCAGCGGAAGAGCGAGCTGCTCGACGACCCGGACGTGCCCCTGACGGAGGTGTACGAGGACGAACTCGAAGAGATGCAGCAGAGTTTCATCCACCGCTTGCGACAGATCGCCGGCGAAGACTACCACGACGTCGCGACCGCGTATCTCGACGGCGAACGCAACGACTGGGTCGGCGCACTCGCGGCGTACTATCTGGAGTGTTTCTATCGGCTTCAAGAGCGCTACACCGTCAACGAGCAGATCTTCGTTCTGGTCATCCTGCGATACCCCGACTGCTTCACCGTGAACCTCAGCTTTCTGAGCGGCGAAATCTCCGCCGACGCCGTCCGGTACGAGTCGACCGCGCACCTCGAAGAAAACCTCGACGACCACCTCCAAGGGCAGTACTACGCGGACTGCCAGTACTCCCAACACGAGGCGTCGGCGTACATCCGCGAGCAGGTCGGCTGCATCCGTGACGCGTTTCCGGACCCCGACACGGTCCCCTTCGAGCAGCGCCGCTACGGCGGGTTCGTCCACATCACCGGCCGGGAGGGAACGACGTTCGCCGAGCTTCTGGAGCCGCTCGACCCGGACCCGGACCGCTTCGACGCCGAAGCCCCGTCGCCCGGACTCGTTCCGGAAGGCCCGGAAGCCAAACGGGCGAAGGAGGCGTACCTCTCCGACGCCACGGTCGAACTCTGAGGGCGCTTCAGCCGTGGCCCTCCCCTTCTCGTCTGACAGGGGTCGTTCAGGTCCGGACGCCCCTCGCATCCATATTATTTTGTAGGCTGGTTCGGTGGATCACCACATGTCCGATACGGCCCTCCGAGACAGCCCGGCACCCGACACGGCAGATCCCGCGGAACTGGATCTCGAGTGGCTCACGCTCGAAGACGGCGAGTCTATCCAGTGGGCGAGCACGCCGCACAAGTACAGCGTCGTTCCGGCGCTGATAGTCGGAGTTCCGCTGTCGCTCGTTCTCGTCGGCATCCCCATCGTCGTCGCGGCGTACCTCCAGTACACCAACACGAACTACGTCGTCACCAACCGCGGCCTCTACAGCAAGCGAGGCGTGCTCTCGCGCGACGTCCAGCAGATCGGGTTCGACAAGGTCCAGAACATCTCGTACTCGCAGTCGGCGCTCGGGTCGACCTTCGGATACGGCTCCGTCGACGTCAGCACGGCCGGCGGCTCGGGTATCGAACTCCAGTTCCGGAGCATCCCCGACCCGGCCGCCGTCCAGGAGTTGATCTCCAGAGCGATCGACAGCCGACAACAGCCCGAGTCCGACTCGACGAAAGAGGACGTGCTCGATGCGATCCTCGCGGAGCTGCGCGTCATCCGGCAGGCGGTCGCCGACGACCGCGACGCACCGGCCGAGTCGACCGCCCCGTCCGCCGACGACCGCGACCCACGACCCGAGTCGACCGCCCCGTCCGCAGACGACACGTCGCACGCGGACGCCACCGAGTCCGATGAGTGACCGCTGGTGGTTTCAATCCGACGGCGAACGCGTCGTCTGGGAGGGCAGTCCCCGTCTCTCGGCCGCCCTCCCGGACGTGGTGGTCGGAAGCGTCGTCTGCGTCCTCGCGCTCGGTGGCGCCGTCGTCGTCGACGCCCGGCTGCTCGCCGGGGTGCTCCTCGGCGTCGGCATCGGCGGCTGGGGGGTGCTCCGCGTCCGGCGCACGCAGTACCTCCTGACCACGCACGCGGTGTGGGCGAAACGCGGCGTCCTCGGGCGAACCGTCCGCCGCGTGCGCGTCGAGAAGATCCAAAACACCGCCTTCTCGCAATCCCCCACGGGTTCGATATTCGGCTACGGGACCGTGTCCGTGGAAGTCGCGGGCGGACGCGACCTGGAGTTTCGACGAGTCGACGACCCGAAGGCCGTACAGACGACGCTCTCGGAACACAGGGCTCGCGACGAGCGCACGGTTCCGGGGTCGCCAGACCAGTGGCGGTCCGTCCTCGAGTTAGTGCGTGAGATCCGCGCGGCGGTAGCCCCCGGCGGCGAGACCGAAACGTGACCCCCTCCGACCGGTCTCTGGTCGGGGTCCGGTTGCGGCCGCGCTATCGAGCGATCGAGGGAGCGCGTACCGGCTCCGGTCGGCTCGTGTTTGGTTTCGAACCTTTATGCCCCGGACGCGCGTACAGATATGTGGTGTGTTTCCATGAAACTCGCAATGATCGGGATCGGGCAAGCAGGTGGAAAGATCGTCGACGAGTTTCTGGCGTACGACGCCCGGACCGGCGCTGACGTCGTCCGCGCGGCCGTCGCCGTCAACACGGCCAAGGCGGATCTCCAGGGGATCGAGTACATTCCGCAGGCACAGCAGATCCTCGTCGGCCAGTCGCGGGTGAAAGGCCACGGCGTCGGCGCCGACAACGAGCTCGGGGCCGAGGTGACCGAAGAGGACATCGACGAGATCCAAAGCGCGCTCGACTCGGTGGCCGTCCACGAGATCGACGCGTTCCTCGTCGTCGCCGGGCTCGGTGGGGGCACGGGCTCGGGCGGTGCCCCCGTCGTCGCCAAACACCTCAAGCGGATCTACACCGAGCCGGTGTACGGGTTAGGGATCCTCCCCGGAGGCGACGAGGGGGGCATCTACACGCTGAACGCCGCGCGCTCGCTCAAAACGTTCGTCGATCAGGTGGACAACCTCATGCTGTTCGACAACGACGCGTGGCGGAGTTCGGGGGAGTCGGTGGGAGAGGGGTTCGACGCGATCAACGCGGAACTCGTCACCCGATTCGGCGTCCTGTTCAGCGCGGGCGAGGTCACTGCGGGAAGCGATATCGCGGAGAGCGTCGTCGACTCCTCGGAGATCATCAACACGCTCAAAGGCGGTGGCATCTCCTCGCTCGGCTACGCCGAGGTGCCGGTCGACGAGCCGACTCGAACGGGGTTGCTGTCGCGGCTCCGCGGACCCGCGGGCGACGGCATCGACAGCACGGATGCCACGAATCGAATCACCAGCCTGGTCCGGAAGGCGACGCTCGGCCGACTCACGCTGCCCACGGAGCTACAGGGAACGGAGCGGGCGCTGCTCGTCGTCGCCGGCCCGTCGGCGTACCTCAACCGAAAGGGAATCGAGCACGGCCGAAAGTGGCTCGAAGAGCAGACCGGCTCGATGGAGGTCCGCGGCGGCGACTACCCGCGCCGCGGGAACGGGACCGTTGCGGCGCTCGTGTTGCTCGGGGGCGTCACGAACGTGCCGCGGATCAAAGAGCTCCAGCAGGTCGCCATCGAGGCACAGCAGAACCGCGGGGAGATCACGGACGAAAGCGAGGGCCGTTTCACGGACCTCATGGACACCGGCGGCGAGCTCGACTCGCTGTTTTGAGGAACCCGCGTGCGGTCCCGTCTGCGAGTTCCGCGTCCACTGCGAGTTCCGCGTCCGTCCCACGGAGGAGCCACGGCGAGTCGCTCGCGGCACGGCCCTGCGACGGGTCGCCGCCCCTGCCGAGTCGGCGTCGCGGTTCAGTTCATCCGAGTCGGGTCTCGGACGCTCACCCTGCCGTCCGCGTAGGCGACGACCTCGTACCCGTAGTACGAAAACTGGATCCGCCCCTCGGCTCTCCGTGGGCCGTCCGGCTGCGTTCGGAACACCCGGTCTAACGCGTCGGGGTCGACCGTTTCGAACAGCGGCTCTTCGAGTTCGTGTGGGTCGGTGTCCTCGAGTTCCGCAACTCGTTCTAACACCTTCTGTGAAAAGGTCATGTAAGTTATTTATGTGAGATACACTAATAAATGTGTTTCAACTAATGACTCGGCTGAGACTGTGTACGACGCCGGATCACCCCGAACGCGGAACACGAGACCGAAGCGGTCAGGACCGCTCTACGTCGGTCGCCGGGGGGTTCGACCCGTACAGCGCGGGCACCCAGTTTTGCCCGTCTATCGCCGGGCGCTCGTAGTTCGGGTCGTGCTGTCGGTCCGGCAGCCCGGTCGGCTCGGGCATGGTGTCCTCGTACTCGATCTGTGAGAGGAGGTGGCTGATACAGTTGAGCCGGGCGTGTTTCTTCACGTCGGCGTTGATCACGTACCACGGCGAGTCGCTCGTATCCGTGTGGGTGAACATCGCGTCCTTCGCCCGCGAGTACTCGACCCACCGCTCCCTGGCTTCGAGGTCCATGGGGCTGAGCTTCCAGCGTCGCTTCGGGTCGTTACTGCGCTTCTGGAACCGCCGTTCCTGCTCTTCGTCGCTGATCGAAAACCAGTATTTGATGAGGATGATCCCAGAGCGCATGAGCATCCGCTCGAACTCGGGGGCCGACCGGAGGAACTCCTGATACTCCTCGTCGGTACAGAACCCCATCACGCGCTCGACGGTCGCGCGGTTGTACCAGCTCCGGTCGAACAGGACCATCTCGCCGGCCGCCGGGAGGTGTTCGACGTAGCGCTGGAAGTACCACTGGCTCTGCTCGCGTTCGGTCGGCTTCCCGAGCGCGACGACCTTCACGACCCGCGAACTCGTCCGACGGGTGATCCGGTGGATGGTGCCGCCCTTGCCGGCCGCGTCGCGCCCGTCGAAGAGCACGACGGCCCGGAGGCCCTGCTCTTTGATCCACATCTGGAGTCTGACGAGCTCCTCTTGGAGTCGCTCGATCTCCCGGTTGTAGTGTTTCTTCTTGATCTTGCCGCTGTCTTTGTACAACCCGTCCTCGTCGACCGTGGTCAACACGGACTCGTCGTCGGGAAGAACCGGGTGGTCGGTCATCGGAGCCGCCATGTTCCCTCTCCGCCGGCCGGTGCCGCGATATTCATGTAGTCTTATTAATGTGACTCGTATTTAACTCTCTCTGCGCCACGACCGGTCGAACGCGCTCAGGGCCGACGGCGCGAACGAGAAATAAAAGGGCGGCTACGCGATCGGCCGCGACCGATTCTCAGTCTGCCGTCACGGGGCCGACTCTCAGTCCGCTGTCACGGGGCCGCTGCTCGCCTGCCCGTCGCTCCACGTGAAGTAACTCGCCAGCGCGGGGCCGCTCACGTTGTGCCAGACGCTGAACAGCGCGGGGATGAGCGCGGCCGCCGGGTCGAACAGCGACGCGGCGAGCGCCACCGCGAGCCCGCTGTTCTGAAGGCCGACCTCGAACGTGGTCGTCCGCACGCGGTCTCCGGACATGCCGAACGCGCGGCCGACGCCGTAGCCCGCGCCGAGACCGATGCCGTTGTGTAGGACGACCGCGGCCAGCACCAGTGCGCCCGCCGTGAGGATGTTGTCGACGTTCGCGCCGACGACGCCGGCGACGATGGCGACGATGGCGACGACGCTGATCACGGGGAAGACGTCGACGCCGATGGCCGCGGCCTTCGGCGAGTAGCGGTCGAGGACGTACCGGATCCCGAACCCGAGCACGACCGGGATGATGACGATCTGGACGATGCTCGTGAACATCTGCATGAACGTCACGTCGATGGCCTCGCCGAGGATGAAAAGCGTCCACGCGGGCATCACGATGGGCGCCGCGAGCGTCGTCACCGTCGTGATGGCGACGGAGAGCGCGACGTCGCCGCGACCGAGGTACGTCATCACGTTCGATGCGGTCCCGCCGGGCGCCGCGCCGACGAGGATGAGACCGACGCCGATCGCGTCGGGCAGGTCGAAGAGGAGGTAGAGCGCGTACGCCGCGAGCGGCATCACGAGCCACTGCGTGATCGCGCCGACCCCGACGTCGACGGGGCGCTCGACGAGTCGCTGGAAGTCCTCGGGTTGGAGGGTCAGCCCCATCCCGAGCATGATGATCCCGAGAAGCGGGTTGACGTACTCCAGCACCGGGACAAACGCGTCCGGGTAGAGGAGCGCGAGACCCGCAGCAGCGATCACCCAGACGACGAAATACTTGCTTGCCACCTGTGCGGCCCGCGAAATGCCATCACCCACGCTCATACGCACAACCGACCTGTCGACCAAAAAGAACCCATCGCTTGCTAGGAGTATTGCTGGGCTGTGTCGGGACCGGCTTGATCCGGTCGTACCGTCCGCCGCCGTGCGATCACGGGAAGCGAATCGACTCGGTTTCCGGGTCGAGTTCGACCTCACCGCCGATCGGAATGGGGCACGTCGGGTAGGTGTGGCCGAACTCGCAGTCGAACACGACCGGTGCGGCCGGGTTGTACGTCTCGAACACGTCGGCGATCGCGTCGCGCTGGCGCTCCCGATACCGCTCTCGCCATTCGCGCGGGTTGTCTTCGACGTGCGAGCGCGCGGCGGCGCGGCCGACGAGGACGCCGTCGAACCGACCGAGCAACCCGCGCTCGCCGAGCGCTCGCAGGTTCCCACGGACGACGGCCGGGTCGGGGATCAGTTCGCTCGTCTCGACGGCGAGGATCGCGCCCTCCAGCGCGTCGGGGTCGGGCAGGTAGCGATCGGCGAGGAACTGCTCGACAAGGGTCGCGTAACACCCGCCCCAGATGCGGCCCGAGACCGGGGCTTCGCCGCCGCACCAGCGTCGGCCGTCGGACGGTTCGACGTCGCGCGGGGTTTCGAGCGCCTCCGGGTCCTCCCAGTCGCCGGACTCGTCCGTGAAGACCTCCGCTTCGGTCCACTCGCCCATGGACCCGTCGAAGAGCGCACGCCGGAGGTACTCTTCCGTGTAGTCGAACATCTCGCCGTCCATGGCGTATTCGAGCAGCGTCGACCCCCCGTAGTACGAGACGATCCCCTGGTTCCAGAGGAACAGGGCCAGATTCGTGTTGTCCGAGTAGCCGTAGAACCGCGTGGGGTTCTCGCGGATGACCGCTCCGTCCAGGTGCGGGAGGACCGTGATCTGGTCGTGGCCGCCGATGTTGGCGATCACGGCCGAGACGTCCGGGTCGCGGAAGGCGTCCATGACGTCTTCGGCGCGCGCCTCCGGGTTGTCCGCGAGCCACTCCGGGTCGGCGGTCGCGGTCGGGTACTCGACTGGCACGAGGTCGAACGCCTCGCGCATTCGTTCGAGGCCGCGTTCATAGACGAAGCGCGCGGACTCGGGAGCGTTAGACGCCGGGGCGACGACCGCGACCCGATCGCCGGGTTCGACGGGGGGTGGGGTGAGGAACGCGGACACGTCCGGGACCTACGAGCGGCGGCTGATAGTTCTTGCTCAGCCGTGCCCTACGGTCTCAAGCGGGTCGGGCGGGGAACGTTCGACGCACCCGGCGGACGCCGGAGCGACCCTCGGCCCGACGCCGGAGTCGCGGCGGTTCAGCGCAAGGATGATATCACTGCTCTGGTGAGAGAACGCACAGGGACGCGTCGGCCGCCTCGATCACATGACCCCGCCCAACACGACGCCGGACGAACTGCTCACGCCAGCGCTCACGACTCCCGAGTCGTTCGACGCCGCGCGGACGGCCCGGCTCGTCGCGCAACTCGACCACGAGGACCGAGAGATCCGGCGCGCCGCGTCGTGGGCGGTCCGGTTCGTCATCGTCGAGACGCCGTCGCTCGCCGATCACTGCACCGGACAGTTCCGCCGGGTGCTCCGCGACGCCGACGCGCGGCCGGTCGCCCTCCGGACGCTCTCGGTCGTCGCCGAGTACAACCCCGAGGCGGTCGCGGAAGTGGTGAACGGTGCGGTCAAAGAGCGGACGATCACCCGGCTCGTCGGAACCAACATCGTCGCCGGCTACCGGCCGCCGGAGTACGGGTCCGACGGGACGGTCATCACCGACGAGGGCGACGACTCGGGGACAGGCGCCGAAGCGGTCGAGACCGACGCCGACCCGGAGCCCGACCCGACGCCCGAAAGCGACGCGGAGCCCGGCCCGACGCCCGAGATTCCGACCGGTCGCCCGCCCGCAACCCCACCGGCAAAACTGCCGCGGCTCGACCGACCGCTGACCGCGTACGAGCCGATCACCTCCGACACGCAGTCCGGTGGGCGGCTGGACGCGGTGGTCCAGTTTTCCGTCGACGGCCGCGAGTTCACCGGGCTCAGGCGTCGGTCGCAGGCGATCGCCGGCGTCGACCACGACGCGTTCGTCCGCGCCGTGAACCGCTGGCGCCAGATCGACGACCACGACGCCGTCACCACCGTCGTCGACTACGGGACCCGGCCGACGCCGTGGCTCGTCACCGAGCGGAGCGTCACCGGGTCGCTCGCAGACCGGAAGGCGCCGCTCTCGGCGCCGGAAGCCCGGTGGATACTGTGTCGGCTCGCCGACGCGCTCACGTACGCACACGCCACCGGCGTGTTACACGGCGGACTCCATCCGGGCGCCGTCGCCGTCGTGGAAACCGTCGAGGACGCCGACGCGTGGGCGTACCCCCGCGTCGACGACTGGCGGATCGACGACCTGTTCGGGTCGGCGAACGCTCACGCCCCCGTGCCGCGCCGGTACGCCGCGCCGGAGCACCTCTCGCCCGACCGGTTCGGCGGCGTCGACACCGCGAGTGACATCTACGGCGTCGGCGCCGTCGGCTACGAGCTGTTGACCGGACGCCCGCCGGTCCGCGAGAACGGGGAGATCCGCCCCGCGTCGGCGGTCGCTCCCGACGTGTCCGACGCGCTGTCGACGACGCTCACGAAGTGTCTCAGAACGGCCAAGATGGAGCGGTACGTCTCCGCCGCGGCGCTGAAACGAGACCTCGAAGCGGCGGGTGGCGCATGACCGGCGCCGCGTTCGCGGGCGCGGGAACCGCCGTCGCCGAGGTCGCCGTACTTAAAAGCGCGAGCGTCGCCCTCTCGGGGCTCGCCGCGGCGACGCCCGGTAGCGCCACGGCCGGCGTCACGCGGTTCGTCGCGGCCGTGCTCGTGTTCGTCGCCTGTCTCGGGACGACGTGGTACGCCCTCGCGAACGCGCGACACGAGGCACACGACACCCTCGTGTGGCGGTATCTCGCGCTGTCGACGACGGTCGGCGGCGTCTACGCGGCGCTGCTCATCGCCGGGTTGGTCGCGGCGAGCGCTCTCCCCCTCCTCCGGGCGTTCAGGCTGCTCGCACAGCTGTTCTTCGTCGTGTTCTTCGCGCTGTCGCTCCGCGAGCTGTACTACGCGCAGCCGTCGACCTCCGACGAGGGCGACCGGATCTCGCTTTCGACCGCCCGTCGGATCGAGACGGCGTTTATGCTGCTCGCGGTGGTCCAGTTTCCGATCGTCGTCGTCGTCGGCCCGCCCGGCGTCGCGCAGGCGATCCTCGGGCTCGCGGCCGCCGCGTTCACCGTCTACGGCGTCTCGTTCGGGCAGGCGATCCGCGCTCGTCGGCTCACCCACGGCACGGTGATCGACGTCACCGTCACGTACACGACCGCCGTGCTGCTCTGCGTCGGCGCGGTGACGCTCGTCGAGAGCGCCGTCGTCCTCGTCGCCCCGCAAGCCGCCGTCGACGGGGCGGTCAACGTGCTCTTGGTCATGATCGGCTCGTTCCTGATCAGCCTGATCATCCGCCTGAAGCGGAGCGCGGACGCGGCCGGCGGGACGACCGGGTAGGGCCGAGACGCCGACCGGAGCGGGGGGACTGCAGCACCGGCGGTACGTATTTCACCGTCGCTTCCGGCCTCTGGGTATGGATCTCCGCATCGACCACGTGACGGTCGCGGGTCGGGACCTCGACCGACTCACCGACGCGTTCGGCGACGCCGGCCTCCCGGTCGAGTACGGCGGTCGCCACTCGAACGGCGTCACCCACATGGCGGTCGTGGGGTTCCGAGACGGGAGCTACGTCGAACTCATCTCGACGATAGCGCCGGAGGCCGAGTCGCCGTGGTGGAACGCTCCGATCCGCGAGGACGGCGGTCCGTGCGCGTGGGCGGTCGACGTCGACGACATCGAGGCCGCAAGCGCCGACCTGCGCGGCCGCGGTGTGCCGGTCGACGGGCCCTCGACGCACGAGCGCACCCGCGCCGACGACACGCTCGTCGAGTGGGACCTGACGTTCCTCGGGGAGGGGGACGCGGGCTCGACCCTCCCGTTTCTCATCAGCGACCGAACGCCCCGCGACCGCCGCGTTCGACCGACCGGCGACTTCGCGTCGTCGCCGATCGTCGGGGTCGACACGGTCGTGTTGGGGGTTCCCGACCTCGACGCTGCGGCGAGGCGGTTCGAAACCGCGTTCGACGCGGGCCGCCCGACGCTCGGTGCGAGCGACCGGCTCGCCGCGACCACGGCGTCGTTCCCCGACGCGCCGGTCGTGCTGGCGGCGCCCGACGACGGCGGCTGGCTCGCCGACAGGCTCGCCGCCTTCGGGCCGCGCCCCGTCGCGTATCTCCTCGGCGTCGACGGAGACGACGCGTCTCGACGCCCCGAGGTCGATACCGACGCCGCCGGGTCGCTCGCCGGGCGAGCGGTCGAGTGGCTGTCCGTGCGCCAGCCGGTCGGTCGCCCGTACCTCGGACTCGTCGACGCGCGGACGCGACGCGCTTTGCCGACTCGCGATCGGGTTGACGAGTAGACACATACGACGAACCGAGACCGCTACTCGTCGAATTCGACGCCCGCTATCTCGAACCGCGCTCCGCCGTCGGCGCTCTCCGCAATCCGTACCTCCCAGTTGTGTCCGGCGACGATCTGTTGGACGATGCTCAGCCCGAACCCGGTGCCCGTGCCCTCGGTCGTGTACCCGGTCTCGAAGACGCGGTCGCGCTTGCCGCGCGGGATCCCCGGCCCGTCATCGGCCACGGAGAACCCGTCGTCGGTCGCCTCGACGGTCACGCGGACGTCCGAGCCCCCGTGTTCGACCGCGTTCCGGAACAGGTTCTCGAAGAGCTGCTGGAGACGCGACTCGTCGGCCATCACGCGCCGATCCCCGAACGGGATGTCGAGTTCCGCCTCCGGGGTACTCACGTTGCGCCACGCGTCCTCCGCGAGCGCCGTCAACGCGACCGAGGTCACCTCGCCGATCTCGCGGTCGCTCTGTGCGAGCTCCAGGAGTTCGGTTATCAACACTCCCATCCGGTCGAGCGCGTTGTCGACGAGCCGTAGCTCGTCCCGACTGATGTCCTCTTGGAGCATCTCGATGTACCCTTGCGCGACGTTCAGCGGGTTCCGGAGGTCGTGCGAGACGATGCTCGCGAAGTTTTCGAGCCGTTCGTTCTGGCGCTCGATCTCCTGTTCGCGGGCCTTCCGGACCGAGATGTCTTTGATCGTCCCGAAGTGGTACGACGTGCCGCCGATCGAGCGCTGCGTCGTGACGGTCGCGACAGGAACGGTGCGCCCGTTGTGGGTGTGTCTCGTCTCCGCCTCCCGCGTGTCACCGTCCTCGAACGACTCCCAGTACTCGTCGAAATCGGCCGCCTCGATCGCCGGAACGACCTCCCACAGCGGTCGTCCGATCAGCGCCGACGGCGCGACGCCGAACAGGTCGGCGTACGACTGGTTGACGTAGGTGTATCGCCCGTCTTCGCCGTAGATACCGACGCCCACACCGACGGACTCGACCATCTTCGCGAAGAATTCGGGCTCTAGGTTAGCTGGAGAATCAGGTGACATACGACACGTACCACACCGGCCGAATGATAAAATATTTCATATTATTGTTTGTTGATCAGTAACTCGTCAGACGGAGCCGCGAGCGCGCCGGCGGCGCCGCGGCGTGAGCGCCTCGCGGTATCGCGGCGCTCTCGGCGAACGCGCTGTCAGATTCCGTACCGTACACGCTCGACGAGCGAGCCCTGACCGGCGATTCGGCGAGTTCGACTCCACGGGGGCGAAGTCGTTCGACCGAACCCCTCGGTTTTTAAACGCAATCATTATGTGATCGGCGGATAATGTAATGTAGATGAAAAAAGGCGGACTCGACGATCGCGCCGCCACGTCGGTGGTCGGAGTCATCCTGCTCGTCGCGCTCACCGTCATCCTGGCTTCCCTCATCGGCGCGGCCGCGTTCGGATTCACCGCAGACATCAAGGAGCGACCGGCGTTCGCCGGGCTCGAACTGTCCTTCGAAGAAGCGCCCGCCGCGAAGCCGGAGTACAAGGAGTTCCGGTGGAATGTCACACTCACGAACATCGCCGGAGACACGGCGCGAGCCGACGAGATCGTAGTGTACTTAGACCACGGCGATCAGCGAGTCACCGGCACGCTCAACCGATCGCTCAGCCCAGGCGAGACCGTCGAGCTGACGCTCGTCCACAACAACCAAGACAACAATACGATCCCGGACGGCCTCTCCTGTGGGGACGTCAACGTCGCGTGTCGGCTGGCCGGCGACCCGGGCAACTTCCCCGAGACGGACCAGATCCAACTCCGGATGGTACACGAGCCGTCGGGCTCGCTCCTCTACCGAGAGCAGATCGACATCTCGGGCAACTACGGGATCTACAACGGCAACCAGGGGAGCATCGCGATCACGGACGAGACGCTGACGTTCGCCTGACGCCCGCCCCGCCCTCCGGCGACTTCTCCCGCGCGCAGCCGCCGTGTGACCGATAGCGACGCACGACTCGACGGCTACTCGTCTTCGGGACGCCAGGCGAGGTGGTTGACGCTCCCGCGTTCGCCGACGAGCGCCGACGTTCGAAGGCCGGCCCGAACGAACTCGATCCCTCGCGCTACCGCCGCCGACAGCGACGCGCCTCGCGCGAGTTCCGCGGCGATCGCGCTCGAAAGCGTACAGCCCGACCCGTGCGTCGCGTCGGTGTCGATCCGCTCGGCGGCGAACGACTCCGGGTCGCCGCCGTCGACGGCGAGCACGTCGGTGACGGTCCCGGAGCCGTCGTCGACGTGGCCGCCTTTAAATAACACCGCGTCCGCGCCCCAGTCGAAGAACCGGTCCGCGGCGCGGTCGCGCGCGGCGACCGAGTCGGGGCGCTCGCCGACGAGTTCGGCCGTCTCGTCGGCGTTCGGCGTCACGAGCGTCGCCTCGGCGAACAGGTCGCGGTAGGCGCTGACCGCGTCGGCCTCGAGGAGCCGGTCGCCGCTCGTGGCGACCATCACCGGGTCGACGACGACCGGGCCGTCGAACGAGCGAAGACAGTCGCGAACGGTCCGGACGCCCGCCGCCGTCGCGAGCATCCCGGTCTTTATGGCCCCCACGGCCACGTCGTCGACGACCGCCTCGTACTGCGCCCGCACCTCCTCGGTCGGCAGGAGGTGCGTCGAGCGAACGCCCGTCGTGTTCTGGGCGGTCGTCGCGACGACGACGGAACCGCCGTACACGCCGAGCCGGGTCATCGTCTTGAGGTCGGCTTGGATACCGGCCCCGCCGCCGGAGTCGCTCGCGGCGATCGTCAGCGCGTACGGGACCGCCTGCGAGCCGGGGTCGGCGTTCGTCATCGGAAGGGCCCTCCTCCGTTGCCGCCGCCGGTGACGACGACTGTCACGCGATCACCTCCCGGATCCGGTCGGCGGGGTCCGTCGTCGGCTCGTGACCGGCGACGGCGTCGAGGAACGCCGTCAGGTAGCTCGATGGGCCGTGGTACGCGCCGAACGCTTCGGCCGCGGCCGCCTCGCCGGCGAGCCCGAACGCGAGCGTGCCCGCGAGCGACGCCTCCAGCGGGTCGTCGATCGCGGCCGCGAACGTCGCGAGCGTGACGCCCAACAGACAGCCGGTACCGACGACGCGCCCCATCATCGGGTCGCCCGACCGCACCTGGAACGCGCGGGCGCCGGTGGCGACCACGTCGGTCTCACCGCTGGCGACGACGACCGCGCCGGTCTCACGGGCGCAGGCGACGGCCGTCCCCGCGATGTCGGCGTGGTCGCCGACCGACTCGACACCGCGGACTTCGGCGTCCTCACCCGCGATGGCAGCGATCTCGCCGTAGTTGCCGCAGACGACCGCCGGCGAGAGTTCCGTCACGAGTCGCTCCGCGACGCGGTCGCGCGTCGGCGTCGCACCGGCACCGACGGGGTCGACGACGACGGGGACGCCGTGGTCGGCCGCCGCCTCGCCGGCCGTCATCATCGCCGCCTCGCTCGTCTCGCTCACCGTCCCCATGTTGAGCAGCAGTCCCTGCGCGCCGGCCACCATGCTCGCCACCTCGCGGTCGTCGTCCGACATCACCGGCAGCCCTCCCCAGTGGAGGGTCGCGTTCGCCACGTCGTTGACGGTCACCGCGTTCGTGAGCGCGTTCACCAGCGGCGTCGCCTCCCGCACCGTCGCCCGTGCCTCCGCGAGGTCGAGTCCGGCCGGGTCGACCGCGGCCGAACCGCCTGCCGCGAGCGGCTCGTCGTCGGTCATCGCGCGGTCACCTCGTGTCCGTTCTCGACGGCGTCGCGCAGCGACCGGGTCGCCGCCGCGGGGTCGTCTGCCTCGGTGATCGCCGTCACGACCGCGACGCCGTCGGCGCCGGCCGCGGCGACGCGCTCGGCGTTTTCGGTCGTGATCCCCCCGATGCCGACGATCGGAACGGACACCGCGTCCGCGACGGCCGCGACGGTCTCGACGCCGATCTCCGACTCCTTCTCGCGCGTGTCCTTCGTCTGCGTGTCGAACACCGCGCCGACGCCGAGGTAGTCGGCGCCGGCGGCCTCGGCTCGCCGTGCGGCCGCCGCGCTCGACACCGACCGCCCGATGATCGCGTCCGCGCCGAGTTGCTCGCGGGCGGTCGCGACCGGGAGGTCGTCGTCGCCGAGGTGGACGCCGTCGGCGTCGAGCGCGACGGCGAGGTCGACCCGGTCGTTGACGAGGAGGGGGACGCCGGCCTCGCTCGTTATCGACCGAAGCTCCCGGCCCACCTCGTAGCGGTCGTGCGCGCTCGCGTGTTTCTCGCGCAGCTGCACGGCGTCGACCCCGCCGGCGATGGCCGCGCGGACGACGGCGGCAGTCTCTCGGCCGCGGCTTCGGTCCCCCTGCGTCACCAGATACGTCGACAGTGGTCGGTTCACGGGTGAGTAGCACTGTGTACCACTAAGTAATATTACTGTCGAATACCTAAGTGAGAGGCCGGGTGCGGCCCTCGGCAAAACACGTCGTACGGACCGGCCGCTTCGAGGTGCCGTTCCGGACGCGACGCCGGCGTGGTCTGCGAGCGGGTCGCCCATACCGCAGATTTCAAGCGACCGTCCTCGGATCGGGTACCATGAGTAAACGGGACACAGGAGGCGAGTTCGATTACGACGCCGTCGTCGTCGGCGTTGGCGGAATGGGAAGCGCCGCAACCCATCACCTCGCCGCGCGGGGGGTTGACGTCCTCGGACTCGAACGGTACGACATCCCGCACGCGATGGGGTCGTCGCACGGCGTCACCCGCATCATCCGAAAAGCGTACCACGAGCATCCCGACTACGTCCCGCTGCTCGACCGGGCGTACGAGCTCTGGGACGACCTCGACGCCCAACACGACCGAGCGTTGCTCCACACGCACGGGTCGCTCGCCCTCGGTCGGCCCGACTCGGAGACCGTCACCGGCGCCGAAGCGGCCTGCCGGGGCCACGACGTCGACTACGAGCGGTTGGCTGCGGCCCAGATCAACGAGCGGTTCTCGGGGTTCGACCTTCCGGACGAGTTCGTTGGCATCTACCAGCCTGAGGGCGGCTTTCTGTGGTCAGAGCAGTGTATCGTCGCGCAAGTCAACGCGACCCATCGCGAGGGCGGGACGATCCGCGCTCGCGAGCGGGTGACCGAGTGGGAGGCCACCGACGAGTCGGTGCGCGTCGTCACGGACCGAGACACCTACACGGCCGAAAAACTCGTCGTCGCCGCGGGGGCGTGGGCGCCGAACGTGCTGCCCGAACTCGCCGCCGTCCTGCAGCCACAGCGGCAGGTACTCGGCTGGTTCCAGCCCGCCGAGCCCGCGAACTTCCAACCCGAGTCGATGCCGGTCTACATCATCGAACGCGACGCGGACGACCTCTACTACGGCTTCCCGCAGTTCCACGTACCGGGCGTGAAGGTCGGCAAACACTACCACTTCGGAGAGGACGCAGCCCCGGACGAGATGGCACGCGAGCCCCGGAGCGATGACGAAGCCGCCCTCCGAGAGTGGCTGGCAGCCGGGCTGCCGACGGCGAACGGGCCACCGTTGTCGCTGTCGACCTGCCTCTACACGAACACGCCCGACAAGGAGTTCATCATCGACCACCACCCCTCACACGACAACGTCGTCGTCGCCTGCGGGTTCAGCGGACACGGGTTCAAGTTCGCGAGCGTCGTCGGCGAGATCCTCGCCGACTTAGCGATCGACGGCGAGACCGACCATCCGATCGATCGGTTCGCGGCCGACCGGTTTTCCACCCACACCTCGTGACAAAGGTTTAACTCGCGCCCACCACCTCGTGAGGTGTGCCACTTCCCCGTGCGAAATCGCCGCGCCAGCTCTATCGCGAGGTCCGCTCGTACGACCGCGTGATAACCCCGGACGGCCCCCTCGCAAGCGCGATCAACCGACAGCTCGACCGTTCGCATCTCGGCCCCTTCGCCATCCCGCCACGCCGACTGGCCGCTGGCCGGCGGCAGGCGTCCGAGGACCGCCTCGCGTTTCTCGACATCATCGCCGAGGAGGACATCCCCTGGAAGCGCTGTGCGTACGCCGTCGGGAACATCCTCCAGTGCTGGGAGCATCAGGGGTCACACGAGGCGATCTTCGAGTACGACGCGTACGTCGACGACGCAACGACGCGCGCGGTGGAGCGCATCGCGCAGTTAGACACCGCCTCGATGCGGCTCACAACCGAGACGATCGACCCGACGCACGACGTCGTCGTGGTCGAACCGGCGATGCTCACGCACCTCGAACGGTCGTACCTCCCTGCAGCGTACGACACGGTCAGCCTCTTCACCGACGAAGCGTTTTCGCTGCCGCCGTTCCGGATCCACGAGTCGCCGACGGCGATCGTCGAGACGGTCGTCGACGCGATCTCAAAGGAGACGGCCGAGACCGTCGGCATCGTCCTCGATCAGCGGAGCGAGTACTCTCCACTCATCGAATCGGCGCTCGAATCGGCGGAGATTCCGTTCTTCGGCGGTCCCGGATTCACCGACCGGAGCGCGCACCGACTGTTTCTGCAGTTCCTCCGGACCGCGTATCGCGGCACCGACACCCGACTCACCCAGATTCGCTCGTTGCTCACGGCGCTCGGCTGTTCGGTCACGGACCGCGACACGAACAAACGCCTCCACGAGCTCGAAACGGACGACCTCGCGTGGCTGAAAGACGCCTGTCACGACATCTCTGCGTACACCTTCGGCGAAGCGCTCGCGGCCTTCGAGCGCCGGACGGACACCACGCTCGACGCGTTCGAAGCGGAGCTGGCGACGCTCGGCATCGCCGACGAGCCACTCACCGAGCGCCGCCTCGACGAACTCGCGTACTACCTCCAGACGTACGAGGTGCCGGTCGACCGCGAGAACGAGGGCGTGTTGCTCGCCGACGCGAAGTCCGCGTCGTACGTCGGGCGGGAGGTCGTGTTCCACCTCGGACTCGACGAGGGGTGGACGCACGCGGCGCCCCGCCGCCCGTGGGTCGACCGGGACGCCCAGTTCGAGCGAAATCTCAACAGCTTCCAACTGCTGGTTCAAAGCGGGAGCCAGCAGCACTACCTCGTCCAGGACGCAGCCGGTGGGTCGCCGGTGACGCCGTCGCTGTACTTCGAAGAGCTGTTCGACGCAGACATCGACCGGTTCACAGACCTGCCGTCGACCACTCACCGGACGGCCACCACCCGAGAGGACGCGGCCGGGTTCGAGCGACGCCCAACGGACGTGCCCGCCAAACCGATCGAGACGATCAGCAAATCGAGTCTCAACACCTACGTCAACTCGCCTCGCGACTACTACTTCAGTCGGGTCGTGGACGGCCCCGAGAGATCGTACCTCACCGAGGGCACGCTGCTGCACGATTTCGCCGAGTTCTACGCGACACGTCCCGAGGTCGTCGACGACGCGGCGCTCACGGAAATTGTGGAGCTGCTGAGCGAGCGCGTCCGGCCGCTCGTTCGCGCAGCCGACGAGCAGACGCGCCGCACTGAGTACCGCGCCGCCCTGGAGACGATCACGGCGTATCTCGACGCGAACCCGCCCGCAGACGGCGCCTTCCTGACACCGTCGAGCGGGGGCGAAAACGCCATCGCCGACCACTTCGAGATGCCCGTCGACTCACCGGTGACCGAACGGCGATTCGTCGACACGGACCGCCACATCGACGGGATGATCGACCTCGTCGAATCGCCCACCGGCCTCCTCGATTACAAAAGCGGGAGCAAAGACACCGCAAACGACATCGTGAAAAACGCCGCGAGCGACGACCCGACCGACACGCCCGACTTCCAAGCCCCGCTCTATCTCACCTACTGGCGCTCACAGACGCCCGACGAGGCGCTCTCGTTCACCTTCTTCTACGTGACCGAACTCGTCGACGACGTCATCACCGGTGACGCCGACCTCGACGAGGCGCTCACGACGGTCAGCTACTATCCGGAATCGCCGACGGAACACGTCCAACGAAAGGCGTTCTTCGAACACCTCCGCGAGGACGGGTCGGGAAAGTGCCGCAAGATCCTCTCGAAGATAGAGTACCCAACGTACGCCGCACTGTTCGATGCGGCGCCGTTCGTCGAGACGACCGACAGCGACGAGCTCATCGAGTCGGGGTTCGGCCAGACGATGATCGACCGGCTCAAAGCCGAAATTGGCGACTACAAGTACGTGACGACGGGCAGCAAACAGGCGATGCGCTCGATGGCGGACCGACAGCGATCCGCCTTTTTCGAATCCGACCTCGATGCGTTCGAGTCGTTCGTCGACGCGCAACTGACGGAGCTCAATCACCGCCGCACCGGCGCCGAGCCGTTCCCCGTCGCCGGCCCGAGCGGCGAGCCAAACTACCGACGCGTGGACAATCGGGACTTGCTGTTGGAGGGCGAGCGATGAGCGAGTTCTCTCCCAATCCCGAACAGCAGGACCTCATCACCTCGCTCGATGGCCTGTATCTCGTCGACGCCGGGGCGGGCACCGGGAAGACGTTCACCGTCACCCGCCGCTACGCGAACATCGTCGGCCAAGACGAGATTGACCCGACAGACGTCCTGTTGGTGACGTTCACCAACAATGCGGCAGAAGAGATGCGAGACCGGATCGTGCGCCAGAGCGCGTACGGGATGCGAGCGCTCGCGGACGCGCCGATTCAGACCTTCCACTCGCTGGCACACGACATCCTCACCGAGCACGGGCACGACGCGCCGACGCATCTCGGGATCGACGAGCCGATCACCGGGTCGACGCGAATCGTCGAAGACGAGATCATCGAGCGGTCGCTGTTCCGTGAGTTCATCGGCCAGTTTACGGACGCCCACCCCGCGTACGAGCCGTTCTTCGCGGCGGTCGACGACCCCACCGAGCTGCTGTCGCTCATCACGGAGCTCTCGGCCAAGGGCGTCTTCCCGACGGAAACGGGGTGGTACCGGAACGGCGAATCTCACCTCGACGGGGAGTTCGACGCGTTCGCGTCGCTGTTTGACGACCTAAACGAGCCGCGAAACGGCGGCAGCAAGCAGTCGAAACTCCGGTCGAAGCTGTACCGATACGGCAAAGACAAGACGTACCTCCCGGCGGCGCCCGAAAAGCGGGAACTTCGCGGCGACGGCAAACAGGTCCCGCCGGACACCGCCGAGCGCGCCTTCGAGCGCGATCGAACGGCGCTCAAAGCGTTCGTCCACGACCTCTATCACTCGTATCTCGAGTTTGCGCTGGGGCGCAACTACCTGAACTTCGGCTTCCTCCAGCTGTTCGCGTTCGTGCTGCTGTGTGAGGACCACGAGCTGCGCGAGCGGCTCAGTTTCGAGTACGTGATGGTCGACGAGTTCCAGGACTCCAGTGAGATTCAGTTCAAGCTCATGCTGCTTTTGGCCGGCACGGACAACCTCTGTGTCGTGGGTGACTGGAAACAGAGCATCTACAGCTTCCAGTACGCCGACGTCGACAACATCCGCGAATTCGGCGACCGGCTGGAGACCTTCGCTGCGGAGCTCAACGACGGCGCCGACCGAGTGCAGTTCCCGACGGCGCCGATCACGAAGAAGAAGCTCACTCGCAACTACCGCTCAACCCAATCCATCCTCGATTTCTCGACGGACGCGCTCACGGCCAAGGCGACGAAACGCGAGTCGCTCGACGCGGAGGCGATCGCGAGCTCGGTGACCTCACTCGACGCGGCGACGGACCGAGACGAGAGCCGCATCGAGGCGCTCGCGAGCGCGGACGAACACGAGGCCATCCTCGCGAAGATCGACGAGGTCGTCGGCAATCCCGAGTACGCGGTAGAGGGCGACGAAGGCACGTACGAACCGCCAGGGTACGGCGATATCGCGGTGTTGACCCGGACGCGCGACTTCGGCCGCGAGCTGCTCGAAACGGCGGCCGACTACGACCTCCCGATGGCGTACGAGGGCGGGATGGAGGTGTTCCGTACGGACGCGGCGAAGCTTCTGTTGGCGTGGCTGCGGATTCTCGAACGCGACGCTGCCCGTGGCTGGGCGCTCGTCCTCGAAGAGGCGGGATACACGATCGACGAGACGAACGCCTTCCTCGACCGCGGGTCGTACCCCGACGCCATGACGGCGTTCCGCGACGAACTCCGTGAGCTAGCGACGCTCGGGGGCGTCGCCCGCCGCGTGTTCGACCGGTACAGCCTGAGCGGCCCGACCGCCGACGTCGTGCTCGAAACGGTCCAATCCGTCCACGGGACGACCACGTTCACTCGCGGAGAGGTGATTCAGTTCATCGAGGACGCGATTGCCGACGGGAGCACCCACGAGGTCGCGGGCGGCGCCGGTACGGACGCGGTCACCGTACAGACGATCCATGCGACGAAGGGGCTCGAATATCCCATCGTCATCCTCGCGAACATGAACGCCAACAAGTTCCCGTCGACGGGCGGCGGCGGGAGCACAATCGAGTACGCCGACCCGATCGGCCTCCGACAGCGCAGGCTGTACCGCGACGACGCACACGACGTGCCGTACGTCTACGACAACTGGCAGACGGACGTGTTGAACGCGTGTCTCCCCCAGCAGTACGACGAAGAGCGCCGGCTCCTCTACGTGGCTATCACGCGGGCCGAGAGCCACGTCGTGTTCACGAGCGGCCCCAACCCGAACGCGTTCCTCGAATCGCTCCCGGTCTCCGTCGAGACCGTCGAGCCAGACCTGTCCGCTTTCGAGCCGTCCCCGAGCGAGCACGCGCCCTTCGTCGTCGACATCCCGGAGCCCGCCGGCCCGGCGAGCTACTCGCCACACACGTTCGTCGACGACGCCGTCTTCGAGGGCGACACCGGTGGGCGGGGCATGGCGTTCGGGTCAGCCGTCCACGAGTTCGCAGAGCGGTACGCCCTCGGCGAACCCGCGACGGCCGACAACGCCGACGAACGACACGTGAAGACGTTCTTAGACTCGCTGCACGGCGAGACGAAAGCGGAGATCGACGCGTACCTGCCGCTGACGGTCGGAGGCGAATCGGTCTCGATCGGCGGGATCATCGACCTGCTCCACGTGACGTCCGAGAAGGCAGCGATAATCGACTACAAGACGGACCGGACGACCCACGCAGCGTCCGAGTATCAGAAGCAGCTCAGCGTCTACTACCACGTCGTCGCCGACCAGTACCCAGACCGGACGGTCTCCGCGTCGATTTTCTATACGGCGGACGGGACCCGGAGCACGATCACCCCGCTCAGCAAAGCAGAGCTCAGGGAGATGGTCGCTGCGAAAAAAGACCCGGACAGCCACCCACGATAGAAGGCGCTCGGATCGGTCAGTACGGGAACTGCTCCGACCGGCACAACCGTTATTGGACGCGCTTCCGTACGTGACGTATGGCTGAACAGAGCGCGGTGGAGTTCATCGAAGCGTGGCAGACAGGGGCGTTCTTCGTCGTCCTCTCCGTCGTCGCCGGCGCGCTCTCGGTGATCGGGCTCGACTCCGTGCTGCCGTCGTCGCCTGCTGTGCTACTGAGCGTGTTCGTCGCCGGGACCGTCGCCGCCTTCGTCGGCTCGTCGTTCGTCCTGTACGGCCGATGAGCGCGCAGGCCCTATCGAGGGGTTCGGGAGTCGCCTGGAGGAAAATCGCGCAGTCTTCGCGTGACCGCATCCGCTCTCCTCTGTATCCGGCTCCCGTCGGCCGGTGAGCGTGCCGATAGGGCCGAGTCCCCTCGAACGCGGGCCGCGTCGGTTGGCGGCCAGCCCGAGTTATAGTTCGCTGTCCGGGACGACGACGACCTTTCCGAAGCCCTCGCGCTCTTCGATGATCTCGTGGGCGCGGTCGATTTCGCTCATCGGGAGGGTCTCACGGATCTGGGGTTCGAACGCGCCCTCCCAGACGAGTTCGAGCACGTCGTCGACCTCGCCGGGGGCGCCCATCGTCGAGCCGTAGATCTCCAACTGGTTCCAGAAGATGCTGTTGAGGTCCGTCTCGGGGTCACGGCCCGTCGTCGCCCCGCAGGTCACCACTCGGCCGCCCTTCACGAGGCTGTCGAGCGAGTCTCGCCACGTCGCCTTGCCGATGTGGTCGACCACCACGTCGACGCCGCGGCCGTCGGTCGCCTCGGCGATCGCGTCGGCGAAGTTCGTCTCGTCGTAGTTGATCGTGTGGTCCGCGCCGAGGTCGGCGGCGTACGCCAGTTTCTCCTCGGTGCTGGCGGTCGCGTACACCTCCGCGCCGATGTAGTCGGCGATCTGGACGGCGGCGTGCCCGACGCCACCGCTCGCGCCGAGCACGAGGATCGACTCGCCCGGCCTGAGTTCCGCGCGGGTGACGAGCATCCGCCACGCCGTCTGGAAGACGAGGGGGGCGGCGGCCGCCGTCTCCCAGTCGACGCCCTCCGGGACGGGCACGAGGTTCTCCGCGGGGACCGCCGCCTGCTCGCTGTGGACGCCGCGGACGTGCTCGCCGATGATCTGGAACTCGGTACAGATCGTCGGGTTCCCGTCGCGGCAGTGTTCGCAGTGCCCGCAGGACAGCCCCGCCGAGACCGCGACCCCGTCTCCCGGTTCGAACCGCTCGACGTCCTCGCCGACCTCCGCGACGACGCCGGCGGCGTCGCTGCCGGGGATGTGCGGCATCTCCAACTCGAGGCGGCTGAGCGCGCCGAGACCCATCCGCGTGAAGACGTCGAGGTGGTTCAACGCCGCGGCCTTCACGTCGACCAGCACCTCGTCGCGATCGATCTCCGGGTCGTCGAAGTCGTCGTATTCGAGAACGTCTCTCCGGCCGTGCTCGGCGAATTGAACGGCTTTCACGTCCGGGCCAACACACCGGGTATCAAAAAGTACTGGTACTACCACTACTGTCTGCCGGCACATCGACGATCGACGAAACCCGGCGGAGAGCGCCGCCCGCAGCGGAGCCGCGCCAAGCGGCCTGCGCCCGTGGCGCCTCACGGCATAACTATAATGAATATTTATACGCAACGGGCGGGTATCTGTCGATATGTACGACGACGAGGACCTCTCCGCGCTCCGCGAGGCCCACGCGGAGTGGAAAGCGGAGACGCTCGGCCCGACCCTCGACCGCCACGGCGAGCGACGCGACCGGTTCGCGACGGTCTCGAACCACGGGGTCGATCGGGTGTACACCCCCGCGGACGTGGCCGACCTCGACTACGACGCCGACCTCGGGCTCCCCGGCGAGGAGCCGTACACGCGCGGCGTCTACCCCACGATGTACCGCGGGCGAACGTGGACGATGCGGCAGTTCGCCGGCTTCGGCACCGCCGAGGAGACGAACGAGCGGTTTCAGTACCTCATCGACGAGGGGCAGACCGGGCTCTCGACCGCCTTCGACATGCCCTCGCTGATGGGGCTCGACTCCGACGACCCGATGTCGCTCGGCGAGGTGGGCAAGGAGGGCGTCGCCGTCGACACGCTCCGCGATATGGAGGTCCTCTTCGAGGGCATCGACGTGAGCGAGGTGTCCACCTCCTTCACGATCAACCCGAGCGCGCCCGTCATCTACGCGATGTACGTCGCCATCGCGGACCAGCAGGGCGTCCCGCGCGAGGCGCTCCGGGGGACCCTCCAAAACGACATGCTGAAGGAGTTCATCGCGCAGAAGGAGTGGGTGATCCCCCCGGAGCCCTCCCTCGATCTCGTCACCGACACCATCGAGTTCGCGGTCGAGGAGACGCCCAAGTTCAAGCCCGTCTCGGTGTCGGGCTACCACATCCGCGAGGCCGGGTCGACCGCGGTGCAAGAACTCGCCTTCACCCTCGCCGACGGCTTCGCGTACGTCGAGGCCTGCCTCGACCGCGGGCTCGACGTCGACGAGTTCGCCCCGCAGCTCTCCTTTTTCTTCAACTCGCACAACTCGATATTCGAGGAGGTGGCGAAGTTCCGCGCCGCTCGCCGGATCTACGCGCGGATCATGGGCGAGTGGTACGACGCCGAGGCCGACGCCTCGAAGCAGCTGAAGTTCCACACCCAGACCGCGGGCCAGTCGCTGACGGCCCAGCAGCCCTTAAATAACGTCGTCAGGGTGACGCTGCAGGCGCTGGCGGGCGTGCTCGGCGGCACCCAGAGCCTCCACACCAACTCCTTCGACGAGGCGCTGGCGCTGCCCTCCGAGCAGGCCGTGCGGGTCGCGCTCCGCACCCAGCAGATCATCGCCGAGGAGTCCGGCGCGGCCGACATCGTCGACCCGCTCGGCGGCTCGTTCGCGGTGGAGGCGCTCACCGACGAAATCGAGGCCGAGGCGACCGCGTACATCGAGGAGCTCCGCGAGATGGGCGACGGCTCGGTCCGCGACGGCGTGCTCCGCGGCATCGAACAGGGGTACTTCCACCGCGAGATACAGGAGTCCTCCTACGAGTACCAAGAGCGGGTCGACTCGGGCGAGGAGACGGTCGTCGGCGTCAACGCCTACGAGACCGACGACGACACGCGCCCGGACCTGCTCCACGTCGACGAGACCACCCGCGAGCGGCAGCTCGCGCGCCTCGAATCGGTGACGGCGGAGCGCGACGACGCGGCGGTCGAGGCGGCGCTCGACGAACTCCGGGCGGCGGTCGACGCCGGCGAGAACACCATGCCGGCGGTCGTGACGGCGGTGAAGGCGTACGCGACGATGGGCGAGATCATGGACGTCTTCGAGGCGGCACACGGGAGCTATCGGGAGCGCATCGGGGTCGCCTAAAAAGGTGTGGACCGTGGGGTTACGCCGTCTCGACGGGGCGCGCCGACTCCGCGCGCCAGGCGTTCCCGCGTCGGCCCGCGCGCCGGAGGTCGAGTTCGACGACCGACCCGGCGTCCAGCGACGTCAGCGTCGACTCGATGTCCGGACCGTCGTACTCGACGACGTACAACGTCCCGTTGCGCGGATGCTCACGGAGCGTGATCGCCCCGTGGTCGTTGCACGCATCGACGATGGTGTACTTTCCAGTTCGGTCCATATCGTTCGATAGTTGACGCGTTGGCCATTAATTGTTTGGTGCGCCGTGATACCGCGGCGCTGCCGGCCGCAAGCGGTCCATTTTAATCGTCCCGTCGCCTCCTGCCGGTATGACGGAGACGGAGATCCCGGAGGATCACCCGCGCTACGCGTCGCTCGTGACGCGCCACCGGATCGAGGCGGGCGTCGAGAACGGGATCACCTCGAAACAGGGGCTCATCGCGCAGGGGCGCGGCGAGTCCTTCGATTACCTCCTCGGCGAGCGAACGCTCCCGAGCGCGGACGCCGCCGCGCGGGCGGCCGCCGCCACCCTGCTTCTCGCCGACCACCCGGTCCTCTCGGTGAACGGGAACGTGGCGGCGCTGGCGCCGGACGAGACGGTCGAACTCGCCGAGGCGGTCGACGCCGACATCGAGGTGAACCTGTTCAACCACACCGACGAGCGGGTCCGGCGGATCGCCGACCACCTCCGCGACCACGGCGCCGAGGAGGTCAAGGGACTCGCCGCCGACGGCGAGATCCCCGGTCTCGACCACGCTCGCGGGACCGTCGACGCCGACGGCATCGAGGCGGCGGACGTGGTCGTCGTCCCGCTCGAAGACGGCGACCGCGCGGAGGCGTTAGACGCGATGGGGAAGACGGAGATTGTCATCGACGTAAACCCCGGTAGCCGGTCGCCGCGGACCGCCGACATCCCGATCGTCGACAACCTGATCCGCGCGGTCCCGAACGTCACGGCTCACGCGCGGGCGCTGGCCGAGGCCGGGCCCGGAGCGCAGCGCGACGCGATCGACGCGTTCGACGCCGACGACGCGCTCGCGAAGGCGGAGGCGGCGATCCGCGAGGGGTCGTTCGGCGCCGAGACGGAACCCGCCGGCGGAGGCGTCTCGGACGGAGCCGCCCAAAACGGCGAGAACCCGGTCGACGAGTCTGCTCGTTGACGATTTGGGGTGTGAGCGCCGGAAGTCAAAAGAGCGCTGCCGCCGTGAACGCGACATGGAACTCGACGAAACGGACCGCGAAATCCTCCGCATCCTCCAGGAGGACGCCCGGACGCCGTTTTCCGAGGTCGCCCGGCGCATCGACATGTCCAGCGCGACCGTCCACGATCGGGTGAGCCGCATGGAAGAGGCGGGAGTGATCGACGGATACCACGCGTCGATCGACCCCCGATCGGTCGGGTACGGCGTCAGCGCGTTCGTGGGGCTCCGCGTCGAGCAGGGCCGCGAGGAAGACGCCTTGAAGCGGCTCCGCGAGATCAGCGGCGTCCGCGAGATCCACCTCACCACCGGCGAGTGGGACGTGTTGCTCAAGGTCGTCGCCAGCGACACCGACAGCCTCCGCGACCTCATGTTCGAGCGCATCGCGGAGATGGACGGCTTCTCGCGGTCACAGACGATGATCATCCTCGGCACCGATTACGAGGCCCACGGGCCGGCCGTCTGAACGCCCGCGTCGGGCGCGGGGTGACGCGGGACCGGAACCCTCAATTTGGGGACTCCCTCATCGGAGAGCATGAGCACACCGGTCGAAGAGCGGTTCGGGCTGTCGCCGGAGCGCGCGTGGGCCGCGGCCGTCGGCGCGGTCACCGCCCTCCTCGCGGTCGGATCGGCCGTCTTCCCGCGGATCGTGTACGACCGCTTCCTCTGGCAGTACTTCTGGGGGCCGGTCGCGGCCGACGGGCAGGGCGGACAGTGCGCCGTTCGCGACGCGGGCGGCACCGAACTGCTCGGGAGTTCCGCGGCCTGCACCACGGCGGTCGAGGCGGGCAGTGTCGTCGCGTTCCCCGGATACACGACGGTGTCGACCGTCAGCTACGTCGTCATCCTGTTGGCGATGCTTATCGGCGTGGTCTTCCTCCTGCGCCGGCTGGACATCGGCCGAGAGATGCGCTTTTTCTACGCGCTGTTCCCGTTCATGCTGCTCGGCGGCGCCCTCCGCACCGTCGAGGACTCGGGCATCGCCGCGATGCGGGCCGGCGTGGAGCCGCTCATCCCGTTCCCGGCGAGCGCGCTCCTCATCAGCCCGTTCATCTACTTCACCGTCTTCGGGGTCACGCTCGCGTGCGTGCTCACGGCGTACTCGCTGGCCGACCGGGGCGTGGTCGACGACTACGCGCGCCCGCTGTTCGCGATGGGCGCCGTCGCGCTCGCGGCGTCGTTCGGCTACCTCTCGTACCTCTCGGCCGCGACCGACTACGTCGACTTCTACCCGATCATCCTCGCGCTGACGCTCGGCATCTCGACCGTGGCGACGGCGGTCACGTGGGCGCTGGCGACCAGGTACGTGCCCGACATCCGCAAGGGGACCGGGGTCGCCGGCATCGTCATCATCTGGGGGCACGCCATCGACGGCGTCGCCAACGTGATCGGGCTCAACTGGATGCCGGCGCTGACGGGCACGGCGAACCTCGTCCCGAAACACGTGGTCAACGCGCTGATCGTCGACTGGACCGGCCGGCTGCTCCCGCAGTCCATCGTCTCCGTGACCGGGGACGCGTGGCCGTTCCTGCTGGTGAAACTCGTGGCGGCGACGTTCGTCGTCTGGGTGTTCAACGGCGAGCTCTACGAGGAGTCACCGCGGTACACGCTGTTGCTCCTCATCACGGTCCTCGCGGTCGGGCTCGGCCCCGGCAGCCGCGACATGCTGCGCGCGACGTTCGGGATTTAAGTTCACATCCCCATGTCGGCGGCGGGCTCCGGAACCGGCAGGTCGGCGACGGCGACGCCCAACAGCTCGGCGGCGTGGTCGAGCGCCATGTCGAACCCGTAGTACCGCTCTAACTCGTCGCCGGTCGGCCCCGGCCTGACCTTCAGCATCGCGTAGCCGTCGACGTTCTGTGCGACGGTCGCCTCCCGGCCGCCGGCCGCGAAGGTGAGGCGGCGCTCGCCGTCGGTCTCCTCGTAGCGCGCTTCGACGCCGTTCCGCTCGGACCCCGTCTCGTCCATACGAGCGGTACGGGCCGACCCCTGTCGTATCTGTCGGTCAGCCGTCCGACGGATGGCAAGGTTAAGGGACGACACCGCCCTATCGGAGGCAATGAGTACCGAAGTGTCGCGACGCCGGGCGTGGGTGATCGCCGCGCGCCCCCAGACGCTCCCCGCGGCGGCCGCGCCGGTGATCGTCGGCGTCGGCCTCGCGGTCCGAGACGGGGTGTTCACACCGCTGCCCGCGCTCGCGGCGTTCGTCGGCGCGGCGTTGATACAGATCGGTACCAACTTCGCGAACGACTACTACGACGCGATCCAGGGCGCCGACACCGACGACCGCGAGGGGTTCACCCGCGTCGTCGCCAGCGGCCTCATCGAGCCCGCAGAAGTCAAACGCGCGATGTGGCTGACCTTCGCGGCCGCGATACTCGTCGGGACCTTCCTCGTGTACGTGGGCGGCGTCCCCATCCTCGTCGTCGGGCTCGCGTCCGTCGCGGCCGGGATCGCGTACACGGGCGGCCCCTACCCCCTGGGATACCACGGGCTCGGCGACCTGTTCGTCTTCGTCTTCTTCGGCGTGATCGCCGTCACGGGGACCTACTACGTGCAGGCCGCCGCGCTCGTCGGCGGGGGATTCCCCCTGTGGGTCCCGGACGGGACGGTGACGCTCGCGGCCGTGATCGCGAGCCTGCCGGTCGCCGCCATCTCGACGAACATCCTCGTCGTCAACAACGTCCGCGACGTGGCCGAGGACGCCGAGACGGGGAAACGCACCCTCGCGGTCCGGTTCGGCTACCGGTTCTCCCGAGCCCAGTTCCTCGCGCTGCTCGCGCTCGCGTACCTCACCCCGGCGTGGTTCTTCGCCACCGGCGGCGGTCTCGCCCCGCTCCTCCCGTTGGTGACGCTCCCGCTCGCGGTCGGTATCGCGCGCACCGTGGTGACCGAGACCGGCGGCGAGGCGCTCAACCCCGCGCTCGAATCGACCGGCAAACTGCTCGGGGCGTACGCGGTGGCGTTCGCCGTCGGTCTCGCTGTCTGACCGATGCAGATTCGACCGTTTTCGCTCGACCTGTCGAGCCCCCTCGAAACCGCCCGCGGCGCCATCGACCGACGCGAAGGGTTTCTCGTCGGCGTGAGCCCCGACGCCGACGGTCAGTCCGCCCCCGCGCCCGGTCTCGGCGAGGCGACGCCGCTCCCCGGTTGGACCGAGTCCCGCTCGGCCTGCCGGGACGCGCTCCGCGAGGCGACGGGCGGAGACGGGGGCGCCCTCCTGCCGGACGCGCGCTCGCGGCTCGACCCCGCCGAGACGCCCGCGGCGCGTCACGGCCTCTCGCTCGCGCTCGCCGACGCCGAGGCGCGCGCCGGCGGCCGCTCCCTCGCCGAGCAGCTCGCCCGAGAGGCGTCCCTCCCGGCGCCCGCGCCGACGGTCCCGGTCAACGCCACGATCGGTGACGGCGACCCCGAGGCGACCGTCGACGCGGCGGAGCGCGCGGTCGCCCGCGGCTTCGACTGTTTAAAAGTGAAAGTCGGTGCGCGCGGGCTCGACGCCGACGTCGAGCGGCTCAGCGCCGTTCGGCGCGCCGTCGGCGACGCCGTCGCCCTGCGAGCCGACGCGAACGGGGCGTGGGACCGACCGACCGCCAGGGAGGCCGTCGCCCGCCTCGCGCCGCTCGATCTGGCGTACCTCGAACAGCCCCTGCCGGCCGACGACCTCGACGGGGCGGCGGCGCTCCGGTCGCTCCGGCGAGCGGGCGGGCAGGCCGTAGACGGCGACCCGCCGGTCCCGATCGCGCTCGACGAGTCGCTTTCGACCCACGGGATCGGCGCCGTTCTCGACGCGGCGGCGGCCGACGCCGTCGTCCTCAAGCCGATGGCGCTCGGCGGGCCGGACCGAGCGGTGGCGGCGGCGACCCGCGCGCGAGCGGCCGGGGTCGAGCCGGTCGTCACCACCACCGTCGACGCCGTCGTCGCGCGCACGGCGGCGGTCCACGTCGCCGCCGCGGTCCCCGACGTCGCCGCCTGCGGGCTCGCCACCGGGTCGCTGCTCGATACGGACCTCGCGGCCGACCCCTGCCGGATCGGCGGGGGCGAAGCGTCGGTGCCGAGCGGTCCCGGTCTCGCCGGCGACGCCTTCGCCGACCTCCCGTAGCGGGGTCGCCGGCTACCATGGGTTAAAAGGGAATCCGGTCCGCGGACGCCCGCTCACTCGACGACGTCGACCGTGCCGACCATGCCGCGCGTCTGGTGCGGGGTACAGACGTACTCGAAGCGTCCCGGCTCGGCGAACGTGTGCGCGAAGACGTGGCCCGCCTCGGCGGTGAGCCCGGACTCGAACGCGCCGCCCCTGTCGATCACGTTGTGGACGCCTCCGGCGCCCGTCCACTCCCAGCGGACCTCCGTTCCGACGTCGACCACGACGGTCGCGGGCGCGAACGCGAACCCGCTGCCCGCGCCGACGGCGACCGTCACGCGCTCCTCGCCCGTCCGGTCTACCGGCTCCGAACTCCCCTCCTCGCCGCCGCCCGGCACGAGGGCGTCGACACAGCCCGCGAGCCCGGTCACGGCGAACGCCCCCGTCGCCGCGAGCGCCTCGCGGCGCGAATGGTCGGTCATACCGGATCGAGGCGACGGACGGTATAAATCCCCTCGCGAACCGCCGCGGCCGGCCGCCGGCGACGCGGCGGCTACCGACCCGACGGTCCGAGGGAAGACGCTTTTACCGCCACCGCCGAACGTGTGCGTATGAGCGAGTGGACAGACGCCATCGTCGGCGACCGCATGACCGTCGACAACCAGTTCAACGACCGCGTGTCGGCCTCGCAGTTCTCCAGCCAGGAGTGGGGGCTGATCATGACGGCGACGGAGTTCGAGATCGAAAACCCCGACGACCCCGACGAGGCGCGGATCGTCGCGGACACCTCCAGTTTGCCGGCTATCATGCCGGAACTGGAGAACGTCCGGTCGCAGATGGCGGCGATGGGCGGGGCGCCGGGCGGCGGCGCGGGCGGCGGGGGCGGGTCCGGCGGCGGGCTCGTCGACTCGATCAAAGGCGCGCTCGGCCTCGGTGGCGGCGGCGGGAACGACGGCCCCTCCGACGAAGAGCTCGAAGCGGCCGAGCGGCTCGTCCAGGAGTACGCCGCCGAGCTACAGGCGCAGCTCGAATCGGTCGGCAAGTGGGAACAGGTCAGAGTCGCGTATCAGGAGTAGCGTTCCGGGGTCGGGTCACTCGGAACGGGGCGGTCGCTGTTCCTGTGAGTCGTCCTCTTCGGCGAGCGACTCCTCGGCCAAGCGCTCGATGTCGGCCTCCGTGTCGACATCTTCGGGGAAGAGGAGGCGGCCGTTGAACTGGACGATGGAGTCGCCCTCTTCGAGAATTTCGAGGAGTTCTGCGGAGTCCACCGTTGGTCCATCCCTCCCCGTCTTGCCGTACAACTCGCTCAGTGAGTGAAATTTCTCTGGTAGGATCTCCAACTCCATCCCGAGTAGCGAGGGGAGCGACGGAACCGACCCGTGTTCGATGTGATGCGCCGTCGGTGACTCTGACCGTACGACATTGATCTGCATTCCCAGATACACCTGAGAGGCGATCCCCCTGCTCGGGTCGCCGACAATCCGCGTTTCGCTCGCTTCCCCGATTCCCGACAGGCCGACGCTTGCACCGACGGGAAATCCAAGCGACAACAGGCTAACCAGCGATCTGGACGACTCCCGGTCGAGTGCGCTCTCTGTGAGAACCGCCGACAGGCCTCCAGACTCGATCATCGAGATGCCGATCGACCTGTCTGTCGCTCCTTCGAACACGACGAGCGCCGGCGCGTCGTCAAGCTTGTCGAGCGAGACGCTCCCCGTAGCGGTGGTAACGTCACTGCCGTCTTCGATCGGCAGGTCGCAGTAGAGGATGTCGACGTCGGGATCGGTGAATCTCTTCGCGACCGTGTCCGCGTCGGGGTTCGCTAGCACCTCCCACGACCCGATTCCACCCGCTACTTCCGGATCCGAAAAGGCACGCCGGAGCTCCGTCGCACGCGCTGTCGACGTGGTCACGGCGCTCAGTCGGATGTCGCCACGCGCCGTGTCCGTTCTGGAGAGTCGGTTTTCGTACCCGTCCGTGGTCAGTATCGCCGTTCCTGCCGGTGTGGGCGTCTCGTCTGGTGAGGGGACGGTTCCGGACTCCCACCCGCTGTCTCTCGGGTTCAACCACGGTGACGTCGCCAGCGCGACGGGTGCGTCAACCGTCGGATCGTTCGTTCCCCGGACACGGATCGGCGCGAGCACGTGTGCGAGGTGTGGGAGCAGCTCCGCGGCCTCGGGGACCGGGCGTACCACCGCTTCGGTCGACCACGCTGGCGTGTACGGCGCGACGGTCTCGGGGTCGACCTCAAGGTACTCCATCAGCCGTTCGCTCATCGAACTGCCGGCCAGATTCGGGGGATAAAAAGGTAGCTTCGCACCCACCTGTTCGTACTCGTAGCGGTCGGACTCGATGTACCCCTCTATGCGCGCGAGCGTGTCGAGGAAGAACCACGTCCGGAGCAGCTCCTCAGCCCGCTCTTCCAGCGCGACGCCGTCGCTCGGAAGCGGCTCCACGAACCCGTTTTCGAGCCGTATCGCGGGCTCGTCCCCCACGACCATCCTCGCACCGAGGTAGAACGACAGCGTCGAGAGGCGGTACACGTCGGCGTACGTCGGTCTCACGACCACCTCGACCCCGGTGTCGGGCGCGACGAGCGGGCTGGGGATGTCGAGCTCCTCGCCGATCCGGATCCGCGGCGGATACCCGCGGAGCGTCGGCCACGACCGCTCCGGGGTGAACTCCTTGATCGAGGAGCCGAGCACCGACACCGCCTCGGCGACGGCGGCCGGGTCCTCGGTGACGGTGATCGTCGCCTCGGGGCTGGTGTGCAGCGATCGCGCGCCGACCGTGATGGTGGTCGGGCGATCGAAAGTCAGTGTCAGCGTCTCCGACTCTGCCATTCCCGTCGCGGAAAACGCGGTGTGTGGGACGCGAACGATTGTCTTCACCACGCCGTCGAGAACGAGGAAGTACGTCCCCCGCGGGAACTCCATCGACTCGTTGAGACGCGCGACCAGGTCCCCCTTGTCGTCCCGGACTGAGACTGCTGAGTATGAGGGGACAGAGACCGACTCGGCCTCGAAGCTCACGGCGTGATCGATGGGGACGAGAAACAGGTCGGCCAGCGCGGGTTCCAACGCCGGTTCCCGGTCGAGTTCGAGCAGGAACTCCTCGCCCTCCAGCGCGTCGCGTATCCGGAGGGTCTCCCCGTCGGTTTCGAACCCGATCCGTCCGTCTACCCCATCATCAGTCACGTGTTATGATACTTTACCAATAGGTATGAGTGTGTCGGATTTTCGCTAAGGTAGAGGATTCGGGGCGTTTCGAGCGGGTTCGGACATCGGAGTGCCACAGCGTGACAGTACAATTATCATCCTTCGACCGTGACACACGGGCATGGAATCGCGGGTCGCGACCGCCCTCGGTGCGGCGTTTCCGAACCGGTCCGTCAGCGACACGTTCGCCGTCGGCCCCTCGTGGAACGGCGCCAACGAGACGGTCGGCGTCGGCTTCGCGGACGGGACTCGGGCGTTCTGTAAGGTCGCCGCCGGCGGCGACGGGAGCCGCATCGCCCGCGAGCTGGCCGTCCTCCGGTACCTCGACGCGGCGCGGTCGGTCTCGGGACCGGCGGTGTTGGCGGCGGACCCGGACGCGGCGGTCCCCTACCTCGTCACCGCGCCCGCACCGGGCGATGAGCTGTTCGACCTGTGGGAGACGACGGCACCGACCGCCAGAGAGGCGCTGCTCCGGCGCGTCGGCGCGACCCTCGCGACGCTCCACGCGGTCCCGTTCGAGCGCCACGGCGAGATCGTCGGCGGGGGCGGCGGGCGCGGCAGGAT
>Ga0209946_1000031_pt1 | contig 52705 bp, 60 predicted proteins | sample SalPon2_A_H2O_MG_FD_185704 | JGI IMG/M metagenome (GOLD analysis project Ga0209946, IMG submission 185704) | Salt pond water microbial communities from South San Francisco under conditions of wetland restoration - Salt Pond MetaG R2_A_H2O_MG... | ecosystem: Environmental > Aquatic > Non-marine... | reverse complement strand
ACGTCGCCGACCGACTGGAGAAGCCACGGCGCACGCACGCTGAGGTCAACCTGGGCCGCATCGAGCGGTACGCTCAGGAAGACGAGACGGTCGTCGTCCCCGGCAAGGTGCTGGGCAGCGGTGTGCTTGAAAAGAACGTCACCGTCGCCGCCGTCGACTTCTCGGGAACCGCCCGAACGAAGATCGACCAGGCCGGCGAAGCGGTGTCACTCGAACAGTTCGCTGAACAGAATCCCGAAGGAAGCAACGTCCGGGTGATTCGATGAGTCTCGCGAAAATCGACGCGGACGTCGTCGTCGACGCTCGCGACTGCATCCTCGGTCGCGTCTCGTCGAAGGTCGCTCAGCGCGTCCTCGACGGCGAGACGGTCGCCGTCGTCAACGCCGAGCGCGCGGTCATCACCGGCAACGAGGAGGCGACGATGGAGACGTACCACACCCGCGCGAACCTCGGTTCCGACAGCGGGCCGTACTACCCCAAGCGTCCCGACCGCATCTTCAAGCGTGCCATCCGCGGCATGTTACCGTACAAGACGGAGGACGGTCGCGAGGCGTTCGCGAACGTTCGCGTGTACGTCGGGAACCCCTACGAGCGCGACGAGGACGCCGAAAGCGTCGTCCTCGACGGCACGTCGCTCGACCGCCTCTCGAACATCAAATTCACGACGCTCGGGGACATCTCCGAGTCTCTGGGAGCCAACGTCACATGGTAACTAACACCTCAGGCAAGAAGAAGACGGCCGTCGCCCGCGCCACCGTGCGCGACGGCGAGGGTCGCGTTCGAATCAACTCCCAGCCAGTCGAGCTGGTCGAACCGGAGCAGGCGCGGCTCAAGATGTTAGAGCCGTTCCGCATCGCGGGCGAGGAGCTCCGCGCCGACGTCGACATCGACATCAACGTCGAGGGCGGCGGCTTCAGCGGGCAGGCAGACGCGACGCGGACCGCCATCGCGCGCGGTCTCGTCCAGCACCTCGGCGACGCCGAGCTGCGCGACGCGTACATGAACTTCGACCGCACCCTGCTGGTCAACGACGTGCGCCAGTCCGAACCCAAGAAGTGGGGCGGACCCGGCGCGCGTGCCCGCTACCAGAAGTCCTACCGCTGAGGTGATCCAGTCATGATGATCCCCGTTCGGTGTTTCACGTGCGGCAACGTCGTGGGTGAACACTGGGAAGAATTCAGCGAGCGCGCCCGCGAGGGCGACGAGGATCCGGGCGAAGTGCTCGACGACCTCGGCGTCGACCGGCACTGCTGTCGCCGGATGTTAGTCAGTCACCGCGACCTCGTGGACGTCGTCTCACCGTACCAGTAACTATGCCAGAACAGCGATACAATCGGTACGAGAAAGCACGAATCCTCGGCGCGCGAGCGCTGCAAGTGTCCTACGGGGCGCCCGTGCTTATCGACACCGACCAGACCGAGCCGATCCTCGTCGCCGCCGAAGAGTACGACGCGGGCGCGCTCCCCTTTACCGTCCGGAGGGAATCCAACTAATGACACGAATCACCGGAATCTCGCTGCGTCGCGTCCTCGATTCACGAGGCAACCCCACCGTCGAAGCCGACGTGCTCACCGAGTCCGGCGGCTTCGGCCGCGGGGCGGCCCCCAGCGGGGCCTCGACCGGCGAGTACGAAGCCATCGAACTACCGGCCAACGAGTCCATCGCGGCAGCTCGCGAACACGCGGTCCCTCGCCTCGAGGGGCTCTACGCGGGCGACCAGCGCGCCGTCGACAACGCGCTCCGCGCGGCCGACGGCACGGACGACTTCTCCGCGATCGGCGCCAACAGCGCGGTCGCGATCTCGATGGCGGCCGCGAAGGCCGCCGCCGACGTGCTCGGTGCGCCGCTGTACCAGCACCTCGGTGGCGCGTTCCGCGGCGAGAACTTCCCGATTCCGCTCGGCAACGTCGTCGGCGGCGGGGAACACGCCAAGGAGGCGACCCATATCCAGGAGTTCCTCGCTGCGCCGGTCGGCGCGCCGAGCGTCTCGGAGGCCGTCTTCGCGAACGCCGCGGTCCACGCGGCGGTCGCGGACGTGCTCGACGAGCGCGGCGTTCCGGCCGCGAAAGGCGACGAGGGCGCGTGGGCGCCCCCGATCTCGGACGCGGACGCGTTCGAGGTCGTCGACGAGGCGGTCGACCGCGTCGAAGACGACGTGGGCTTCGAGATCCGCTTCGGGCTCGACATGGCCGCCGCCGAACTGTACGACGCCGACGAGGGCGCGTACGTGTACGGCGACGAGACCAAATCGGCCGGCGAGCAGATCGACTACGTCGCCGGCCTCGTCGAGGAGTACGACCTCGCGTACGTCGAGGACCCGCTCGACGAGAACGACTACGAGGCGTTCGCGGAGCTGACCGACCGGGTCGGCGACCGGACGCTGATCTGCGGCGACGACCTGTTCGTCACCAACGTCGAGCGGCTCCAAGACGGGATCGACGCCGGCGCGGCAAACAGCATCCTGATCAAGCCGAACCAGATCGGGACGCTGTCGGACGCGTTCGACGCGGTCGAACTCGCCGCCCGCAACGGCTACGAGACGGTCATCTCCCACCGCTCGGGCGAGACCGAAGACACCACCATCGCACACCTCGCTGTGGCGACCGACGCCGGGTTCATCAAGACCGGCACGGTCGGCGGCGAGCGCACCGCCAAGCTGAACGAACTGGTCCGTATCGCGGACGACGCAGTATGACGGGCCCACACCACGCATGAGCGAAGACAACGACGCGGTCGAACTCGACGACGACGCGGAGACCGAGGCGGTCGACGCGGCGGTCGAGGAGGAGGCCGACACGACCGAGGAACCGACCGCCGACGCGGCCGACGTGGCCGCTGACGCCGAACCCGAACCGACTGTCGACGACGAAGACGAGGAGGACGCCTCCCCGTTCGACGACGACGTCATGCCCGACGACGACGTCGACCTGCTGATCCCGGTCGAGGACTACCTCTCCGCCGGTGTCCACATCGGGACCCAGCAGAAGACGTCCGACATGGAGCGGTTCATCCACCGCGTTCGCGACGACGGCCTGTACGTGCTCGACGTGAGCACGACGGACCAGCGGATCCGCACCGCCGCGGACTTCCTCGGGAACTACGACCCCGAGCAGATCCTCGTCACGTCCTCGCGGCAGTACGGTCGGTTCCCGGCCGAGAAGTTCGCGGACGCCATCGGCGCCCGCGCTCGCACGGGCCGCTTCATCCCCGGTACGCTCACGAACCCCGACTACGCCGGCTACATCGAGCCGGACATCGTCGTGGTCACTGACCCGATCGGCGACGCGCAGGCCGTCAAGGAGGCCATCACGGTCGGCATCCCGGTCATCGCGATGTGCGACTCCAACAACCAGCTGTCGAACGTCGACCTCGTCATCCCGACGAACAACAAGGGTCGACGCGCGCTGTCGGTCGTCTACTGGCTCCTCGCCAACGAGACGCTCGACCGCCGCGGCGCCGACACGGTCTTCGCCCTCGACGACTTCGAGGACGAACTGTAAGGCGGCTTTCGACGCCGAGTTCGACTTTTACGCTCGCCTCGCTCCGTGAGCCGCGAGGCCGTTCGCCGCGCCTCCGCGAGCGGCCCGCCAAGCGCAACGCCTGTAAGCCCGCGGAGAGAGTGAACGCGTATGACCGTCTGTGAAGCGCCGGGGAAGGTGTACCTCTTCGGCGAACACGCCGTCGTCTACGGGGAGCCGGCCGTCCCGGCGGCGATCGAGCGACGCGCCACGGTGACCGCCGAGCCCCGGTCGGACGACCACGTCCGCGTCGAGGCCGAGGACCTCTCGCTCGACGGGTTCACCGTCGAGTACGCCGGCGAGTCCGGCGACCGGCCCGACGTTGACGTCCCGACGCCGCTCGTCGAGGCCGCGATGGGGTACGTCGACGCCGCGGTGCGACAGGCCCGAGACGCGGCCGACGCCCCTGACGCCGGCTTCGACATCACCGTCGAGAGCGACATCCCGCTCGGCGCGGGCCTCGGATCGTCGGCCGCCGTCGTAGTCGCCGGCATCGACGCCGCGACCCGCGCGCTCGGCCACCCGCTCGACCGCCGCGAACTGGCGGACCGCGCGTACCGCGCCGAGTTCGAGGTGCAAGACGGGCAGGCGTCGCGGGCCGACACGTTCTGCTCGACGATGGGCGGGGCAGTCAGGGTCGAGGGGGACGACTGCGAGCCCATCGACGCGCCCAACCTCCCCTTCGTCGTCGGGTTCGACGGCGGCGCGGGCGACACGGGCGAACTCGTCGCCGGCGTCGGCGAACTCCGAGACGAGTACGGATTCGCTGCCGACACGGTCGAATCGATCGGCGATCTGGTACGGGCGGGCGAGGACCTGCTCGCGGACGCCGCGCCCGAGTCCGAGCCCTCGCCGGCGCTGCTCGCCGAACTGGGCGACCTGATGGACTTCAACCACGGGCTGCTCGCCGCGCTCGGCGTCTCCGCCCGCTCGCTCGACGCGATGGTCTGGGCCGCTCGCGACGCCGGCGCTCACGGCGCGAAGCTTACCGGGGCGGGCGGCGGCGGCTGTATCGTCGCGCTCGACGCGAGCGACGCGACCGAGACCGCGCTCTCGTTCACGCACGGCTGCGAGGAGGCGTTCCGCGCGGAGCTCGCGACCGAGGGCGTCCGGGTGGTGGAGCCGTGACCGAGGAGACGGAGGCCCCCGAAACGCCTCCGGTGGTGCTCAAGCTCGGCGGGAGCCTGATCACGGAGAAGCATCGGCCGGAGACGCTCGACGCCGACGCCCTCGAAGCGGCCTGTGACGCGGTCGCGAGCGCGCTCGCAGAGGGGGCGGTCGAACGGCTCGTCGTCGTCCACGGCGGCGGGAGTTTCGGGCACCACCACGCCAGCGAACACGGCGTCTCGACGACGGCGGGGACCGACGACGCCGACGCCGTGATGGACATCCACGGCGCGATGACGGAACTGAACCGGGCGGTGATCGACCGGCTCCGCGACCGAGGCGTGCCGGCGATCCCCGTCCACCCGCTCTCGGTTTCGGCTCGCCCCGACGGGGCCGACGGCGACCTCGACCTGCCGCTCACCTCGACGGCGACCCTCCTCGGTGAGGGGTTCGTCCCGGTGTTGCACGGAGACGGCGTCGCCACCGCGGACGCCGGCGTCACCGTCGTCTCCGGGGACGAACTCGTCGTCGAACTGGCCGCCGGCCTCGGTGCGCGCCGGGTCGGCGTCTGCTCGACGGTGCCGGGCGTCCTCGACGGCGAAGGCGCAGTGATCCCGTCGATCGACTCGTTCGAGGCGGTCGCCGACGCGCTCGGGGCGAGCGACGCGACCGACGTATCGGGAGGGATGGCCGCGAAGGTCCGCGAACTGCTCGCGCTCGACGCGCCGGCACACGTGTTCGGCGCCGACGGATTGGCGACGTTCTTACGCGGCGAGGCCGCCGGCACCCGGATCGACTGATCGGCTGACCGAACCCTTATTCGCGCCACCGCCCTTCCTTCGAGCATGAACGAAGCGGACGTGCGAGAGCGACTCGCCGACGTGCAAGACCCCGACCTCGGGGACGATATCGTCTCGCTCGGCCTCGTGAACGACGTCACAGTCGAGGAGGCCGCGGAGACGGTGCACATCTCGCTGGCGCTCGGGGCTCCCTTCTCGCCGAAGGAGTCGGCGATGGCGGACGAGGTACGTGCGGTACTCGCCGACAGCGGTTTCGACGTGGAGCTGTCGGCGTCGATTCCCGACGAGTTAGCCACCGACGAGCAGGTGCTTCCCGGCGTCAAGAACGTGATCGCGGTCGCCTCCGGGAAGGGCGGGGTCGGCAAGTCGACGATGGCCGTCAACCTCGCGGCGGGACTCGCAGCGCTCGGCGCGCGGGTCGGCCTGTTCGACGCCGACGTGTACGGCCCGAACGTCCCCCGGATGGTGTCCGCCGAGGAGCGCCCGCAGACCGACGGCGAGACGATCGTTCCGCCCGAGCGCTTCGGCGTGAAACTGATGAGCATGGACTTCCTCACGGGCGAGGACGACCCGGTCATCTGGCGCGGGCCGATGGTTCACAAGATCATCACGCAACTGGTCGAAGACGTCGAGTGGGGCGAGCTCGACTACCTCGTGATGGACCTCCCGCCGGGGACCGGCGACACCCAGCTGACGATCCTCCAGACGCTTCCCCTGACCGGGGCCGTGATCGTCACGACGCCGCAGGAGGTCGCGCTCGACGACGCGGTGAAGGGGTTACGCATGTTCGGCAAACACGACACGAACGTGCTCGGGATCGCCGAGAACATGGCCGGCTTCCGGTGTCCGGACTGCGGCGGCTTCCACGAGATATTCGGCTCCGGCGGCGGGAAGGCGCTGGCCCAAGAACAGGACCTACCGTTCTTGGGGGGCGTCCCGCTCGATCCCGCCGTCCGGACCGGCGGCGACGACGGCGAGCCGGCCGTGTTAGAGGAGGGTGAGACCGCGGACGCTTTTAAAGTGATCGTGGAGAACGTCGCGAACAACGCCGGCGTCGTGCGGCGTCGCGGGGTGACTGAAGAGCGATGACCGACGGAGAAGAGGGGGCGCCCGCAGACGGCGAGACCGACCCCGCAGACCCCCTCGCCGCCGCGGGCGTCGACCCAGTCGTGTCGGAGGCGGTCGCCGACGCGGCAGCGGAGTCGTTCCCGGACGACGACGCGGTTCGGTCGTTCCTCCGCGAGATCGCGGCCGACGTGCGCGGTGAGAGCTCCGAGAGCAAACAGCTCTCGGCGATACTCTACCGCGTCTCCGACCTGTACGACCCGGACGAGCAGACCTCGCCCGAGGAGATCTACCTCAACGTCCGGCACATCATGCGGATCAAAGCGCAGGGCGGCATCGAACGGTGAGCGGCGACCGCCGGCACCCCTCGGCGCGTGTGAGACGCGATGGGACGGCGTCGGATTCGCCCCGTCGTCGCCGCCCCCGCAACGGTCTCGCGGAGCGCAACGACTTTCCTGTGGCACCGTAAACGGAACGTATGGACTGGCCACACGACCCCGACGGCGAACAGGGCAGCGAGGGCATGCGGCAGTACGGACACGCGGTGCTCGCGAAGAAGGTCAACGAGGAGGAAGACTTCCCGCTGTCGGCCGACGACTACGTCGAGGCGTACGGGGATCACCCGATTCGGATCGACTTCGAGACGGTGGTCTCAGTCGAGGAGATCTTCGAGAACGTCGAGAAAGCGGAGTTCGCAGACTTCGTCGAGTTCCACCAGGAGCTCGGACGGGCGATGCGCGAGAACGGCTACTGGTTTTACGAGGGCGCAGAGCAGTTCGTCGACGGCAGCGCGTAGGTCGCGGGCTATCGACGCTGTTCGGCGATCGCGTCTCGATTGCGGATCTCGATTCGGCCGTCGATTTTGGGGTCGATCCCGTGTTCGCGAGCGTAGTCGGCGAGGACCTCGTACTGGATGCCCGCCTCGTCGACCCGGTGGCGCTGGGCGAGCGTCGGGAACTCGTGGTCCGAGTGGAGCAGGTACTCGGAGACGGCGACCGTGTAACGCGCCTCGGGGTCGATCGGTTCGCCGCCGACCGTCGCTTCCAAGAGGAGTTCGGCGTCGGCGTCCCAGACGACCTGCGCGTTCGAGACGTGGCCGTGCCACCACGCGTCCTCGCCGAAGTCGACGTCGGGAGCGGCCATCTCGCGCAACACGTCGCGGAGCTCCGCGCCGGTGATCGACGCGAGGGCCACCGGCTCCTCGAACGGGATCAGACTGATCAGGTCGGCCTTCGTCACGTCGCCGGCCCACGGATCGCCCTGACGGAGCCCGCCGGCGTTCGACAGTCCCACGTCGGCGTCGAGTGCCCAGCGGAACGCGTCGGCGACGAAGTTGCCGACGCGGCACTCGCCGCCGTGGACGACCGCCCCGGTTCGTTCGATCGGCTCTGTCACCCGACCGACGACCTCGCCGAGGTCCGCCGCGGCCATCCGGTCTTCGAGGGCGCCCACGAGTCCGTCGACCGGTTCGGCGCCGTCCGGCTCGTGGAGGGTCGCGGCGGGGCGGGCTTCCCCGTCGGCGGTCGCCGCCTCGCCGAGTTCGACCTCGACGACCGCCTCGCCGTTGACGCCGGGTCGGACGAGCAGGGTGTCGGCGACGCGTTCGTTTCGCGGGCTGTGGACGTGCCCGCCGAGGATCACGTCGACGTCGAGTTCGCGGGCGAGGTCGTCGTCGCCGGCGCCGAGGTGCGACAGGACGACCGTGTGGTCGATCCCGTCGCCCGCTTGGGCCGCCGCTTCGCGCAGTTCCGCGAGCGCGTCTCGGACGGAGACGACCGGGTCGTCGAAGGAGAGTTCGGCGGCCATCGGGTTCAGCGAGTGCGTTGCGGGGTCGGTGACGCCGACGAACCCGACGGCGGCGCCGCCGACGCGACGGATCGTCCAGGGGACCGCGCCCTCGGCGCGACCGAACGGCTCGCCGGACTCGTCGCGGACGTTCGCGGAGACGAACGTCGCGGTGGCGTCACGGATCAACGAGCGAAGCGGGTCCGGACCGTAGTCGAACTCGTGGTTGCCGAAGGTGTCGAGGAGGGTGTCGGTCGCGGCGTAAAAGTCGAGAATCTGCCGGCCGGTGGCGACAAGCGAGAGGACGCCCGGCGCGGTGGTGTCGCCGGTGGCGACGACGGCCGCGTCCGGTCCGGAGAGTTCGCGGATGCGCCCGGCGAGCCGGGCCGCCCGCTCCGGCGTGTCGAAGACGTTCTCGATGTCGGAGTAGTGAACGAGGCGGGGCATTCGATACGCGGAGAACGGGCGAGCCCCGTTTAAAAAGCGCGGAGTTCGACGCCGACGCCCCGGCGGGCCGCGACGAGCGACCCCGATCGAACTGTCACGCAGACGGCGAACGCCGGACGGAACGCCGTGAGCCCCGCTCGCACACCCGCACGACATTGAAAGCGCTTTTATGGATGTCCGGATAACGTCGGGTCACAGCCTCTGTGGGGTTGATGATGTGCCGTTCCGTTAGGGACCGACCACGGTACGGACACGCGAGCCCGCACGGAGGGTAGGAGAACAACATATGCCCGTTTACGTAGACTACGAAACCCCAGCCGACCTCGCCGAGCGATCGCTTGAGGCGCTCGAGGTCGCCCGAGACACCGGTACCGTGAAGAAAGGAACCAACGAGACCACGAAGGCCGTCGAGCGCGGCAACGCGGACCTCGTCATCGTCGCCGAAGACGTCTCCCCCGAGGAGATCGTGATGCACCTCCCCGAGCTCGCGGAGGAGAAGGGCATCCCGGTCGTCTTTGTCGACACGCAGGACGAAGTCGGCCACGCCGCCGGCCTCGAAGTCGGCTCGGCCGCCGCCGCCGTTGTCGACGCCGGCGACGCCGCCGACGACGTCGAGGACATCGGCGAGAAGGTCGCGGAGCTTCGATAACCACCCATGAGCGCAGAAGAGGGCACCGGCGACTCGACGACCGCGGAGGTCATCGAGGTCGTCGGCAAGACCGGGATGCACGGCGAGGCCATGCAGGTCAAATGCCGCATCCAAGAGGGATCGAACCAGGGCCGGATCATCACCCGGAACGTCCTGGGCCCCGTCCGCATGGGCGACGTGCTCCAGCTCCGGGAGACCCAGCGGGACGCCGACTCCATCGGAGGTCGATAACCAATGGTCGAGACACGCACCTGCGATTACACCGGCGAGGAGATCGAGCCCGGCACGGGCACGATGTACGTCAAGACGAACGGACAGATCCTCCACTTCGTCGACTCGAAGGCGGAGAAGAACTACTTCCTCGGCCGCGAGGCGCGCGACCTCGAGTGGACCGAGGAAGGGCGCAACCAGGGTGGCGAGTAGATGAGCCACCACGACGAGCGCACCTTCGTGATGGTCAAGCCCGACGGCGTCCAGCGCGGGCTCATCGGCGAAATCGTCTCCCGCTTCGAGGAGCGCGGGCTGAAGCTCGTCGGCGGGAAGTTCATGCAGATCGACGAGGACCTCGCACACGACCACTACGGTGAACACGAGGGCAAGCCGTTCTTCGACGGTCTCGTCGAGTTCATCACCTCCGGACCCGTCTTCGCGATGGTGTGGGAAGGCGCCGACGCGACCCGACAGGTCCGCGCGATGGTCGGCGAGACCGACCCCGCCGAGTCCGCACCGGGTACGATCCGGGGCGACTTCGGCTTAGACCTCGGCCACAACGTGATCCACGCGTCGGACCACGAGGACGAGGGCGCGAACGAGCGCGAGATCGACCTGTTCTTCGACGAGTCCGAACTCGTCGACTACGGCCTCGACACCGCCGCCTGGGTGTACGAGGACGAACAGCACTAAGCGCGCGAACGCTCGCTTTTTCGTGTTCTCTGCTGCCGAGCAGTAGCTATTCCGACACACCGCGTTTCCGGTGAAATCCGTTTTCAAAACGCCAGCCCGCGACTGGGTGTGTGACGTGTCCTTCTGATAAACCAGCGTCCGCTCCGTCGCGGCTCTCAGTCGGAAAACGCCACGATTCGGCCGGTCTGTGTGACGACGAGTACGTCGTCGCTGCCGTCGCCGGTCACGTCGGCGAACAGCGGGCCGCTGTAGACGACTCCCCCGACGTCGCCGCGGGCGATCGGTTCGCCCTGCTGGTTCAACGCGAGCATCCCGCCGTCTCGGTTCACCGCGACCGGTCCCGGCGACCCGTCGCCGGTCACGTCGCCGATGTACGGCGTGTTCACCCGCGTATCGCCGCCGTACTGCTGTTTCCAGACCACTTCGCCGTCGAGTAAGTCGACGGCCCAGACGCTCCCGCTGCCGGCGACGTGGACGCGGCCGGGGTCCGCGTCGCCCACGGCGACCGGGAGGTCCTGTAACCCGATCTCGTAGCGAGTACCCCCGTCCGCGACATCGACGGTCTCTACGTTCCCGTTCGTCCCGCCGATGGCGATCACCGGGCCGTCGCGGGAGTCGGCCGCGCTCCACGTGAACGGCGTCACTGACGGGGTCGTCGTCCACTGCGCCTGTCCCGATCCGTCGAGCAGTCTGATCGTCCGACCCCCGTCGGTCGCCGTCGCGACCGCGAGGCCGCGGGTGACGATCGCCTCGGTGTCGGCGTCGTCGGACCCATCGAAATCGACGGCCAGCGGTCGCCGCTCGATCGACCCGTCGAGTGCAGTCCGGAACACCGTCTCGCCGGCGGCGTCGACGGCGACGATCCGACCGTCGGTCGTGGCCGCGGCGACTTCGGTATCGCCGTCGCCGTCGATGTCGCCCATCGCCGGGCGAAGCCCGCTCGGTCCGCCGAGGTCGACGGTGAACCGGTCGGTTCCGTCGGCCGCATCGAGCACCACGAGCGCGCCCGAGTCGGTCGTGAACGCGACGGCGTCGCCGTCGCCGAGCGCGCCCGTGACCAGCCCGCTCACGGTCGGCGGGTCCGTGCCGTCGCCGGCACCGACGCCGTCGCCGAGGGGCGTCTCCCACGCAACTGTTCCGCCGGCGACGGTGGCGCGTATCGTCCGATCGCCGTCCGCGACGGCCGGTTGGAGGACGAGCGGGTCGCCGTCCATGGTGGCGACGACCGCGCCGCTTCCGTCGTCGCCGTCGCCGGCGACGGGGCCAGACTCCCAGACGACCTCGGCGTCGATGGTGGCGTCGTCGACGCCGACGAAGGCGAACAGCGCGACGCCGACCCCGGTCGCGCCGCCGGCAAGCAGAATCAGACTCGCGAACAGAACGCGGCGGTCCATTACCACTCCGTTCGGTCGTCGGAGTGATACGGCTGTCGGATGCCCGTTACAGCAGCGTCGCCACGCGCGCCGCGTGTTCGGGGCCGACGCGGTCACGGAGGGCGTCGGGGTCGCGCTCGCCGTCGGCGTTCACGAGGTAGACCGCCCCGTCAGGCCCCCCGTAGGCCCCGTGAAAGTCGTACACGAAGCCGTACACCGACGCGTCGGCGGCCGCGTCGGTCTCGCGGGCCATCGCCACCTGTTCGTGAACGTTGTACTCCACGAGGCGGTTCCGGACGCTGGCGGTCGCGGCGTCGGCGTCGCTATCCCCGGTGCCGTCGAGCGCGTCGAGCCCCGCCTCGACTATCGGCACGAGAGTCGACACGTCGGCTCTGACGCCGGGATCGGCCGGCAGTTCGCCGGTTTCGACCGCGTTGAGCGCGGCGCCGACCGCCCCGCAGCCGGTGTGGCCGACGACCGCGAGGACGTCCGTCTCGGTGTACACGAGCGGGTAGGCGACGCTGCCGTCGAGGACGCGCTCGCCGTCCACGGTGTCGCTGACTCGGTTTCCGATGTTGCCGGCGGTAAAGAGAAATCCGGGCCGGTCGACCGCCCACATGCCCTCCTGTGACACGCGGGAGTCGGAACAGCAGACGGAGACCACCGGCGGACGCTGACCGTCGCGCCGGTTCTCGAAGGCGTCAGCGTCGAGTGACGCAACGTGGTCGGCGTTGCGTTCGAGAAGTTCCGGCAGAAGATCGAAGCTCATACGCACCGACTCGCCCCCGAGTTTCAAAAGGGACCCGAACGGGGCGAGAAGGGACGCGAACGGGCCGAAAAGGGGACGCGAACGGGCCGAAAAGGGGACGCGAACGGGCCGAGCGTCACCGGCGCGACGAGCGTCCGTGCGCCGACTGGTCGATCGGTCGTTGCTTATAAACCCGTCATTGCCTGTCGATTGCCGATTACGCGATCAGCCCGACGGCAAACACCAAGAATCCGACGACGAAGACGGCGAGGAGGGCGATCGTCGCGAGCACCACCGCCGGCGCGAGCATCTCCTCGTTCTCGTCGAGCGCGAGCGACTCCAAGTTTCTCATGTCCCGAATCTCGTCGGCGCGGGGTTTGAACGCTTCGCTCGACGGCGCACTCGGCCCGCGCTGAAAGGAAGCTTCATTTGGATCTCGACGAATCGTGCGGACGAATGCACGACGGAGACCGGCACGCGGGGGGCCGCCGATGACAGCGGGTGACGAGACCGACGCCGGCCGGGCGTCGCCGGGCGCGTCGGCCGCCGGCGACCTCGTCGTCGTCTGCGGGCTGCCGGGCGTCGGCAAATCGACCGTCGCGGAGCGCGTCGCCGAGCGCGTCGACGGCGAGCGGCTCCGCACCGACGTTGTCAGGAAGGAGCTGTTCGAGGAGCCGTCGTACACCGACGCGGAGACGGCGGCCGTCTACGCGGCGCTGCTCGACCGCGCCCGCGAGCGGGTTGCGAGCGGTGCGTCGGTGGTCCTCGACGCGACGTTCGCGGACGCGCAGCTCCGCGCCGACGCCCGTGGGGTGGGCGAGAGCGACGCCGGGTCGTTCACCCTCGTCGAGGTGGTCTGTGAGGAATCGGTCGTCAAACGACGGATCGAGCGTCGCGACGGGATCAGCGACGCCGACTTCGAGGTCCACCTCCAGTTTAAACGGGAGTTCGACGAGATCGACGCCGACCACGTCGTCATCGACAACGCGGGCACGGAGGCGGAGACGCTCGCGCAGGTCGAGGACGCGTTCGGTGGAATCGGGCCGACGACGGGCCGGGAGTGAGTCGCCCGGCGAGCGGGCCGCTCTGCGAGCGAGCAGGTTAGCGGGGAACCCGGTCCGAGCGCGACGACCGAACGGAACGCGAATCGCGGGCAGCGGGAGTCTGCGACCGCCCGAAGGCAGGCTCCGCGCCGCGCGTCTCGTGGTGTCATATCTCGTATATGTCGAGTGATGACATATCTCACGACATACGCGCACACGCATCTCCCATCACTTATACGGGCGACGGTCGTACTCCCTGTATGAGCGAAGAATCCGGACGCAAGAACCTCCGAATGCCCTCGGACGACGAAGTGTTCGCCGTGGTGACAGAGCACCTCGGCGGGAACCACGTGCGACTGCGCTGTGTCGACGGCGAAACGCGAATGGGCCGGATCCCCGGCCGCATGAAGTACCGCACCTGGATCAGCGAGGGCGACGTGGTCCTCGCGGAACCGTGGGACTGGCAAGACGAGAAGGCGAACGTCGAGTGGCGGTACGACGACGACGACGCGGACCAGCTCCGGCGCGAAGGCCACATTCAGTAACTCCGCAGCGCGCGGCCGCGACACACGCAGTGTGCTTTTAAATATCAACCAGCGACGGCGCCGACCGATTACCGACTGAACTCGATCGCCGCGCCCTGCCCGAAGCCGACACAGAGCGTCGCGAGCCCGCGGTCGGCGTCCTGCTTTTGCATCTCGTGGACCAGCGTCACGGGGAGCCGTGCGCCGGAGGCCCCGAGCGGGTGGCCGAGCGCGATGGCGCCGCCGTTGACGTTGTACTGCTCCTCGTCGATGCCGAGCTCGCGCCGGGAGTACTCACACTGGGAGGCGAACGCCTCGTTGAGTTCGACGAGGTCGTAGTCGTCGATGGTCGTCCCGGCGCGATCGAGTAAGCCCCGCGTCGCGGGGACCGGACCGATCCCCATCACGGTCGGGTCGACGCCGGCGACGTTGTTCGTGCCGACCTCCGCGAGCACGTCGAGGCCGTGATCCTCCGCGAACGCCTTGCTCGTGACGAGCGTCAGCGACGCGCCGTCGGAGATCTGCGAGGAGTTCCCGGCGGTCACCGACCCGTCGCCGGTGAACGCGGGCGAGAGGCCGGCGAGCTTCTCCGCGGTCGTGTCCGGGCGGATCCCCTCGTCTTCCTCGACGAGTCCGTCGTCGGTCTCCACGGGAACGATCTCGTCGTCGAAGCGGCCCGACTCCGTCGCCTCGGCGGCGCGCTGGTGGCTCCGCGCGGCGTACTCGTCTTGCGCTTCGCGGCTCACGTCGTACTCCTCGGCGACCTTCTCGGCGGTCATCCCCATCTGTAGCTGGAAGATGTTGTACTGCTCGGAGAGCTCCGGGTGGAGGTGTTCGTACGAGTCGCCGTCCATCGGGACCCGGCTCATGTTCTCGACGCCGCCGGCGATGATGCAGTCGCGGTTTCCGGCCGCGATGGCGTCGGACGCGGAGATGACCGCCTGCATCGAGGAGGCACACCAGCGGTTGATAGAGGTTGCGGGCACCGACTCGCCCAACTCGGAGAGCAGGGCGATGACGCGCGCGACGTTGTTGTCCTGTTCGGTGCGCTGCTGGGCGACGCCCCACATCAGGTCGTCGACGTGGTCGCCCGTCAGCCCCGTCTCCGAGAGCGTGTGGTCGATGAGCGTCGTCGAGAGGTCCTCGCTGCGAGTGTCAGCGTAGACGCCTCCGTCTCGTCCCTGCGGCGTTCGATAGGCGGCGGCGATAACCGGAGTGGTTCCGTCTGTCATGAAAGATGACTCGCCGGTCAGGGACTTAAAACGGCTGGAACCAGAGACAATCCGACCGTAGTTTACCGTTTATTCGACGAGGAGCGACTCGCCGGTCATCTCGGCGGGCTGATCGAGTCCGATGAGTTCCACGAGCGTCGGCGCGATGTCACAGAGCGAGCCGTCCTCACGGACCGTCGCGCCCCCGTCGTCGCCGTCGGGGCTCACGTAGACGAACGGGACCGGGTTGAACGTGTGTGCGGTGTGTGGCTCTTCGAGGGTGCCCATGTCGTCGGCGTTGCCGTGGTCGGCGGTCACGATGGCGTGCCCGCCGGCGTCGGCGATGGCGTCGAGGAGCCGACCGAGTTGGGCGTCGACCGCTTCGACCGCCTCGACCGCGGCGTCGAAGTCGCCGGTGTGGCCCACCATATCCGGGTTCGCGTAGTTGAGGACCAACATATCGGGGTCGTCGGACTCGATGATGTCGATGGCCTCGTCGGTCACCGCCGGCGCCGACATCTCCGGCTGGAGGTCGTAGGTCGGCACGTCCGGGCTCTCCACGATCTCCCGGCGCTCGCCGGGGAACTCGACTTCGCGCCCCCCGTTGAGGAAGTAGGTCACGTGGGGGTACTTCTCCGACTCGGCGAGGCGCAGTTGGGTGAGCCCGGCGTCCGAGACGACCTCGCCGATGGTGTTTTCCGGCATCTCCGGCGGGAACGCCACCGGGAACGCGAACGTCTCGTCGTACTCGGTCATCGTGGTCATCGCGACGTCCGGCTGGTCGAGGTCGAACGCCCACGCCGGCTGTGTATCAGTGAGCATCCGGACCAGCTGTCTGGCGCGGTCGGCCCGGAAGTTGAAGAAGACGACCGCGTCGCCGTCGGCGAGCGCGGGCGCGTCGTCGACGAGCGTCGGTTCGATGAACTCGTCGGTCTCGCCGCGGGCGTGCGCCGCCGTCGCCGCCTCGACGGCCGTGTCGGCGGCGTGTGGCGCCTCGCGGTCGACGATAGCGTCGTACGCCTTCCGCGTCCGCTCCCAGTTCTCGTCGCGGTCCATCGCGTGATACCGACCCATCACGGTCGCGACGTGGCCCGTACCGCGCTCGTCCGCCTTCGCCGTCACGTCGGCGAGGAAGCCGTCGGCGATCTCGGGCGCCGTGTCGCGCCCGTCGGTGAACGCGTGGGTCGTCGCCGGCACCCCGGCGTCGGCGGCGGCGTCGATCAGCGCGAGCAGGTGTTCGACGTCGGAGTGGACGCCGCCGTCGGAGACGAGGCCCATGAAGTGGACTCGCCCGCCGGTCGCCTCGACGTGGTCGAGCGCGTCGGCGATGGCGCCGATGTCGGCGAGCGACCCCTCCGCGAGCGCGTCCGTGATCCGCGTGTACGCCTGCTTGACGACTCTCCCCGCACCGATATTTAAATGGCCGACCTCGGAGTTCCCCATCTGTCCCTCGGGGAGCCCCACGCGCCGGCTGTGAACCACGAGTTCGCCGTTGGCGCCGCGGTCGGTCGCCCCGTCGAAGGTCGGCGTGTCCGCCGCCGCGACCGCGTCGCGGCCCGCCGGTCGGCCCGAGGGATCGACCGGTTCTTCGCCGTCCTCCGCCGTACCGCCGCCGAGGCCCCATCCGTCGAGAATAACGAGTGCCGTCTCCATACGCCCCGTTTCAGCGTGGTGGACTAACTACTCTTCGCTCCGGACACCTCGCGAGCGTCACGCGGGAACCGCCCGCAGAGAGGCATCCGCGTCCGTCGCCAGAAGTCAGCCTTTTCACCTCTCGACGCTAACCATACGTTAATGGATTCTGCGGTACTGCTCGATCTCCTCGGGAACGAGAACCGGCGACGCATCCTCCGGCTGCTCGCCACGAAGCCCTGCTACGTCACGGAGATCTCGGAGTACCTCGACGTCAGTCCGAAGGCCGTCATCGACCACCTACGCAAGCTCGAGGAGGCCGGCCTCATCGAGTCGACCACCGACGATCAGCGCCGCAAGTACTTCCGGATCGCTCGCAGCCTCCGGCTCGAAGTGAGCGTCTCTCCGTACGGCTTCGGCGCGAAGAGCGCGTACCCCGCGAAGAACAGCTTCGACATGGCGTCCCGGTGTCAACACCTCTCGATCGACGGCCCGGAGGAGGGCGAGGGCGCGGACGGGCTGGCCGACCTCGCCGGCGAGTACAGCCGCCTCCAGAACCTCGACCGGGAGCTCTCGCTGGCCCAGCGGTGGGTGCAGGGGCGCGTGGAGGACACGCTGGCCGAGATAGACGAGCGGCTGGGCACCGAGTCCGACAGCCGGTTTTTCGCCGCGGTCCTCGCCGCGGTGGTCGAGACCGAGGGCACGCCGTCGGCCGTCGCCGACGAGGTCGGCGCCCGCGAGCGGACGGTCGCCGACGCCCTCCGGCGACTCGCCGACGTCGGCGTCGTCGCCCGCGACGGCTCCGCAGACGTGGATCGCTACCGGATCCGATAGCGACGAACGGGACGCCCGCCGCGCCGATCCCTGCACGGGCGGCCGGTTCCGGAACCTTTTGGCGCGCTGCGGGGAGAGTCGGTGTGTGAGCCGAACACGGAACCTCGGGCTGTTTCTCGTCCTCGCCGCGGTGTGGGGATCGGCGTTCATGGCCATCAACGCCGGGCTCGCGTACTTCCCGCCGGTGCTTTTCGCCGCGTTTCGGTTCGACATCGCGGGCGTGGTCATGCTCGCGTACGCGGCGTACGCCGTCGAAGACCCGATTCCGCGGGGCCGCGACGAGTGGACCACCGTCGCCGTCGGCGCGACCCTGATCATCGCCGCCTATCACGTGTTCCTCTTTATCGGCGAGAGCGACCCGGCCGTCACGAGCGCGGTCGCCGCCGTCATCGTCAGCCTCTCGCCGGTTCTGACGACGGTCTTCGCTCGCGCGTTCCTCCCCTCCGAGCGACTGACCGCGGTCGGCGTGGCCGGTCTCGTCGTCGGCCTCGTCGGCGCGGTCGTACTCGCCGCGCCGGACCCGAACAACCTCGCCGCCGGCGGCACGGTCGCGAAGCTGCTCGTCCTGTTGGCGGCGGCCTCGTTCGCGCTCGGATCGGTGCTGACCCGAGCCGCGGACGACGACCTGCCGATCGAGACGATGGAGGCGTGGTCGATGCTCGTCGGCGCCCTGTTGACGCACGCGGTGTCGTTCGCGCTCGGCGAGTCGGTCGCCGACGTGACGTGGTCGACGGAGGCGGTGCTCGCGCTCGGCTACCTCGCTATCGTCGCCAGCGGGCTCGGCTTCCTGATCTACTTCGATCTGCTCGACCGGCTCGGACCGATCGAGATCAACCTCGTCTCGTACGTCGCGCCGGCGTTCGCCGCGGTCGCCGGCTGGCTGTTCCTCCGTGAAGCGATCACGCCGAACACCGTCGCCGGCTTCCTGATAATCTGTGTCGGCTTCGCGCTGGTCAAGCGGGCGGCGCTCGGGGACGCGCTCCGCGACTACGGCCTGCTCGACTGATCGGGTCGCGATCGGCGAGCCCTCCAGAGACACGGCAGCGCGTCTCACGCTCGCGGTGGCTTTTATACGCGTCCGCGAGACGCTCGGCTGTGTTCCCCGAAACGATCGAGACGGAGCGACTCCGATTGGACCCTCGATGGCCGGAGACCGTCGACCTCGACGACTGCTATCGCATCTGCTCGTCGGACCCCGCCATCGACGAAGTGACCGAACACGTCACGTGGGACCCCCACGAAACGAAGAAGGAGACGCTGGAGTTCCTCGAACGCGGCCGGAAACGCTGGGAGGACAACGAGGCGGCGGGTTACGTCATCCGGCCTCGCCAAGGCGAGGACGGAGCCGGCGAGATAGCCGGGTTCGGCGGGTTCGCCGTCGACTGGGAAAAGCGGACCGCGACCCTCGGCACGTGGCTCCGCAAGCGCTTCTGGGGCCGCGGGTACTCCGGCGAGCGCGCCGCGGCGCTCGCCGCCGTCGCCTTCGAGGACCTCGATTTGGCCCTCGTCACCGTGAGCCACCTTCCGGAAAACGAGCAGTCGCGACGCGCCATCGAGAAGTACGTCGACCGGCTCGGCGGGCGGCGCGAGGGGCTGTTGCGAAATCACATCACCTTCGCGGACGGGAGCGTCCACGACGAGATACGCTACTCGATCACACAAGAGGAGTGGCGAGAGGCGACGAACTAACCGATTTCGGGGGTTTCAGATTCTCTTCGACCGCCGTTCCGAGCCAACAAACACTTATGAACGACGAAACGATGCCGGACGCATGTCCGTCTCCGACCGATCGAACGGTACGAGCGGAATCGTCGCCGGAACCGGCGCGGGCGTCGCCGCGTACGTCCTCGGCTACCTGTTCACCTACGTCACCCAGAACGGCGCCGTCGAGGAGCAGCTAGCGGGGTTCAACGCGCTCGCCGACCTCTTCGGCGGCGATCCGATCCCGACGTGGCAGGCGGTCGGCTGGCTGTTCTACAACGGCCACTTCGTCGACACGCGAGTGCCGTCGCTGATCGGAGGCGACCAGATGACGAACCTCATCTCGCAGGCCGACGGGGGAACGCTGTCGATCCTGTTCGTCGTTCCGCCCGTCCTCCTGGTTCTCGCCGGGGTCGTCGCGGGGCGGTTCGCCGGCGGAACCGACCCGACCGACGGCGCGAAGAACGGCGCGCTCGTCGTCGTCGGGTACCTCCCGCTGGCCGTGCTCGGCGCGTTCCTCTTCCGGTACTCGGTCGGTGACGGGACGGTCGCGCCCGACGTGATCACGGCCGTCCTCCTCGCGGGGGCGGTGTACCCGGCGGCGTTCGGCGCCATCGGCGGCGCGGCCGCGACGTTCGTGAGCGACTAGGAGAGAGCCGACGCGAAGCGTGGCAGGACGCTGGTCGACTGACAGCGCTCAGTAGTCGTCCGGCTCGGGCTCGATCCGGTCGCCGTACTCTCGAACGGGGTCGACGGGACGCCCCTCGTCCGTCTCGGGCGCGACGTAGTCGATGAACTCGTCGACGGCCGGCTCTCTGACGCGCACGTCGACGGTGATCTCGCCGAGTTCGTCCGCCTCGCCGACGGCGAAGTTGACGACGCCCTCGAACGCCGCCTGCTTTTTTAAGGCGAACGAGAACCCGTCGTCGGTGCTGCGCTGGAAGAACACCCGGCGGGCCGTGTCGAGGATCTCCTGTTCGTGGAGCACGTCGGAGAAGGCGTCGAGGGTGTGTGCCTCGGCGACCAAGCGGCCGTCCTCGTGGACCGGCTCCGCGTCCGGGAAGACGTTCCTGACCGCGTCGGCGACCCGGTCGGTCACCTCGGTGTCGCGGACGGGGGCCTCGATGCGTACGTCGACGCTGTAGATCACGAGCCGTCACCTCCGGTGTTTGCGGTCGCGGGTGCGGACTCGTCGCCGGCCTCCGCGCCGTCGTCGACGCCGAGGACCTCACGGACGCGGCGCTGGAACTCGGCCAGCGTTCCGGTGTTGTCGATCTCGACGTCGGCCCGGTCGAGGGTCTCGCCGAGCCCGAGGTCGAGTTCGCGGGCGTCGCGCTCGCGGAGGGCCTCCAGATCGGAGTCGGACTCGTCGCGGCCGCGGTCGTCGAGTCGCTCGGCGCGGACTTCGAAGGGCGTGTTGACCGCCACCAGCGTGAAGTCGTCGCCGAACGCCTCGCGGAAGCGCTCCAGTTCGACGGTCGACCGGAGGCCGTCGACGAGGACGGTGTCGGACTCCCCGCTCGCCGCCGCGTCGCGGATGCGCGGCAACGTCCGGGCGGCGATCGCGTCTGCGCCCTCCTCCTCGCGGAGCGTCCCGGCCATCCGGCCGTGGTGTTCGGCGGGGTCGAGCCCGCGTCGCCGGCACTCGGCGCGGATCACGTCGCCCATCACGACGACCGGGATCCCCGCGTTCTCGGCCACGTTCGCCGCCTCCCCTTTTCCGCTGCCGGGGAGACCGACGGTTCCGATGACGTTCATTAGCGCCGAGTAGTCTCGTGTCGGACTTAGGTCTGCTGTTGGGGCGTGGACGCGCCCGCCGCGAACCGGGGGCGTTTTTTACGCTGGCCGAGTCAGCTGTGGACGAGGGCACATAGCTCAGCCCGGATAGAGCGTCGGACTTCTAATCCGACGGTCGTGGGTTCGAATCCCACTGTGCCCGTTATCTGCGCGAAACGCGAGCAGTGACGACATCGAGAGGTCGCTGCCGCCCGCGTAAACACGACCGCTCTCAGCTACGACGTAATTCGATAGTGACGACCGTGCCTTCCGGTTCGTTGTCGGTAAACCAGATGTCGCCGCCGTACTGGTCGATGAGTGAGCAGACGAGTCGAAGACCGACGCCGTGTTCGCTCGCCGAACCGGCGTCTTCGGCTCCTTCGCCGTTGGCGTCTCCGGTCCGCTCGTCGGGCCAGCCGATGGGTTTGTCGGTTGCGACGACCGACTCGCGAATCTGTTCCGGTATTCCCGGACCGTTGTCGGCGATGTCGACGACCACCGTCTCGTCTTTCACCGTCGTCGACACCGTGACGCGGGGCTCTGCCGACTCGTTGTGCATGATCGCGTTCGACAGAATGTTCCGGAACACCGAGGAGAGAAATTCGTTGGCCCGAACCGTCACGGTCGGTAGGTCCCCGTCGATTGTCACGGAGGCGGGCGGGTAGATCTGTCCGATTTCGTCGACTTCCGCTTCCAGTACCGGTGCCATTGCGACGTTTTGGAGTTCGACGTCGCCGGCGTTCCCGAGCGCTTCCGCCACGTCACGCGCTTCTTTCGTGATCTCGATGACCTGTTTGCTGCTTTTGAGGACCTTATCGAGGTGTTCGCGTTCCTCGCCCGTGACCGAGTCGGTGAGCAATTCCGCGTACCCCGTGATGACGGCCATCTTGTTTCGGATGTCGTGGCGGACGATCCGGTTGAGGATCTCCCACTCGTAGTTCCGTGCTTGCAGTTGCTCCTTCTGATCTTCGACCAGTTCCTGTGCGGCGATCACCTCTCCGGTGAACGCGATGTCACGGCACAGCTCCTCGAACAGCTCACGTTCGCTAAAGCCGAAAGCGTACGGCCGCTGCGCGTAGACGTTCAGCACCCCGACAATGTCGCTGGTGTTGTGCTCGAAGATTGGGAACGCCGCGATGGACTGGAACCCCTCGTTGAGGGCGGTAGTCCGCCACGCTCCGTTCGATGTGGACGAGTGGACGCTCTGGACGATCTGTCGGTCTCCCTGCGTGACGGTTGTGACCGCCGGCGGCCGGGTCCGGTCGGAGCCTGAACCGGGGACTGTCAGGTCCAACTGCGAGACGTATTCGGCGCCGCCGCTGCCGACGGCGACCGGGATCACCTTCTTCCCCCCCTCGTCGTAGCGGCCGATCCAGGCGAACTGGTAGGGCGTGGATGCGGTGATCACTTCGCAGATCGATTCGTAGAGGTCCGTGACCGTCTCCGCCCGACTCACTGCCTGCGTCGACTCCTGAATCGTGGAGACGACCCGGTTGTTCTCGTCGAGGCGCTTTGCGTACAGGTCTCGTGCGGTGACGTCTCGAAACAGCGCGACGACCAGTTTCTCCGGACCCTCGGTCTCGACCGGTGCCATGCGCGCTTCGAACGAGAGGGCGCCGACCTCGGTCTCGACGACATACTCGCTCGTTTCGAGGTCCTGAGCGGCGAGCGTCCGATCGATCTGTTCTTTCAGGTTTCGGGCGGTCTGTTCCCGAAACACGTCCTCGACGGACTGCCCGACCGCATCCTGAATCTCTTCAATCAGGAGGACATCAATCTCCGGCCCGACGAACGTGCGAACGATCTCACCCGTCTCGTTTAGAACAAATCCCGTGTCAGGGAACGCATTTTCGAACGCCTCTAGCAGATCAACACTCGGCGTCTCGCTCATTATACATGGTATTTGTACAGACTGGATATATAACTAGGTGAGCGTACACGAACCTCCGACGTAGGGGGGTCCGGAAGGTAGAAACGATGTGCAAGACCTCCTCGTCGTTTTCACACCATACTGGAGAAGCGGTCGGTGACGCAGAACGACCCGTCTGAATCGGGATTTTTACCACGCGCCGTTGACCTCGATGCATGGTCGAGCAAACGCCCGTCCCGGAGTTGGTGACTGATGTCGTGTCGGTGTACAGCCAAGTGCTGTCGGAACTCCTCTGGTTCCTCGTCGGGTTCGGCGGCGTCTACCTCCTCGGGCACCTCGTGTTGATCCCCTTCGGCGTCCGAGCCGTTCGGTCTCGCAACCGGAACAACCCCACCATCGAGACGGCGACGGAGACGTACCTGCGGGTCACGATGATCGGGTTTGCGACGCTCACGGGGGTCATCGCCGCCGGCTACGGCCGGGTCCTCTCGGAGTCGGCGGTGATCATCGCGGCGCTGACGTTCGCGCTCGGCATCGCCGGCCAGCAGGTGTTCGGGTCGCTCATCAGCGGGATGTTCCTCGTCGCGGACCCCGATTTCAACGTGGGCGATTGGGTCGAGTGGTCGGGCGGCAAAGGGACGATTGAGGCGGTCGACTTCCGCGTCACCCGCATCCGAACGCCGGATCACGAGACCGTCTCCGTCCCGAACACCGAGCTCACGACCAACGCGATCACCCGGCCGTACGGCCGCGACCGGTATCGGATCACGGAGCAGGTGTACGTCGCCTACGGCGAGGACACGGAGCAGGCGCTGTTGACGCTCCAACAGATCCCAGCGATGCTGGAGTCGGTTCTCGACGACCCGACACCGAACGCTCGCGTCGTCGAACTCGGCGAGAACGCGATCACCCTGCAGGCGAACCTCTGGGTCGGAGACCCGAGCAATCAGGACATCCGGTCGCTGCGATCTGACTTCCGTCGGCTGGTGAAACGGCGGTTCGACGACGAGGGGATCACGCTCGCACCCCCGTCGGCGCAGTCGGTCACGGGATCGCTCACCGTGACGGAACCCCGCGGCGAGTCTGGCGAGGCGAGCGACGAGTGAGCGGCGGAGAGCGAACACGAGAGCGCGGGAACGCATTTGTCTGTCGGGCGCGTTGGAGACGGGTATGAACGTCCTCCTCCGTCTCTTGGCGCGGCAGCGCGCGGTCGCCGCGGTCGTAACCGGGACGTTGTTGGCGGTCGGCGTCGCCCTCTACGCGACCCTCCCCGACCAGATGGTGATACACTGGAACGCCGCCGGCAACCCGGACAACGCGGTCGGAAAGGCGGTCGCCGTGCTGGCGATGCCCGCCGTCGTCGTGTTCATGAGCGTCCTGTTCGAGGTCTCCGGAAGCGACCTCGGCGAGCGGATCGTCGGCTCGCTGGCGATGCTGCTGCTGTTCGTCGTCCAGATCATGGTGTTCGCCGTGAATCTCGGGTACGACGTGCCGATCGTCCCGATCACGCTGGCGCTCGCCGGCGTCGTCGTTGCGGCGGCGTTCTGGGTCGAGTACGCGGGCGAGTAGGCCCTCGCTGCGTCGATCGGTGGCGTACCCCGGCCCCTCGACGGAGTCAGTCCGCGATGGTCGGCGTGCCGAGGTACGCCTCGTTGAGTTCGTACTCTCCGTCGTCGTTCTCGACCAGGTACTCGCCGTAGTAGGGGACTCGGTTGGCGACCACCGCCTCGAAGGTCTCCGCGATCTCGGCGCGAGTCATCTCCCCCATCGACCGGAGGTCGTCGTTGCGGTTGAGACAGCCTTTTAAATACCCCTCGTGGGTGACGCGGACGCGGCCGCAGTTGGCACAGAACTCCTCGTTTTCGACGGGGTCGACGATTTCGACCATTCCGCCCGCGTCGTCGCCGTCTCCCCCCACGAAGTACCGCTTCCGGTCGTGCATCTCGCGTCGCTCGACGCGGGTCGCGATCTCCGCGAGCCAGTCGTGGACGCGTTCGATGTCGACGTTCCACTCGGGTTTCCCGGTCAGCTCCGGCATGTACTGGATGAGTTGGAGCTGGAGCCCCTCGTTGTCGGCGACGTGCTCGACCATCTCCTCGACGTAGCCGGCGGTGTGCGTGAACACCACCATGTTCAGTTTCACCGGGTCGAGGCCGGCGTCGACGGCGGCTTTGACCCCTTCGAGAACCCGCTCGTACGCGCCGGATTTGGTTACCGCCGCGAAGTCGTCCGGGTCGAGCGCGTCCTGTGAAACGTTCACGCGGTCGAGTCCGGCTTCCTTCAGGTCCGCGGCGCGGCCGGGGAGGAACGTCCCGTTGGTCGTCATCGACACTTCCATCGAGTCGGGCGTGCGCTCGATTATCTCTTCTAAGTCCTGTCGGAGCATGGGTTCGCCGCCGGTGAACTTCACCGAGTCGACGCCGTACCCCTCGACGACCTCCAGGAATCGGACCACGTCGTCGGCGCTCATCTCCTCGTCGCTCGGCTCCATCGGCCCCCGCGTGTCGCCTAACCCCTCGTTGTGACAGTAGACGCAGTCGAAGTTACACCGGTCGGTGAGCGAGATTCGCACCCCCGTCACCTCCCGTCCGAAGTCGTCAGCGAGTGGGCCGGTCATACCCGAACGGATCCACCGGGTTCGCTTAAATATCTGGGTCGATCATGATACGAGGTAACTACTCCCGGTTACGTCCGACCCGCTCGACCGGCGCAGAGAGGGGCGCGCCCCGGCGTTAAAGCGACCGAACACGCGAGCTAGCGCCCCTCCCTCGCCGCGCCGACGGCGACGCGAAGCCCGTCGCTCGCGACCTCGACGTCGCCGCCGAACCCGGCCTCCCGGACGCTCCGTGCCATCTCGCGTTCGCGACCCCCGGTGTGCGGGTACAGGTGCGAGAGCAGCACGGTGTCGACGTCGACCCCGGCGAGCGACGCGCCGAGTTCCGTGGGGTTCGGGTGGTTCGACACGTCGGTCCCGTCGGGGAACGAACAGTCGTGGACCAGCAGGTCGCTCCCGGCCGCAAACGACGCCATGCCCGCGAACGCCTCGGTGTCGCCCGAGAGCGTGAGCGGCCCCTCAGCCGGGTCGGCCGCCGCGCTCGGCGGCGAGAACCGATAGGCGAACCCGTCCATCGAGTGCCGCGTCTCGCGGGCGGTCACGTCGAACCCGGCCGCGGTGAACGGGCGCGCCGCCGACACCTCGCGGACCGCCAGGTCGATCCGCCCGTCGAGGTAGTCGTGAACGTCGAGGAGGCCGTCGACGAGCGATTTGGTCCCCGCCGGGCCGACGACTTCCAAGTGTTCCTCGCCGGCGAGCCAGCGGGCCTTGATGAGCGGCAAGAGCGCCGCGACGTGATCGAGGTGGTGGTGAGTCAGGAGGACGGTCGACGCGCCCTCGTAGCCGGGGTCGGTGGCGGCCAGTCGCTGGAGGACGCCGCTGCCGCAGTCGACGAGCAGCGAGCGGTCGCCGTCGGCGAGGAGGTAGCCGGCCTGCGCGCGGTCCGGAACCGGCATCGCGCTGCCGGAGCCGAGGACGGTGAGTTCCATGGTCACTCTCCGTGTGCCCACCCACCTAACTCGGTCGGACGAGGCCGCGATCGGGGGGCGCCACAGCGCCTGACCGACCGCCGCTCACTTGATCAGAAACACCGGCACGTTCGCGTCGGCCGCCACGCGGTCGGAGACGCTGCCGAGCGACTGGATGCGCTCGCGGGGGGACTTCCCCTCGGGGCTCAACACGATCACGTCGACGTCGCGCTCGTCGGCGTAGCCGACGATCTCCGTGTCCGGAGTCCCCTCGACGACGTGGGTCTCGACGTCGAGGCCCGCGTCGGCGGCGCGGTCGGCGACGGCCGCCACCGCGGCCTCGCCCTGCGCTTCCAGGTCGGCGACGACCTCGTCGTGGAGGTCGCCGGAACTCGCGGTCGCGATGCGCCGGTCGACGACGTACAGCGCGTGAACCGTCGCGTCGTGGTCAGTCGCCAGCCGAATCGCGTGATCGAGCGCGCGGTCGACCGCCTCGCTTCCGTCGGTCGGCACCAGCAGGTCGTCGTACATGGTCGGCCGTTCGACCCGGTGACAGATAACGGTACGCCCGTTCGGTCGGTCGGTGGGAAGGCGGTTCCGGGGGCGATGGGCGAGACGCCGAGCGAGAGAACGGGCGTGATACTCGCTCCCGCGCAAGCGAACGGTTTTTGCGTCGACCGACTGGAGGGGACGTATGGACGAGGACACCCCCCGTACGGACGGCGGGACCGAGCGCGCGGAACCGCCCGAAGACGTCGCGCTCGACCCGTGGGGGTCGGCGTCGGTCGGCGACTACGCGGACCTATTCGAGGAGTTCGGCATCGAGGCGTTCGACGACGTGGCCGACGACGTGACCGACCCCCATTACCTGATGCGCCGCGGCGTCATCTTCGGCCACCGCGAGTACGACGCGGTCGCAGAAGCGATGGCCAACGACGAACCCTTCGCCGCGCTCTCCGGGTTCATGCCCACGGGTGACCCGCACATCGGTCACAAGTTGGTCTTCGACGAGATCATCTGGCACCAACAGCAGGGCGGCGACGCGTTCGGGCTGATCGCCGACCTGGAGGCGCACTCGGCCCGCGGGATGTCGTGGGACGAGATCGACGAGCACGCCCGCAACTACCTCCTCTCGCTGCTCGCGCTCGGCTTCGACGCCGAGGCGGGCGAGATCTACCGGCAGTCGGACAACCGGACGGTCCAGGACCTCGGCTTCGAACTCGGCTCGAAGGCGAACTTCTCCGAGTTCGAGGCGATCTACGGCTTCGACGGCGAGACCAACATCTCGCACATGCAGAGCGTGATCACCCAGACCGCCGACATCCTCTACCCGCAACTCGTCGACGAGCCGAAGCCGACCGTCATCCCCGTCGGCCCGGACCAGGACCCGCACGTCCGCTTGACCCGCGACCTGGCGACTCGCGTGCGCTACTTCAAGGTGACAGAGGCGTTCGCGAGTTTCGAACTCGACGACGACGAGCGGCGGCTCGTCCGGGCGGCCTACGACGCGCTGGCGGCCGACGTCGACGACGCAGAGACCGACGTGCGGTGTGAGGACGCCGCCGCGTGGCTCGACGACTACGAGCCGCCCGAGTCGGTGGCCGACGCGAAGCCCGGCGCCCTCGACAAACTCAACGCCGGCGGCAAGGAGCCGCTCCGGCCCCGCGTGCGCTTCTTCGACCGCAACGCCACGGACGCGGCGTTCGAGGCCCTGATCGAGGCGGTCGAGGGCGACAAGCGCGTCTTCGACGGGCACGTCGACGCCTTCGACCTCACGCGGAGCGAGGCCGAGTCGCTCGCCCGCGAGGTCGAAATCGACCACGACGGGTTCGGCTTCCGCCAGCCCTCCTCGATCTATCACCGGTTCATGACCGGGCTCACGGGCGGGAAGATGTCCTCGTCGGTCCCGGCGAGCCACATCTCGCTGCTCGACGACCCCGAGGACGGGTACGACAAGGTGAAAGCCGCGACGACCGGCGGGCGCGACACCGCCGACGAGCAGCGCGAGCTGGGCGGCGAGGCCGACGACTGCCCCGTCTACGAGCTGTACGCCTACCTGCTCGCGGGTGACGACGACGAACTCACCAAGGAGGTCTACTCGGAGTGCGTGAACGGCGAGCGCCTCTGTGGCGGCTGCAAAGAGCAGGCCGCAGAGCTCATGCGCGAGTTCCTCGAAGACCACCAGGAGAAGCGCGAGGAGGCCGAAGCGCTCCTCGACGACCTCGACATCGACCTGGACTCGGACCGGCGCGGCACCGGCGGCGAACACTGACCTCGGCGACGCGAGGCGCGCTGTTGATGTCGATTTTTGCGTGTCCCTACAGTTCGTCCTGCCTGCTGTGTCCCTACAGTTCGTCGTGTAGGTAGGAGCCGACGTAGCCGCCGAGCGCGCTCAACGCGACGGTGTAGGCGATTCCACCGACCACGATGATGGCGCCGAAGACGACGACTCCACCGATCGCGAGGCCGGCTTCGATCGGGAACCCGAAGAATCCCAAGAACGGGAGGAAGACCAGCCCGAGCAGGAGGAGCCCGACGACCGGAATCGACGCGATCAGTCCGGAGTACGCGCCGACGCGAAGCCCGGCCTCGCGGTCGCCGCCCTCCAAGTAGGCGGCGAGCGCGCCGCCGAGGACGGGCGAGATACCGGTAAACGAGAGGACGGCCGTCGCGACGGCGCCGATGAACGCGTTGAGGAGGGTGCTTTCGGTGTTCACGCCCGAGCCGACTCGTGGCTGCGGCATACGTCTTGCGGGTCCGACCCCCTCGAATCGGCCAGCGACGCCCGCGAGCCGATACTTTATGAGGCGTGCGCTACCTGTCACGAGTATGACCGAGCAGGAGACGATCCACGTCGCGGACGTCAGCGAGGGGATCGGCGGCGACGCGACGGCGGAGCCGGGATCGCCGGTGAAACTCCCGGTCGTCGACGTGCTCACCGGCCGTTCCTTTATCACGGGCAAAAGCGGGTCCGGCAAGAGCAACACCGCGAGCGTCGTCATCGAGAACTTGCTCTCGAACGGCTTCCCCGTCATGATCGTGGACACGGACGGGGAGTACTACGGCTTAAAAGAGGAGTACGAGATTCTCCACGCCGGCGCCGACGACGAGTGCGACATCGTCGTCTCCCCGGAACACGCCGAGAAACTCGCGAACCTCGCCTTAGAGCAGAACGTCCCGATCATCTTGGACGTCTCCGGCTACCTCGAAGAGGAGACCGCGAACGAACTCCTCTTGGAGGTCGTCAAACAGCTGTTCGCGAAAGAGAAGCGCCTGAAGAAACCCTTCCTCCTCGTCGTCGAGGAGTGCCACGAGTACATCCCCGAGGGCGGCGGGATGGACGAGACGGGCAAGATGCTGATCAAGGTCGGGAAGCGCGGTCGGAAACACGGCCTCGGCATCGTCGGGATCAGCCAGCGCCCGGCCGACGTGAAGAAGGACTTCATCACGCAGTGCGACTGGCTCTGCTGGCACCGGCTCACCTGGGACAACGACACGAAGGTGGTCGGGCGCATCCTCGGCTCGAAGTACGCGAGCGCGGTCGAGGACCTCGGCGACGGCGAGGCGTTCCTGATGACCGACTGGGACGAGTCGATCCGCCGGATCCAGTTCCATCGCAAGGAGACGTTCGACGCGGGCGCGACGCCCGGACTCGACGACTTCGAGCGCCCGGAACTCAAGTCCGTCTCCAGCGACCTCGTCGGCGAACTGGAGTCCATCTCCGACGAGCAGGAGCGCCGCGAGTCCGAACTCGCCGACCTCCGGCAGGAACTCGACAAACGCGACCAGCGGATCGCCGACCTCGAACGCGAGTTGGAGGAGGCCCAAGACCTGAGCAACATGGCCGACCAGTTCGCGCAGGCGCTCCTCGGGAAGGCCGAGGCCCCGTACCGCGGCGGAGCCGGACGGCCGACGCCCGCTGGCGACGAAGCGGCCGCGGACGGCAACGCCGATCAATCCGTACTTAAATCGTACGACGAGGCTGTCGCCGCGACAGAACAGAGTGCCAACGACGACCGTACCGAGGGTGCCATCGAGAGCGAAGTCGCCGACGAGGACGACACCGTGGTCGAATCGGCGGCCTCGGCCGCCGACGGCGAGGGCGATACCGACGACCCCGAGGCGGTCGCTACGAGTACGCCCGACGCCGACGCCCCCGAAGAGCCACCGGTCGAGGACGTGGACCCGGTCACGCGCGCCGACGTGGCCGAGAGCGCGCTCCGCTTCGACGACGCCGTCGAACTCGGCACGCGGGAGGCGGTCATCGAGGAGCTGCGACGCCGGATCGAGCGACTGCCGGAGCTCTCTCAGGGGATGCTCCGCCACTACCGCCGCGAGGGCGTCAGCGACCCGGTCGCGGCGCACATCGACGCCGGCGGCGACGGCGACTCCGGCCACGCGTACAGCCGTCATCGGCCGATTCGCCGGGCCGGACTGATCCGACACGCGGGCCGGGGACACTACACCTACGCGGTCCCCGACCTGATCCGCGAGGCGTACGCCGACCGGCTCGACGAGGACCGCGTCCAGGAGATCGTGCGGGCCGTCGAGACCGAGTTCGTCCCGCCCGCCGAGCGGAGTTACCCGCCCGACGCCGACCCGGCCGAGGTCTCAGAGGAGTTGGGGGCAACTGGCGAGGCAGGCGAGGAGGGTGCCGTCAGTGCCGACACGTCCGACGCGGGTGATCCGGCTGGCGCGAGCGACGCGGGTGATCCGAGCGACGCAGCCAACGCGGCCGACCCGACCAGCACCGATTCGCTCCTTGACGAACTGACCGATAACGGAGCCGACGCGACACAGGCCGAATCCGAAGAGGACGAAACGGACCGGCCCGACTCAGGGTTGAGCGAGGCTGCCCGCCGACTCGCAGAGCGCGGCGTCAACCGCGACGGCGACACGTAGAGAGTGGTCGTGAGCGCGACTCGTTTCAGTGCTGCGTAACTTTATGAGGTAACGTCGCGCATTGCGGATAATGAATCGATCTCGGCGGGCATCACGCGCGCTCGTCGTCGTCGCCCTCGCTTTCGTCGTTGTCCTCGCCGGCTGTACGGGGGCGCCGGTTAGCGACCCGACCGCGACCGACGGCTCGTCCGAGGCGCCGTTGAACGACGCGGCGGAACCGGCGACGACGAACGGCACGCTCGAAGTCCATTATATAAATGTCGGGCAGTCGGTCAGCACGCTCGTCGTGGGGTCGGACGGCGAGACGCTGCTCGTCGACACCGGCCACTACAACGACGACGGCGAACACGTCCTCGCGTACCTCCGACGGCACGGGATCGCGCGGATCGACCACCTCGTCACCTCGCACAACGACGCGGACCACATCGGCGGGAACGGGGCCGTCATCGACTACTACGAGACGGAGGCCGACGGGATCGGTGCGATCTACGATCCGGGGATCGCGGCGAGTACGCGCACCTACGGCGAGTACTTAGACGCCGTCGAGGAGCACGACGTGACGCTGTACGAGACGCGGGCGGGCGATACGATCCCCTTCGGCGAGACCACCGTCGACGTGCTCGGGCCGCCGGAGCCGTACCTCGAAGGCGGGGACCGAAACGAGAACAGCATCGTTCTCAAGCTCACGCACGGCGACACGAGTTTCGTGCTGTCCGGCGACGCCGAAGACGACCAGGAGGCGTATCTCGTCGACGAGTACGGCGACCGGCTGCGGTCGACGGTGCTGAAGGCGGGCCACCACGGGTCGAGCAGTTCCTCGGGGGGCGCGTTCATCGACGCCGTGAACCCGCGGGTCGCGGTCGTCTCCAGCGCGTACGACTCACAGTACGGCCATCCCCACGAGGAGGTCCTCCGGCGCTTCGCCGACCGATCTATCCCGACGTACTGGACGGCGACGCACGGCGACATCGTCTTCGTCAGCGACGGCGCGACCGTCTCCGTGCGCACGCAGCGCGACGCTCCGACGGCCCCGTTGGCGCTCCGCGACGGCGACCCGATCGAGCCCGGAACGAGCGACGGAGTCGCGGAACGGGTCCAGATAACCGGCGGCGAGACCGTCGCCGTCGCCGACGGCGGCAGCGAGACGCCCGAGGGCGGTGTCGACGAGGGGTCGACCGCGGAATCTGACGGGGGGCTCGAACTCGCGAGGGTGAACGCCGACGCCGCGGGCGACGACGGGGAGAACCTCAACGACGAGTACGTCGTCTTCGAGAACGCGGGGAGCGACGCCCTCGATCTGTCCGGGTGGACGGTGGCCGACGAGGCCGACAAACGCTACGTGATCCCGGACGGCGTAACGCTCGCGCCGGGCGAGACGCTGACGCTGTACACGGGGAGCGGCGCCGACACCGACCGCGAACTCTACTGGGGCGCCGGCTCGCCGGTCTGGAACAACGCCGGCGACACCGTGTTCGTCACGACCGCGACCGGCGAGCGAGTCCTCGCGGAGTCGTACGAATGACCCGCATCGACCTCGCCGACGGCGCGTACACGGCGGTCGTCGACGCGGTGGAAGACGGGCTCGCGACCCTCTTTTTCGAGGCGGACGAGGAGACGGTCGGCGACGCCGTCGTCGACGCGACCCGACTCCCGAAGGCGGGCCGACACGCGGACGCGATCGTGGCCGTCGAGATCGAGGACAACGCCATCGCGACCGCGACGTACGACGCCGAGCGAACCGCGGCCCGCGCGGAGGCCGCACAGGACCGGTTCGACCGACTGTCCCGCCGACCGCCGGGACGCGACAGCGAGGAGTGAGGCGGGTCGGACGAGGGGGTGGAGACGGCGTCAGTCGACGGCGAGCGAACGCGCTCGGACCGGCCGGACGGGGAGCGGACCCGTTATTATTATGTGGACTACCCGCATCAAGAACAGCTATGACTCCCGATAGTTTGCCGAAGACGCCGTCCGGGACGCCCGGCTTCGATGGCGTCTTGGCCGGCGGCGTCCCAGCGGGGCAGACGACGGTCGTGTTCGGCGGACCGGGGTCCGGGAAGACGATAGTCGCCTTACAGTTCCTTGCCGCCGGCGGCTCCGGGCTCTACGTCGGGTTCGAAGAGGCGGAAGACCAGCTCCGGCGAAACGCCGAGGCGCTGGGAATCGACCTCTCGGACGTTTCGGTGCTGGATTTAAGCCCCACGGGCGAGCAGTTCTTCGCCGACGACTCCTACACCGTCTTCCCGACCGAGGAGGTCGACGGCGAAGAGCTGTTGGGCCAGATCGGGTCGCGGCTCCGGGAGAGCGACGCCGACCGCCTCGTGATCGACCCGCTCTCGGAACTGCGGGCGCTGCTCCCCGACGACTTCCAGTTTCGGCGCAAGGTCGCGGCGCTTTTCAGCGCGCTCACGGAGCGGAACATCACGACGCTCTGTACCGCCCAACTGGGCGACCGACCGGCCGAAGACGACCTCCAGTTCCTCGCGAACACGGTCGTCGAACTCCGGAAGACCACGGACCGCCGGACCCTCGAAGTGACGAAGTACCGCGGGTCGGACTTCGCGAGCGGCTATCACACCCTGCGGATCCACGCCGGACGGGGGGCGGTCGTCTATCCGAAACTCGTCCCCGGCGACTACCACGAGGACTACGAGCGCACGCAGTTGCCCTCCGACGTCCCGAACCTCGACGACCTGCTCTCCGGCGGCATCCCCCGCGGCTCGGTGACGGTCATCTCGGGCCCGTCCGGCGTCGGCAAGACGACGACCGCCTCGCTGTTCCTGCAGGCCGCCGCGAAGCGGGGCGAGCGGGCCATCGGCTACCTCTTCGAGGAACTGCGCGCGGATTACCTCTATCGGAGCGAGCAGTTGGGGCTGGACGTGCGCTCGCTCGTCGACGAGGGAACGCTCGAAATCGAGGAAGTGGAGGCGCTGAAGCGCAGCCCCGACGAGTTCGCCACGCACGTCAGGGAGGCGGTCGAAGAGCGCGACATCGAGTTCGTGATGTTAGACGGCGTGACGGGGTACCGACAGGGACTCCGCGGCGACGACTCCGACGGGGCGTTGACCCGCGAACTCCACGCGCTCTGTCGATACCTGAAGCGCGTGGGCGTGACGGTGGTCCTCCTCGAAGAGGTGTCGTACGTGACCGGCGAGTTCTCGCCGACGGAACACCACATCAGCTACCTCGCGGACAACATCATCTTCCTCCGGTACCTCGAAGTGGACGGCCGGCTGGAGAAGGCCATCGGCGTGTTGAAGATGCGGTACGGCGACTTCGACAACTCGCTGCGCGAACTGCGGATATCCAGCGACGGCCTCACTATCGGCGGCCCGCTCTCTGAGTACCACGGCCTGCTCACTGGGATGGCTCACCCGGCCAGTCGGCCGGATGACGACGACGCCCCAGGCGACGCCGAGAGATGACGCTGTCCCGTGAGCGCGATCCGGTTCACCTCGCGTTCGACATCGACCGCGACCAGAACCGGGAGCTACTCACGGACCTGTTCGCGGCGTTCGAAATCGTCGAGTTCTCCGGGGCGGTTCCCGACGGAACCGACCTCTGTATCGTCGACGAGCGGGCCTTCCAGCGGTCGCCGGAGCGGTTCGTCACGTGGAAGGCCGAGGAGGGGTCGCTGTTCGCGCCGGTGGCGGTGCTCTCGGAGCCGACGACCGCCGACCCGTGGCAGTCGTTCGACGAGTCGCTGTTGGCGGAGGCCGACGACATCCTGCAGATCCCCGTCTCGAAGGCCGAGTTCACGTCGCGCATCGAGAAGCTGCTCACGATGCGGGAGTTCACCAGCACGCTGAGCGAGCAGAAGCAGTTCTCGGAGTTGGTGTTTCAGTCCAGTCCGCTGGCGAAGCTCGTCATCGAGCAGGACGGTACCGTCGTGCAGGCGAACGAGCGCGCCGGAGAGATGTTCGACGTCGACCCGGCGAGTATCGCCGGAACGGTCTACAACGAGAGCGACTGGGTCGCCGTCGACGACGAGGGCACCGAGATCCCTGCCGACGAACTGCCCTTCTCCCGCGTGTTCGAGACGAACAAACCGGTCTACGGACGCGAGTACACGATCAGGCACCCACAGGGCCCCGAGACCAACGTGTCGGTGAACGTGGCGCCCGTTCGGGACGCGTCCGGGTCGATCGAGTACGTCGTCGCGACGCTCGAAGACATCACGGTTCGGCGGGCGCAGTCGGCGCGGCTCGAACGACAGGTGGACCTGTTCCGGCAAGCACAGGAGATCGCCAGCCTCGGGGCGTGGGAGTACGACGTTCAGACCGGCGAGCAGTGGGTGAGCCGCGGCGTCGACCGGATCCTCGGGGTGCAGTCGGGCGCGGACATCCCGATCGAAGAACACTTCGAGTTCTACCATCCCACGGACCGTCCGGTCATCCGCGAGGCGTTCGACCGGGCCGTAGAGGAGGGCGAGCCGTACGACCTCGAACTCAGGATCGCTCGTCCCGACGGCGAAGAGCGCTGGGTTCGGACCCTCGGCGAACCGCAAGGCGACGACGGCGAGGTCCGCCGCGTTCGCGGCGCGATACAGGACATCACCGACCGGAAAAAGCGGGAAGTGGAGCGAAAGCGCATGTCGAACGCCGTCGAGAGCGCGCCCATCGGGATCACGCTCAGCGACCCCGACCGCGAGGACAACCCGCTGATATACGTGAACGAGGGGTTCCTCGATATGACGGGGTACACGCGGGAGGAAGCGCTCGGCCGCAACTGCCGGTTTCTCCAGGGAACGGACACGCTCGAAGAACACGTCCGCACCGTCCGCAAGGCGATAGACGCCGAGAAGACGGTGACGGTCACGCTCCGAAACTATCGGAAAGACGGGTCGCTGTTCTGGAACCGTCTGACCGTCTCGCCCGTGTACGACGAGGACGGCTCGTTGACCAACTTCATCGGGTTCCAAGAGGACGTGAGCGACCTCATGCAACAGCAGCGACAGCTCGGGATCTTGGACCGCTACCTGCGTCACAACCTCCGAAACTCGTTGAACGTCGTGCAGGGCCACGCCGAGCTCGTCCAGCAGGAGGCCGACCCGCCGGTCGCGGAGTACGGGGCGACCATCGAGCGGACCAGCACGACGCTCCTCCAGAACGTGGAGAAGGAACGCGCGATCACGGAGCTGCTCCGGTCGCCGCTCAACCCGACGACGATCGAACTCATGCCGCTGCTCCGGTCGATGGTCGAGGAGTTCGAGCGGACGTACTCGCACGCGACGGTGTCGCTCTCGGGCCCCGACGAGGTCTGGGTCGACGCGTTGCCCAAACTGGCGGAGGCGCTCGGGGAACTCATCGAGAACGCCATCCAACACACCGACAGCGAGTCGCCGACGATCGATGTCGCCGTCGAGGTCGGCGCCGACACCGCTCGCGTGATCGTTTCGGACAGCGGTCCCGGCATCCCGGAGATGGAGGTGAACGTCCTCGTCAACCGAACCGCCGAAAACCCCACCTACCACGGACAGGGGTTCGGCCTGTGGATGGTGTACCTCATCGTGCAACACTCCGGCGGGAACGTGACGTTCGAGGGCTCCGAGGAGGGGACGACCGTCACGGTCGAGTTGCCCCTCGCGGACGAGGACGCGACGGACTGACCCGACTCACACCGAGACGGCTGCGTCGTCACAGGCGGTCACGTTTAAACAGGTAAATGTCCGGCACGGAGGCGTCCGTGACCGCGCCGGTCCGGTCACCGCAGCACGGTCGTCGGTTTAAAAGACCTCCGCGAAGATGGCTCCCCGCGACCGGGAATCAGTCGGACCGCTCCGAGGAGCGGGACGCGGACGCCGCGCCGCCGTCGGTCGCCGCCTGCGTCTGTGGGGTCGCCTGAACCGTCATCTCCGTCGTCGTTTCGAACCCCGCCACCTGGTCGTTGAGGTCTCCGGCCAACGCGGAGAGCTCCTGAATCGTCTCGGCGGTCTCCGCGAGCGACGAGGTCTGCTCTTCGGTCGCCGCCGAGACGTTGCTCGCCTCCGCGGCGGTCTGTTCGCTCACGCTCGCCACTTCGTCCACCACCGAGACGACCTCCTCCGTCGAGGCGGCCTGATCGTCGGTCGCGTCGCTGATCTCTCGGATCCCGCTTTCGGCCTCCTGGACCGCGTCCGCGATCTCGTCGAACATCTCGATCGCGCTCTCGATCGTCTCCGACCCGCGCTCGACGCGCTCGCTCATCCGCTCCATCCCCGCGACCGTCTCCGTCGTGCTTGCTTGTGCGTTCTCGATGCGCTCTTCGACGGCGGCCGTCGCCTCCGACGCCTCCTCCGCGAGCGACTTCACCTCGGAGGCGACGACGCCGAACCCCTCCCCGGCCTCGCCGGCGCGCGCCGCCTCGATCGACGCGTTGAGCGCCAGGATGTTCGTCTTCTCCGCGATCCCGGAGATCATCTCGACGATCTCGCCGATCTCGTTCATGTCCGCTTCGAGCGCCGCGACCTGTCCGGCCGCCTCGTTCGCCTGGGCTTCGATCGACTCGATCTCGTCGGTCGCCTCGGAGGCGTACTCGCGCCCGTCGTTCCCCTGCTCGACCGCGGTCGCCGCGGTCGCGGTGACCTGGTCCGCCGACGACGCGATCTCTTCGACCGTCGCCGACATGTCGTTCATCTCGTTTGCGACCTCCTGGAGGTTCTCGCTCTGCGTGTCGGCCCCGTACGAGATCTCCTCTACGGACCCGGCGACCTCTTCGCTCGCTCCCTTCACCTCCTCCGTGTTTTGTGCGACCACGTCGCTCGAAGTGGCAACGTCCTCCGCGATCGTTTTGACACTGCCGATGCTGTCGCTGAGACGGTCGACGCCGTCTGCTAAGTTGGCCAGCACGGCGCCATACGCGCCGGGGTAGTCGGTGTCCAACTCCTGTGCGAGCTGTCCCTGTTTGAGCCCGTCACTCGCGGTGGAGATCTGCTCGAAGCTGTTCGACAGCTGCGTCGTCCCCACCGCGAGGTCGTCGAGCACGGCGCCGTACTGTCCGGGTCGGTCCGTGTCGATGTCGTCGTCGAGCACGCCCTGCTGTAAGTCGCTGCTGACGCCTTGGATCGCGTCGAAACTCGCGGCGAGTTCGTCGGCGCCCGTCTGGAGGTCGGCGATCGTCTCGCCGTACCGGCCGGGGTACGCGGCCTCGAACTCCCAGCTGAGCTGCCCCGATTTGAGCCCCTCGCTTGCGGTGCCGATCTGCGAGAACACCCCTTGGAGGTTGTCTCGCATCTGGTTGTACGCGTCGACCATCCGGCCGATCTCGTCGCTCTCGACGTGCGAGTCGACCCGCGTGTCGAGCCTGCCGTTGCTGATCGCTCCGAGCCCCTCGGAGAGTTGCGTGATCGGCGGCGTGATACGACCGGCGACGAACAGTCCGATCGCGATCGCCGCGACGAACGCCCCGACAGTCAGCCCCAGAACCTCCATGCGGGCGGTCTGCGTCGTGGCGTCGGCGACGGCGACCGAAGCCGCCTTGTCCTCGATGGCCGCCCCTTCGAGCGTCTTCGCGGAGTCTTTGGTGTCGGCGACGATCGCGTCTAACTCGTCGCTTCTCGCCTGCGCCGCCGCCAGATTGCCGGCCTCTACGGCCGTGAACAGCTCTTGAGCGGTGGAGTCGTACTCCGCGTGTCGTGCCTGTAACTCCCGAAACTCCGCCCGTTCCTGCTCGGTCAGTTCCTGACCTTCGAACGCCGCTGCGTACTCGGTGAACCGCTCTCCGGCCGCATCGAAGTTCGCTCGCTCTCCCTCCTCCCCGAGGAGCGCGGCGTGTACGGCGACCTGTTGCTCCTGAATCGCGACGAGCATGTTCAGCGAGGCGTCTATCTTGTCACCGTCCTCGGAGATGACGTGCGCCTGTTCGTCGACCTCGCCGACGGCTTGGTAGCCGACCGCGCCGGTAACGCCCACCAGAAGCGCCACGAGGACGAACGCGATGATGAGTTTCGGTCGGAGGTCCAGCTGATCGATCGCTATCATATCTAACATATTTGAAACTCCATAGCAGCCTGTTAAGAAACTATGCACCCGAATCTTGTGGGTGATAACCAAGAGCAAAGTGCTACCACGCCCCGAGTGGGCGAGCGGTCTCCGAGAGACCGGTCGAATGTCGTTTAGACGAGGCCAGCGAGGTTCTCGTCGACGGTCACGGTACGCAGACGCAGCCTACTGATTGATCGGTATTCACAATTCAGCACCGCCGTTTCAGACGGACCGCTCGGTGTGACGAGTCCGCCGACGCCGAGCGCCGCCGCAACCACAACGAACTACACCGCCGTCCGGTGACTACTAGATCATGACTCGCCGTCTGTACGGAGGCCTGCTCGGGATGGTCTTCGTCGTCAACTTCGGGCGCGTCGTCTTTGCGCCGCTCGTCGAGCCGCTCCAAGCCGCGTTTGACGTCGGGCCGGCGACCGTCGGCGCCATCGTCTCGCTCGTCTGGTTCGGCACCGCGCTCCCCCGACTCCCGCTGAGTTACGTGCTCACGCGCGTCTCCAGGCGACGGGTCGTCGTCGCGTCCGGCGTGATGCTCACCGCGGCGGCCGCCCTCACCGCGTCGTCGCCGGACATCCGGACGTTTCGGATCGGGGTCCTCGCCGTCGGCGTCGCCTCCGGCACGTACTTCGTCTCCGCGGTGCCGCTCATCGGGGAGTTGTACCCCGACCGGGTCGGCAAGCGCATCGGGATTCACGGGACCGCAGCGCAGCTCGCGGCCGTGGCCGCCCCGACGGTCGTCGTGTCGGTCGTCGCCGTCACCACCTGGCGGGCCGTGTTCTGGCTGCTCGCGGCCGCGGGCCTCCTGACCACCCTCGTCTTCGCCGTCGGCCTCCGAGGGACCGAACGAGCCCCGGAGGCGCCGCCGGCACGGAACTTCCGCGGCGTGCTCGGCAACTGGCGGGTCGTTCTCACGGGGATGCTGTTTATCAGTGCCGCCGGGTTCGTCTGGCAGGGCCTGTTCAACTTCTACGTCTCCGTGATGCTCGGTCGGGGACTCGATCCGGGGACCGCGAACGCGCTCCTGACGATCACGTTCGCGGCGGGGATACCGGCGTTCTGGGCCAGCGGCGCGCTCGTCGACCGGCTGCCGACGATCCCGTACATCCTCGGGCTCGTCGGCGCGTTCACCGCCGGGGTGTTCGGCGTGACCCTGTTCAGCGGCGCGGTCGCGCTCGGCGTGGTGTCGGTCGTCCTCGGATACACCATCCACGGCCTGTTCCCCGCGCTCGACACCTACGTCCTCTCGGCGCTCCCGGCCGACACGCGCGCCGGCACGTTCGCCGCGTTCAGCGGCCTCTCGATCGCCCTCGAAGCCTCCGGAAGCGGCGTCGTCGGCGCGCTCGTCGAGGCCGGCTACCCGTTCACCACGGTGTTCCGCGGGTTCGCGGCCGGGCTCGTCGTCGTCCTCGTCGTCGCCGCGGGGCTCTACCGACGCGACCGACTCCCCGCGGCCGACCGCGTCACCGGCGCCCCTGAGTCGTGAGGCCGTCGCGGCAGTCGTGCGTCGATCGGCTTTTTTTACTCTCCGACACAACAGGTCACTTCAGAAATATAATCATACTTAAGTTTGTGCCGCTCCTCTGAGACGTGATTATGAGTACACCAACACCCCCCGGTACCCGACGGACCGTGACACGCGGTACCGTTAGTCGTCGGCGCCTCCTCGCGGCGAGCGGTGCCGTCGCGGTCGGCTCGCTCGCCGGGTGCCTGAATCGAGTTGCGTCGACGGTGACGAACACCGGGTCCTCGCCCGCGGCGGCCTTCGCGGGGACACAGGCGGCGAGTGTCGGCGAGTTCGTCGTGGGTGAGCCGCACGTGAGTCGGCTGACTCCGAGGGTGTCGGGCGGACCGCTCGGAGACGTGGAGTTGGAGGGGTGGGTGACGTCGTCGCCGGTGATGGCGCAGAACCACAATTCGTCGCGGAGCAACGCCCCTGGAGAAGGATACGCTCGTGACGCTGACGCTGACGGTGACGGGCTCGGTGACGGCACTGAAGATGACGATGCGGAACTGGAGCCGCTCTACGACTACTTGGGGGGAGAGGCGATGGTCGCCGAGCGATTTGCCGTGTGTCTGCCTGATGCCGAGATTCCGGGTGGGAATGGCAGCATCCGTGAGGAGGTGACGCCGGAGCGTCTCGTCGCCTACCTGACGGGCGACGGCGGTTTTGCGGGGCTCTCGAAGGCCGATTCGAAGCGGTCGAGTGGTGATTGTGACGATGACGACGGTGAGATTTTCCCGGATGCGGTCTGCGGGACGACGCCGCACTTCGTTGCGGAGGTGACGGGGCCGGTCGCGACGGGTGGGAGTCTGGAGGTCGTTCAGATGGTCGACGGGTCGGCTGTGGTGACTGGTCGGTCTGCCCCGGATGGAAACGGTGCTGGTGTGTGTAGGTCTGGTGGGCAAGGGCGAGTCGGGATGTTGACCATGAGAGGGTGTACTCCGGGTGTGTGGGCCCAGCAGACAGAGACTGGAGCGTCGGCCGGTGTGGTGGTGTATCAGGTGATGGTGCAGCCGCCGAGGTGTCCGGAGCCGTTCCCGGCGTTGCTGTACGTCCAGCGGTGCGAGAGCGACGACCAGCTCGTGTACACGGGTGGGTGGGTCATCGATGACGCTGCGCTGTACGAGGGGTCGACGACTATGTTGTCGATGTCTGGGCCGACGGAGGTGGTCGGTATCGCGCTTTCTGACCTTGGTTCTTCGTTTGAGGATGTGGCCGGTGGGGGGGTCGACCCACCGTGGGGTGCGCGGCTGGATTCGGGCACTCCGGGGGAGCTGGTTGCGGCGGGAGTTCGTTTGGACGACCACGACCTCCTCGTTGTCGTGCCGGGGCGAGACGGCGATGAGGTGCAGTTAGACGTTGAGGGCGACGAATACGGGTTCGTTACGAACGTGTCCGTCGACGCACCGGTGCTACACGTGGTGAACGCTGCGAGGGCCTCGAACGAGGTGAAGTTCAAGGCGGGTGCGGAGCTGTCGAAGAGTGTAAACTGACCTCGTTCAGCGGCCCTCCCGCTGTTCCACCTTGTTTAGGTAGCTGAAATCCATAATATATCCTGTAACTTCTACGGGTGATCCGTGGGTAATAGTGGGTAACACATATCCGCGGTGGGTCCGTACCGTTCGTCGATGAAAGTCGACGCAACAGACCTCAAAACGAACGAGACGGACGACCGAGGTCGGGTCTACCTCGGCACCGAGTACGCGAACAAGCGCGTAACCGTCGCAGTCGTTGAGGTAGAGTCAGACCGACCGGACGACGACGAGCTGGCAGCCGCCTATCGGGAGGCCTCCGCGAGCGCGGAGGCACTCGCCGAGGAGTGGGGCGAAACGTCTGACGAGGCGTGGGAACACCTCGATGAGTGACGGCACGGACGTGCGACGGGGCGACGTGGTTATCGTTCGACTCGACCCCGCTGAAGGACACGAGATGAAGAAGACGCGCCCGGCCGTGGTCGTTCAAAACGATATCGGAAACCGGAACTCCAGTACGACCATCGTCGCGCCCGTCACGGGGACCTACCGCGAGTATCCGTTCGAGGTGTTCGTTGAGGCGGACGGGTCACCGCTCGAAAAGAATTCGTCAATCCGGCTCGACCAGATTCGAACCGTCTCGGTTCCGGAACGGATTCACTCGGTCGTCGGTTCACTCGACGGACCCACGATGGCTGAAGTCGACGAGGCGTTACAGCTGAGTCTCGGCCTCGACTGAGCTACCGGCTCTCGCGCTGTTCGACCTTGTTCAGCTCGATCAGCAGGCGGAAGATCGCTTTCACGAGGTTCGCGTCGACGTCGAAGCGCTCGGCGTTCGCGCCGGCGCGCTCCATCACCCGCTCCTCTTGGCCCTCGTCGGTCGTCGGGAGGTCGCGCTCTTCTTTCACGGCCGCCACCGTGTCGGCGACGTAGGTTCGGCGGGCGATCAGTTCGACGATCTCCTGATCGATGTCTTCGATCTCTCGGCGCAGTTCGTCCAGACTCATCTCTTCGGGGTTCGGTGTGTCGCTCATAGGGTTCACTCTCCGCTGACGGCGGCGCCGTCGTTTCTGGTCGTGGTCTCTCGCAGCGTGCCGGGGCGGTCGCCCCACGCGTCGGCGACCGCGTCGAGGTCGGTGTCGGGGTCGGTCGGGTCCGCGACGGCGACGACGCTCGGGCCGGTGCCCGAAAGCGACACCCCGGTCGCGTGGGGCATCGCCTCGACCGCGGGGTCGGCGTCGAACCCGAGCGCGGCCGAGAAGGCGAGCCCGTTGACCGTCATCGCCTCGGCGTAGCGTCCGTCGAGCGCGAGGTCGGTCACGAGGTCGGCCATCGGCGCGACGGCCTCACAGCGCGCCACGTCGGCGTCGGCGCTGTAGGCGCGCTCGGGCGGGGTCCACACGAGCACGTCCCAGTCGACGGCCTCTCGCGAGCGCAGTTCGTCGGCCCCGTTGTCGGTGACGGTGACGCCGCCGAGCATCGAGGCTGTCGCGTCGTCGAACGCCCCCGTGACCGTCACGCCCGCCTCGCGGGCGGCCCGCACGCCGAGCCGGCAGGCCTCGATTCGGGTGACGTCGACCGCCGGGTCCGCGTCGCCGGCCTCGTCTCCCACGGTCAGCCCGAGCGCGTCGCAGGTCGCCAGCACGGTCGCGTTGGCCGCCGCGCTGGAGCTTTTCAGTCCCGCCGCGAGCGGTACGTCGCTGTCGGTTCGGACGGCCCCGCCTTCGCCGTCGCCCCATCGCTCGGTCGCGAGCGCGACGCAGCGCTCGATCAGCGCGGTGTCGGCGTCGGGGGCCTCGCTGATCCGTCCGTCGACGCCGCTCGCGTCCGGGTCGAGCGTCACCGTCGCGCGCGTCTCGACGTCGATACCGAAGGCCGCGCCGGTACCCGTCGCGAGCGCGTTCAACACGGTTCCCGCGCCGAGCGCCGCTGCGCGTCCCTCCATGCACTCACGGCTCGCGAGCGCAGACAAAGAGGTAGCGATCACGGCGAGTCTCTCGATGACGAGAGGGGCGGGGAGCCGCCCCTCGCCTCGCGGGGGTTTAAACCGGCTCTGCCCGGCGAACGGCGGCGTCGACCTCGTACCAGTCCGGGTGGGCCCGCGCCGCACTCGCCGAATTCCGGAAGGTGATGTCGACGACGAACTGCTCGGTGCCGTCGACGAAGCGGTCGTCCGACGTGTACTGCTGCCGGACGTACGTCTCGCCGACCGCCTCGCGCTCGGAGGAACTCGGCCGCGTCGCGTAGGCGTCCACGCGGAACAGCACGGTTCCGTAGGTGAACCGCCCGCGGTTCTCGACGGTGAACCGCGCCCGGACCGTCGTCTCGAACCCGTCGGTCGTCACCTCGAAGATCTCGGTCGCGGTCACGACGAGCCCCGACCCGTCCGGTCCGACCGACTCCGGGACGGACTCCTCGTCGGCCTCCCCTTCGGACTGCGCGGCTGGCTCGTCGCCGTCCGACAGCGACTCGGACGCCGACTCGGTGGCGCCGCCAGTCTCGGCTCCGTCGGCGTCGGCTTCGCCGGCCCCTGTCGCCCCTCCCGTCCCGTCCGCGGAGCCCTCGCTCGACTCCACGAGGCAGCCGGCGAGCAGCGCGGGAACGGTCGCCGCCAGGAGCCGTCGCCGGCCGACGGCGGGCGTCGAGTTCGCGTCTCGGCCACGGGGGCGTAACGGGTCCGTCATCGTCACCCCGTCACCGACCCGAGAACCCCGGTCACCGCGCCGACGACGGCGGCGACGACCGCGGTCGTGAGAAGCGATCCGAGCGCGTCCGCGATGCCGTGTGCCTGCGTCGCCGCTTCCCCCTGTGACGCGACGACGAGGACGACGACGACGAGCCCGTAGATCACCGCGCCGACGCCCGCGCCGACGCCGCAGGTCGTCGCCGCCTCGGTGGCGCCGTAGGCTCGGGAGCCGACGAGGACGCCGAGGACGCCGGCCAGAACCGGCGCGAACGCCAGCGCGGACGCGGTGACGGCGAGGTACGACTGGGCGACGAACACCGGGCCGAAGCGCGCGGTCTCGCCGGTGGCCGCGGTGACGAGCGCGGCCTCCGCCCACCCCGTCGTCGCGGCGGCGGCGAGACCGACGCCGACGCCGATGACCGCGAACACGCCCGCCGTGAGACCGATTCCGTTTCCGTCCATCAGACGACCACCCACCCGTCCGCGAGCGGACCCTGCCAGCCGGCCCGTTCCTCCCAGGCGTCCCCGGAGAAGCCGGTCGCGAGCACGAACTCGCCGGCCTGTACCGCGTAGCCGTACTGTACCCCGGCGTGGTCGTCGTAGCCGTACCGCTCGCCGTCGGCCTCCTCGTGGTAGACCCGGTGCCACCGCGTCGGCCCCTGACTCGATTCGGACCGGCTCGCGTCGTCGGCACCCTCGCCGTCGCCCCCGGTCGTCGCGTTGCCGGAGAAGTCGGAGCCGGCCGCGGTCGCGTCGGGGTCGATCGGTGCCCGCCCCTCAGTCGCGGCGTCGCCGAGGGCGGCTTCGAGGCGTTCGCTCGCGATCCGTGCGTTCGGGTATCGCTGGACGTACAGCGTCACGCCGTCGAGTTCGTGGGCCCACCCGGTGAACGTCTCGCTCGGTCGGTTGCCGGCTTCGGGCCGCGTCGCGAACGCGACGAACAGCTCTTCGGTCCGGTCTGCCGACCGCGGTATCGGGCCCAACCGCGCGCGCAGTTCCCTGCGGCGGGCGCCGTCGAACGCCGAGCCGTAGACCTTCGGAATCCGGGCGCGGTCGTACTCGTCGGTGTCGTACGGCTCCCGCGCGACCGTCGCGAAGCCGCGGTTCGCGAGCGCCAGTTCGACGAACGCGTCGTCGAGGGTCTCCTCGCGCTCCTCGGTGTCCCTCGGGAGCGGGTACAACAGCCGATTCAGCAGTCGGTTGTGGATCGGGTCGCGGGAGAACGCCGCGTCGACGTAGAGGCCGGTCGCCATGCCCGCGAAGCCGCGCCGCATCCGCGACAGCTCCTCTAAGAAGCGGTCGACGTCGCCGCGCGGGGCGAACGTCCGCAGTTTTTCGACGTGGCGTTCGGTGCGCGAGGCGAGTCGCGAGCGGGGGTGAAAGTGCGGGCCCAGCGCGTCGGCCGCGGTGTCGGCGGCCGCGAGGCCGACCGCTTCGAGCCGGTCCGCCATCTCCACGCGCACCGCGTCGCCCGCGTCGGCCGCCTCGCTGACGGCGTCGATCTCGGTGATAACCGTCTGAACCGCCTGCTGGTACGTCTCGACGGCCGACGGGTACTCGCTCGCGAACCACACCACGTCGTCGACGACGTTCCGGGTCGCGGTTGCGAGCGCCTCGTTCGGCACTCGGTCGGCGTCGCCGTCGTCGACGGTCTCGCCGGGGTCGTCGTCGCTTCCCTCGCCGCCGTCTCCCCCGTCGTCGACGGCCGGCGGGTCCGGCGCGGCCGCGTCGGGATACTCGACGCCTTGGACGCCGAGACACCCCGACAGTCCGGTGACTGCGGCGGCGCCGACGCCCAACAGTCCCCGTCGCGTCCGTTGCATGAGATACTCTCCCGCCGGAGAGAACTTAAATGTACCATCCCTGACGCTCGGCTCGCGACCGGACACCGCACCACGACGCTGGGGTCGGGCGGGGCGTCCGCCGAACGCGTCGCTTTTGAGGCGCGCGCACCGAGTGACTCGCATGTCAGCACCCTCACGCAGCGACGTCCCTCCCACGTCGATCGGTATCGACCTCCGCGAGGAGGGCGTCGTCGTCGAGTACCTCGACGGGCGAACCACGCTCTACCGCGGGGTCCCGGACGCGGCCGAGGGGTCGGTGACGGCCGGCCCCGGTAAGGAGACCCACGTTCTCGTCACCGACCCGACCGAGACGGAGGGCGTGATGACGTACGTCAACGACTACAACACCGACGACGAGATTCTCGAAGACTCCGGCGTCGGCCGCGTCATGGTCGACGACGGCGAGCGCGACGAGGTGTTCCCCGGCGTGATCGTCGGCCGCGAGGGACAGCGCAACGAAGTGATAGCCGACCCCGAAATCGCCGGCGGCCGCGTGTTCGTCTTCGTCGAAGACGGGTGGACGGAACGGAGCTACGAGATCGTCGAGGCGCCCGAGGACGGCCTCGACGCGTATCGCTGACCGCGGCGCGAGCGGCGCGAGAGGCCCACCGGCTGAAAACGACCGACAGAGGAAAGGCCGGTCGGCGCCGATCGCCGGTATGAGCGACGAGGCGGACGCCGACGGCGAGGTGCTGCGCGCGAGCGATATCGGGGGCGAGGGGCCGCCGATCGAGGAGAAACCGTACAAGATCGTCTTCGAGGCCAACAAGTGCTTCGGGGCGGGTAAATGCGCCGAGGTCGGCGACAACTGGGAGATGGACATCCAGAGCGGCATGGCGAAGCCGCGATCCTACTACATCGGCGAAGAGGAACTGGAAGAGAACGTCCGCGCCGCCGAGGTGTGCCCCGCGAAGAAGGAGCGCGGCGTCATTCACGTCGTCGACCGCCGGACCGACAAGGAGATCGCCCCGGACCCGCACGGCGACGGGACGCTCTCGGTGGACTGGTAGGTGAGACCGGTCCGCGCGAGCGCGGGCCGACCGCGGTGCGCGGCACCGACATTCGAAAGGGGTTTGACCCCGCCGCGGGTATCCGGATTCGAGCGGGGGTGGCTGAGCCTGGCCAAAAGCGGCGGACTTAAGATCCGCTCCTGTAGAGGTTCGAGGGTTCGAATCCCTTCCCCCGCATTGCTGCTGCGAGCACTTCGCGAGCAGCAGCGATCGGACGAGAGGGGATTCGAAGCAGGGAGGTCGCGCGCAGCGAAGCGAGCACGTCCGACCGTGGTTCGAATCCCTTCCCCCGCACTCCTGCGGCGAGCACTTCTCGAGCCGCAGGCGTCTGATTAGGAACGGGTTCGAACCCGGAAAGTCGCAGCCCGGACCGTCTTTCGTTGGTTCGAATCCCTTCCCCCGCATATCGCGGCGCTCACACTTCATGAGCGCCGCGGATCGAGTAGATTTGTCAGTTTATAAAGGAGAAAAATCATATGTCGATTTGCCAAGCGTCCACGGTGTGATCAATTACAACCTGTCGCTTCGAGCGCGAGCCGCGTTAGCGGTCTGGGGGCTCGGAGTCATCGTCGTCGTCCGTGCTGCGTTCGAGGTGTTGGCAGTCTCGAGTACGGAGTTCGCCGTGTTCACAGCCGCCGTCGTCATCGGATCGTTTGACGGCGTGTTCATGCCGCTTTGGCGACGATACCCCCAAGAGTGGCGACGAGGCTGAGACTCGCTTTTTCGTGCGAGTTCGCCCCGAACGCGGGTTTGGAGACTCGGACAGCCGGGGCGGTTCGACGCATATTTCGCGGTCGGCGGCGACTCTCTCGTGAATGAGTCGCTACCGGACGGCTGGCCGATTCCTGTTGCTCTGTGCGGTCTGGGGGACGGCGTTCATGGCGACGGACGTCGGCCTCGCGGACCTCCCCGCGGTGCCGTTCGCCGCCGTCCGCTTCGACGTCGCCGCCGTGTTGTTGTTCGCCGCCGTGTTCGCCTCCGGGGTCGACGTCCGTCCCCGGACGCGGGACGACTACGTGTACGTGCTCGTCGGCGGCTCCCTCATCATCGGCGCGCACCACGCCTTCCTGTTCGCCGGCCAGCGACACGTCACCGGCGGCGTCGCCGCCGTCCTCTTGGGGCTCGTCCCCGTGGTGACACCCGCGCTCACGCGACTCGTCTCCACCGACGAGGAGTTCACCCTCGCCACCGCCATCGGCGTGGCGCTCGGATTCGTCGGGGTCGTCGTTATCGCCGACCCGGACCCCACGAACCTCGCGGACAGCGTCCTCGGCGTGGCGCTCGTGCTCGCGTCCGCGCTGGCGTTCGCCGTCGCCGCGGTCGTCACCCACAGCCGGTCGCCGTCGATGCCGTTTCTCTCGACCCAGGCGTGGGTGATGGCCGTCGGCGCGGTCGTCCTCCACGTCGCCGTGCTCGCGCTCCCCGGACAGTCATTTGCGGCCGCGACGTGGACGCCGTCCGCCCTCGGGGCCGTCGCGTACCTCTCCGCGGTCGCCGGCGTCGGCGGCTTCCTGCTGTACTTCACGCTCCTCGACGATCTGGGTCCCATCGAGATGAGCTTCATCGAGTACGTCATTCCCGTGTTCGCGGCGCTGGCGGGGTGGATCGTGCTCGGGCAGCAAGCGACGCCGGCGACCGTCGTCGGGTTCGCGTTCATCCTGGCGGGGTTTCTCGCCGCGAAGTGGCGGGCGCTGCGCGGAAGCTAGTCGGTCTCCGACGGCAACCGGATCACGATCCGAGTGCCGCCCAACGCGCTCTCGTCGACGACGAGGGTTCCGTCCGAGTTTCGCACGATCCAGCGAGTCAACCAGAGGCCCAGCCCGTCGCTGTGAGCGAGCGGCGTTTCTTTCTCCGCCGTCAGCACCTCCCGCTCGTATTCGGGGAGCCCTGGACCGTTGTCGGCAACGCTCACCGTGGTCTGACCGCGGGCGGACTCGCGGCTCCTCGACACGGTGATGTCCACGAGCGGGGCGTCCGCGTCGTTGTGTTCGACGGCGTTGTCCAAGACGTTGTCCAGCGCGTACGGGAACAGCGTGTGCGCCATGACGGACGCCGACTCCGGAACCGTCGTCTCGATCTCCGCGTCCGCAAACTCCCGCTGTAGCCGGTCCGCGCGTTCGCTTATCACGCGTCGTAGATCAACTGTCGTCAGTTCGCTCTCGCTTTTGTCGCGCAGCCGTTCGATGTACCGCGCGGCGTCGCTCAGTTCGACGATGTTCGAGAGCCGGTCGTCCATCACCTGGATATGTTCTGTCCCTTCGGTACCGCCCTCGGCGAGCAGATCGAGGTGCCCTTGGATTATCCCCACGTCGTTGCGGATGTTGTGTCGCAGCACCCGGTTGAGCACGGCGAGCCGCTGTTCGCGCTGTTTCTGTTCTGTGATATCACTTATCACAAACGTCGCGCCCTCGAACCCCTCGCCGCGCTCGTGAAACGGGGACGCCCAGATACGGACGTCGAGAGCCGAGCCCCCTTTGTGACGATGCAGCGTCTCGACGCCGGTGAGCTGGCTCCCTTCCCGTAACTGCGTCAAATGCGCCGCCATCTCCTCGGGGGAGTCCGCGAGCACGTCGGGATACGACCGCTGCTGGACTTCCGACTCGCTCCACCCGAATATTCGCTCGGCGCCGTCGTTCCACAGTTCGATCCGGCCGCGCGCGTCGACCGCGAGAATCGCAACGGGCGCCGCCTCGACGACGGTGGCGAACCGGTCGAGGAGCTGTTCTATCGCCGCCGTCAACACCCCGACCTCCTCTTCGGTTTCGAGGTGACGGTCGAGACCGCTCACCACTTCGGCGAAGAGGTCTTCTGCCAGCGCTTCCCTGTCGGTCTCTGAGTTGTATTGGTACGTATCTAACAGGGCCGTCTGCGCCTCCGAGTGGCCCTCCTCGGCGAGGGTTCGGAACAAGATCCCGACGAGTTGCTCGACGTGCTCAGACATTTTAGGCAGACCTAAAATAGCGTTCTATTTAACAACTTCACTTCAATTGCCTCAAAGAACAGCGCCGGTCACCTCACGGAGTAGTGCGAGGGGAAGGAACGTGACGATAATTCCGGCTCGGCGCGTTCGATACCCGACCAAACCGGTCGGGTCAGACGGTCTCTGAGCCGTGGCTCCGGTGGTCCACGGCCAGCGAGCGACCGGGGGCGACCGACGAACGGACGAGACCCCCGTGACCGTCTCGGACTCGTGTCAGAAGCGCCCGCGGCGCGAGCGAACCGACTCGCAACCCGCGGGACGGATCGCCGCGCGGATTGCACTCGGCCAAGAGCGGGCCGTCTAGAACGGCGGACTGTAGTCTTTGTACTCGTCCATGTCGTCCATCTCGTCGGTCTTCGAGGGCATCACCGCGGCGTTCGGTCCGCCGGACCGGACGACCTCGACCGACTCGAGACCGTCGACGCTGTCGGGGAGCCGGCGCTCGATGGCCTTCATCGTCATCGGGGCGATACCACAGCCCGAACAGGCGCCGCCGATCGCGACGGTGGCGGTCCCCGCCTCCTCGTCGATGTCGCGGATTTCGAAGTTGCCGCCGTGCTGTTGAATCTGGGGCACTTCGTTGCTCAGGTAACTACGCGTCTGTCGTTCGAGTCCTTCTGCGCTCATTACACCTCCACGTTAGAGTCATAGTGGCATAAATTTATGCTGTTTGGCTCACCTAAAACCAGTTTCTCGGTGGTTCTTTACTGACTTCTCGAATTTAGGCCCGATCTGGATTCACAAATAGACAGTTTTTCGCATCGCCTAAAACCCCCGCTCGGTCGTGAGTTTCGTCCGTCGACCGCGCTAGCGGCGTTCCTCGTCGGACCGTTCCGAGGCGGACTCGCTGTCAGCGGGTGACGGTGCGTCCGTCCCCGCGAGCAACGTGTCTGCGAGCCGTTCCGCAACGTCCGGACTCACGAGCCCGGCCAGTTCCATCGCTTCCGTTTCGTAGTCGTCGAGGTCCAGCACGCGTCGGAAGAACCACGACAGTGCCACGTACGCCTCGTGCAGCTCCGTCGCACGTTCGCGTCCCGCACCGGTCAGCGTCACGCCTTCGTAGGCCTCGTACTCGACGAGTCCGTCCGCGTCGAGTCGCTGGAACGTCTCGGTGACGGTCCCCGGCGAGCGGTCTAGCGCGTCGGCCACGTCGCTCGTTCGAACCGGCTCGTCGTCCCGGTGGTCGAGGATGTAGACGGCCAGCAGGTACTGTGCTGCCCCGCTCATCGCTCGTCGGACTGCCCCCGTGAGACGGTGCGGTCGGTCGATTCGCCGTCGGACGCCTCCGTAGAGTCGTCAGCACCACCACCGTCGGAGCCGAACAGGGACCGGTACACCCATGCCCAGGCGTTCGCCCGCTGACGACGTGGGCTGTCCCGCATCGGTCAGGCCCTCCGAACCGCGTGGTCTCGCACGGCGCGTTGACACTCCCGCAGCGTTTCCTCGAGCCTCGCGACCGTCGCCAACACGGGATAGTCGACCGGGAACTCGCGATACAGGTACCGAGTGAGGCTTCGGTGACGGACGCCTGCGTCGAGACCGTTGTTCGTCGTCCCCCCGAGGAACCGCTGTCGGTTGCGAGCCACGTCTCCACAGGCGTCGCGGTGCGCGGCCAACGTCTGGTGACGCTGTCGGAGCGCGTCGAACCCGTCGACGGTCAGCGGCGTCTCGTCGGTCTCGGCGATCCAGCCGGTGATCTCGTCGACCGCGGCGCCGGCCTCCTCTAAGTGTGCCTCCTCGCGTTCGAGTGCGCTCTGTAACGCCGTTGCTTCCGACCGCCGAGACTGCGCCTCTGTGAGGACCATCCGTTTGAGTTCGGGAGTAAACGA